>ERZ772999.349-NODE-349-length-29498-cov-5.525388_pt1 | contig 29498 bp, 15 predicted proteins | sample MGYA00511467_ERZ772999 | MGnify/ENA primary metagenome ERZ772999 (study PRJEB29015, sample SAMEA2738064) | human oral metagenome | biome: human oral; feature: human-associated habitat; material: saliva | place: China | collected 2218 ... | reverse complement strand
ATGTCGGTCGAATCGCCCGCCCCGGCGCGCGCATTCCAGCTCAGAGCGGCCTCGTGCAGGTTGAGCGAAGCCAAATCGGCGGCCAGATGATAAGTTGTGCTGTTGGCTGGTTTCAGGGCATACTCTTCGAGGCGGTAGTTCACCGCGCGGCCATAGTTCATTTGCCCTCGCTCGAGGGCGGCGAGCAGCAGAGGCCATATGAGCAGGTTGGGCTCTTTGTTGTGGAGCACTTTGAGGCGGGCCCGCAGCGGGGCGGCGGCAGAGTCGCAGAGGATGCCGAAGACTTGGAAGGCCTTGGGGTCAATGTCGTCGTCCATGTGCGAGATGGCAGTGACGAAGTCCTCCACGGCGCGCGGATATTCATGACGCAGCAAGTAGGCCTCGGCGCGGAAGGAATAGCCCGAGTCGTCTTCGGGAGCGAGTTGCACGACGTGGTCGTAGAGCGCGATGGCGCGGTCGTAGTCTTTGCGCGCCACCGCATTGCGTCCCAGCCCCATATAGGAATAGGCATCACCTTTGTCGAGTTTTTGCATCTGCTCGTAGTCGCGGTCGGAGAGGTCGTAGCGACTCATCTCGTAGTAGAGATCGCCGCGCTGTTGGTAATAGCTTTTGTCGTTGGGCGCAAGGCGGATGGCTGTACCGAGATCGGCGAGTGCGGCCGTGGTGTCAGTGAGTTCCAAGTGGACGAGCGCGCGTTTGGATTGCACAAGGGCAAGCATTACCTTGTCTTTCTTAGGCAAATGCTTGACGGCCAGATCGAAAGCGGAGAGGGCGTTGCCGTTTTCGTCGTTGTTGAGACGGATGAGGCCAATGAAGAAATGGGCATAGCCGTTGCGCGGGTTCTTTTCGAGCGCCGTTTGGAATTGCTTGAGCGCTTCGTCGAGATCTTCGTCGTTTTGCAGCATTTCGAAGCCGCGTTGCACGTTGTAGTCCTCGAAGTCCTTACCCTGCTGCGCCGCGAGGGGCAGGAGGGCGAAGAGGAAAACGAACAGCACGCCGAGCAGGCGGAGCAGCGGGCGGGGAGTGGGGTGTGTCATAGTGGGGTAGAGTTTGAGGTGATGAGGTGTTGTGGGGGGATGGCGCTGAGCCTTTGTGGAGCGGCGGGGCGCTTTGTGTGAGCTCTCGGAAATAATGGTTTCACTCGGGGGCTGAAGATTTTGGGGTGGGCGATTTTGCGGGAATGGGCGGCCGTGGAACGCTGTGCGTGTCGGTGAAGTCGTGGCGCACTGCCGTGCCTCTTCTGTTTTTTTGCTGCTTTCCCGCGCAGGGCGCGAGGTGGGCGCATTATTTGTCGCCATAATGCCCTCGCATGGAGAGCACGTAGACACAAACGGTCTCTTCGTAGATGGAATAGATGAGTCGGGCTCCTTTGTCAATGCGTCTGCTCCACAAACCGGCGAAGTCTCCTTTGAGGGCTTCGGGTTTGCCGGTGCCGGTTTGGGGGTGCACTTTGAGTTCTTCGAGCAGTGCCACGATTTTCTTCAATACCTTTTTCTGCCCCGATCGTTTCCAATAGGCAAGATCTTCGATGGCTTCCGGGAGCAGCTGCAGATCGTAGTTCACAGGTCGACCAATCGTTTGATTTCTTCGATCGAAAAAGTCTGCGCCAACCCGGCAGCCTGTTGCTGCAAACCGCGGCGCACCGCGGCGATGTTTTGCGGATGGTCAAACCAGGCGTCGGCAGTGGGCGACACCCGTTCGGCAAAGGACGGCGCGTTGGCCTCCTCAATCAGCAAACCTTCGATGTAGGTTTTTAGCGACATCCCGTTGCTGAGCGCCTTGGCGTAGAGCTTTTGCAGCGCCTCTTCGGGCAGGGTGATGTTGGGGGGCTGAAGTGTGGTGTGCATTTGGAGTTTCTGGGTGTTGGGGTGAAGGTCTGTCTCGGCGTGGGGAGCCGGAAAGGACGATAAAGGGCTTTCCTCCGGCGGGTGTGCAAGGCAGCTCGCGTTCTGTCAGGAATTGGGGCGATACGCCGGGGCGCGACTGTGGAGCGCGTGTGTCGTTTCCGATCGGTGCGATGGAAAGAAAGGACTTGTGCACCCTCTTGCACTGCCGAGGGGGGAGGGCTTGGGATCTTCTCTCCTTGTTCTCTCCGTGTGGGCGGAGTGCGTGCGCACCGGCTTTGCGATTTTGCGGGGCGAGCGGCCGTGGGGTTACTTTTGTCCGCTTCGTGAGCGGCGAAGGGCTTATGCTTTCGGCAAAAATACAAAGAATATTGAGAATGCAAAGGAATTGACTAAAAAATATGGCCCGTCGGTCGAAGAAATCACCATTATATAGGATCGCGCGCGTGAATGAAAGGTTTTGGGGGCGCCGAGGGGAAGTGAAAAATAGGGATATTTTGGACGAAAACGGAGCGTTTTTGCGCTAAAGCGCGGGGTTTTGCTCTGCGCGAAGGGAATGTTTCGGCAGCGGGGGGCGGAGGGCGCCGAAAAGCGGGACGAGAAAACGCGCCGAGGTGCAAAAAGCGTTATTTTCGCACCACAAAAGCCTATCGGGTGCGAAGTTTCGGAAATACGCACTTGGTCTGTCAGAAAAGAAATATTACCTTTGCCCTACGGACGCCCGCGCTCACAGACGCAGGGCTCCGGTGCAGGGTCCGAGAGGACCGCTCGTTCATCTCCATTCATGGTGACCGACCACGCTCCACCCCCGTGTGCACAACGGGCAGCAGCGGCTTCCGGCATGGCACGCCGGCTCAGGCGGAACGTTCCGCCCACAAGGACATCATAACATAACAATCATAACACCATAGAAGTATGGCTAAGAAATTCATTACTTGTGATGGCAACCAGGCTGCTGCCCACATCGCCTACATGTTCAGCGAAGTGGCCGCCATTTACCCCATCACGCCCTCGTCTACGATGGCAGAATACGTCGACGACTGGTCGGCACAAGGCCGCAAAAACATGTTCGGCGAAACTGTCCTCGTGCAGGAAATGCAAAGCGAAGGGGGCGCAGCCGGCGCTGTGCACGGTTCGCTCCAAGCCGGCGCACTGACCACCACTTTCACCGCATCGCAGGGCCTCTTGCTCATGATTCCCAACATGTACAAGATCGCCGGCGAACTCCTCCCCTGCGTGTTCCACGTTTCGGCACGCGCCATCGCCAGCCACGCCCTGAGCATCTTCGGCGACCACCAAGACGTCATGTCGGCACGCCAAACCGGCTTCGCCATGCTCTCCGAAGGTTCTGTGCAGGAAGTGATGGACCTGGCCGGCGTGGCCCACTTGGCTTCCATCAAAACCCGCGTGCCGTTCATCAACTTCTTCGACGGTTTCCGCACCTCGCACGAGATCCAGAAGATCGAATGCCTCGACACCGAAGACCTCAGCCCGCTGGTGGACCGCAAAGCACTGAGCGAATTCCGCGAACGTGCCCTCACGCCCGAACACCCCGTGGCACGAGGCACGGCCGAAAACCCCGAAACCTTCTTCGCACACCGCGAGGCATCCAACCCCTTCTATGAGGCTGTGCCCGAAGCGGTGGAGGAGTACATGAAGGAAATCAGCCGCATCACCGGTCGCGAATACGGCCTGTTCAACTACTACGGCGATCCCGAAGCCGACCGCGTGATCATTCTCATGGGTTCGGCCTCAGAAGCTGCACGCGAAGCCATCGACTACCTCCGCGAAAAGGGAGAAAAGGTCGGCATGGTCTGCGTGCACCTCTATCGCCCCTTCTCGGTCAAGCACCTCCTCGCCGCTGTGCCCGCCACGGCCACGCGCATTGCCGTGCTCGACCGCACCAAAGAACCCGGTGCCAGCGGAGAACCCCTCTATCTCGACGTCAAGGATGCCTACTACGGCCGTGAAAATGCCCCCCTCATCGTGGGCGGACGCTACGGACTCGGATCCAACGACACCACCCCGGCACAAATCATGTCGGTCTATGAGAACCTTGCGCTCAACGAACCCAAGGATCACTTCACCATCGGCATTGTCGACGACGTGACCTTCACCTCCCTCCCCCCGAAAGAGGAAATCAGCCTCGGCGGAGAGGGCATGTTCCAGGCCAAATTCTACGGACTCGGAGCCGACGGTACGGTGGGAGCCAACAAGAACTCCATCAAGATCATCGGCGAAACCACCGATAAGTATTGCCAAGCTTACTTCTCTTACGACTCGAAGAAGTCGGGCGGCTTCACTTGCTCGCACTTGCGTTTCGGCGATCACCCCATTCGTTCCACCTATCTGGTGAACACCCCCAACTTCGTGGCTTGCCACGTGCAGAGCTACATGCACATGTACGACGTGCTGCGCGGCATTCAGCCCGGAGGCACCTTCCTGCTCAACACCGTTTGGGACGATGAGGCGCTCACCCGCAACATGCCCAATAAGATCAAGCGCATCTTGGCACAGAAAAACATCACGGTCTATGTGATCAACGCCACGAAAATCGCTGCCGAAATCGGATTGGGCAACCGCACCAACACCATTTTGCAGAGCGCCTTCTTCCGCATCACCGGCGTGATCCCCGTTGACAAGGCCGTAGAGGAGATGAAGCACTTCATCGAAAAGACTTACGGCAAGAAAGGTCAGGACGTGGTGGAGAAAAACTACGCTGCCGTCGATCGCGGAGGCGAGTATCACCAGTTCACCGTCGATCCCGCATGGGCTTCGCTCGAAGATGACAAGGCCGTCGACGACGGAGCACCCGCTTTCGTCAAAGACCTCGTGCGCGTCATCAATGCACAGGTCGGAAACGACCTCCCCGTCAGCGCTTTCAAGGGACTCGAAGACGGCACCTGGCACCAAGGCACCGCTGCCTACGAGAAGCGCGGCGTCGCCACGTTCGTGCCCACTTGGGATCTGGAGAACTGCATCCAGTGTAACAAGTGCGCCTACGTTTGCCCCCACGGTTGCATCCGTCCCTTCGTGCTCGATGCCGACGAAAAGGCCGGTTTCGACGCGCCCGCCATCGAAATGAAGGCGCCCGCCGCCATGAAGGGCATGAACTTCCGCATCCAGGTGAGCGTACTCGACTGCACCGGTTGCGCCAACTGCGTAGACGTGTGCCCCGGCAAGCCCAAAACCGGAAAAGCCCTCGCCATGTCCACCCTCGAAAAGGAACGCGACGAAGCGGCCCACTGGGATTACCTCATTAACAACGTCAAGAGCAAACATCACCTGCTCGACATCAACGCCAACCCCAAGAACTCGCAGTTTGCCCCCACGCTCTTCGAATTCTCGGGCGCATGTGCAGGCTGCGGCGAGACACCCTATGTGAAACTCGTCAGCCAGCTCTTCGGCGACCGCGAGATGGTGGCCAACGCCACCGGCTGCTCCTCCATCTACTCCGCTTCCATCCCCTCCACCCCCTACACCACCAACGAAGAGGGACACGGACCGGCATGGGCCAACTCGCTTTTCGAAGACTTCTGCGAATACGGACTCGGTATGGCCTTGGCCAATAAGAAAATGCGCACCCGCATCACCGAAATCCTCACGCGTTGCCTCGACGATGAGCATGTGAGCGCTGAATTCAAGGAAGCCGCACAGCAATGGCTCGACGGCAAGGACAAAGCGGCCGAGAGCAAGGCTGCCGCCGCCCGTCTCAAACCCCTCATCCAGGCCGGAAAGGCCGAAGGCTGCCCGGTTTGCGCACAACTCGACGAACTCAGCCACTACCTCACCAAGCGTTCGCAGTGGATCATCGGTGGTGACGGCGCTGCCTACGACATTGGCTACGGCGGACTGGACCACGTGATCGCCAGCGGCGAAGATGTGAACATTCTCGTCCTCGACACCGAAGTTTACTCCAACACCGGCGGTCAGTCCTCCAAGGCAACGCCTACGGGTGCCGTGGCCAAGTTTGCCGCCAGCGGTAAGCGCATCCGAAAGAAGGACCTCGGCCTCATCGCCACCACTTATGGTTACGTTTACGTGGCGCAAATCGCCATGGGCGCCGACCACAACCAGACCCTCAAGGCCATCCGCGAGGCAGAAGCCTACCCCGGACCTTCGCTCATCGTGGCCTATTCGCCCTGTATCGCCCACGGACTGAAAGCCGGCATGGGCAAATCGCAGCACGAAGAGGAACTGGCCGTGAAATGTGGCTACTGGCACCTCTGGCGCTACAACCCCGAGCTCGAAGAACAGGGCAAAAACCCCTTCTTGCTCGACAGCAAGGCGCCGAAGTGGGAGGATTTCCAAGACTTCCTCACGGGCGAAGTGCGCTTCCAGGCACTCAAAAAGCAGTTCCCCGCACAGGCTGCCGAACTCTTCCAGGCCTGCGAAGAGAACGCCAAGCGCCGCTACCAAAGCTACGTGCGCATGAGCCAACAAGACTGGTCGAAGGTTGAGGCCTAAGCCCACTTCGCGACGCAGTCGCACAATTATAACGCGCGAGGGCGCTCCACAGCGATGTGGAGCGCCCTCTTTTTGTGCAGTGGAGTGGGAAGACGGCGAGCAGAAGGCCGCTCCCGCCGTGCAGATCGGGTGAAGTCGTGAGCGAAGTTGGCCGAAGACGAGACACTGCAGGCGCTCCGAAGCTGAGAAGCGGCCGTGTTTTCCCAACGGGCGGGCCCTGCAGACAAACGAAAGCGCCGAGGGAGTGAGCAACTCCCCCGGCGCTTGACAAAATGCGGTGGATTAGAGCCGGACTCGCCTTATTGCGCGGGCTTCGCCGCGGGCTTTTCGGGCGCAGCGGCCTTGCGCGAGAGCGAAGCCGGCTTTACTTCGAAGTCGGTCGTCGTGTTGTCGGTGTCCACAAAGCCTTTACCATCGAATTTGCGTTGGAGCGAGAGCCCCATCACCTTGAGAATTTCGCTGCTTGTGATCTTGAAAGTCGAGAAATCGTCCTCCGAAACGCCGAGGAAACCCTTGTCGAGCTTCGAAGGCCGCATCTGGAAACGCTTGCGCGGGCAGATGGTCAGGCAATCGATCACCTTGTCGAAGGGAATCTCCACCACCAGGAAGTCACCGAAGTGCGTATTCGTCACATTCACGTAGTGCACCACCGTGTTGCCCTTGGCTTTGGGGCCACCCGCCTCGGCACGTTGCGCCGCCTCCTTGAAGGCCGCGGGCGACCACGGCAGGCGCACCAGTGCAAGCCCCACGGCTTCGGCAATGGAGCTGAAGGCACGACCCGAACTGATGGGCAGGAGATCGGGCACTGCGGCGTTGTTGTCCGCATCGTTCGCGGCATCCCATTCGAAATCGGCCTTGCTCAGGTCGAGCAATTGGTCGTAGCCCTCGTAGCCCTTGACCGTTTCGCCCTCGGCTTCGATGCTCTTGACAAAAGCCTGCGCGTGGTCGATGGCACGCTTGGCCACCACGATGGTCTGTCCCGGCTTGACCGGATGGTCCGTTCCGCTGCCCGGGAAATACATCACGCTGTTGCCACCATAATATTGGCCGATGAAGTTGTCGCCGGGGGCGAATTCCAAGATGACACGCGGGTCGACTTGGTTCGTCACCAGCGCGAGGCTGTCGAGATAGAGCGTCTTTTGCGTGGGATTGTAGATCGTAATATACTGGTCGTCGTAGTTACGCGTGTAGGTACTGGGCATCTTGTAGGCCGAAAGGTCGCGCTTGATGGCGTGGCCGGCATAGAACACCTCCTTAATAATGAGGTGGTCGATCTTCGACTCTGAGGTTGTGACGTTGGTCACGCCCGTTTCGCGGGCACAGCTGCCGAGGGTCAGCGCAACGGCGGCGAAGAGAAAGGAAAAAATCTTGTTCATTGTGATAAATATAAGTCAGATGAAGGAAAAAGGGGCGGCGCTTCGACGAAGTTCGTCGCCCTTGTTGTTGCGATGCGGCGCCTCGGCCTCCACCGCAGGGAAGCCGCCGAGCCGCCGTGCGCGGCAGAGCGAAAACCGAGCGGGCGGGCCGTCCACCGCGGCCGAGTGACCGGCAGCAGGCGCGAGGCGCGAGAAAGCGGCGGGGTCAGAGAAACCAATTGCCGAATCCCGAACCGCCGCCGATGCCGTGCGTCTGCACGTTCTGGGCCGCTTCGAGCGCCTCCTCGGGGGTGAGTCCGATTTCGCGCCCCATGAAGAAGTAGAGCGGGTCGTTGGGATCGACCTCTGTGGGGTCGGTGTCGAAGCTACTGCAGTAGATTTTGAGCGGAATGTTGAAGCGCAGCACCTCCTTCCACTCCGAGTCTTGCCCGTAGTCCTTGGCTTCGTCGGGATTCCAGGCTTCGGCGCAGATGCGGTCGCTGATGAAGCGATAGGTGGAGTGGCGTTGCAGGTATTCCTCGCGGGGAATGAGCGCCTTCTTGCCCTTGGGGCATTTCATCACGCGCACCGAGAGGTAGAACTTCGGCAGGAGATAGGTGGGACGCGTGTAGCGACCGGGCGCTCCCGTGACGTAATCGGGGCGGCGCCTGATGAGCAGCGGCCAAAGTTCGTGGCCCTTGTCGGTTTCGTCGGCCTCGATGTCGAAATTGAAGTGCCCTTTCAGCCCCACACGGTCTTGGTCGTAGGGCGCCACGGCGTAGTCCACGGCCGATTTGTCGAGCGGCGGGAGCAGTCGTTGGTTGAAAAGTTCGCGTGCCCCGTCGCCCATCACCCCGTGCGTCCACGTGTCGCGATAGGTATATTCGAACACTTTCGGCGTGAGGTCGGCCCGTTGTTTCCAAGTCGTGGCCGCCGCGAAGGTGGGCGAGGGCACCGGCGTGGGATCAATGGTGCCTTCTTGCTGACTCGTGTAGCTGTCGGCCGGATTGTGCCACGTGCCGCGCGTGTCGAGCACAGTGTAGGGCCGTCCCTTGTCGTCAAGATCGCTCACCGTGAAGAATATCTGATACTCGTCGGAGTGTTTCAAAATCTCGTCGTTCATGAGTCGCCCCTCCTTGTCGAAGAAGTAGAGGCACAAGCCCCAGCGCTTCAAGCGTCCGCCGATGATGCGGATGTAGTCCGGGCCCTGTTTGCCGTCGGCGGCCTCGAGATGCGTCACGGTCGAGGCACGTTGGATTTCGACTTCCGGCCAGGCGCCGGTGTTGTTGCGGATGATGGCAAACTCTTCTTGCTTCCAAGGCGCGTTGCGATAGACGAAATTGCCGTGCATCTTGCCGTCGCCGTGCGAGTGGCCCTCCTTGAACATGGCCAAACACGTGGCCCAATTGTTGAACGCCCCGTGAGGGTCGGGGTTGACCATGGGGGCAGATGTCTTGATCTTGCTCAGACTGTCCACATAGTGGTCGGCGCCCGAGTGGGCGATGGGCTTACTCTCGAGCGGATTGTCCTCGTAGTTGACGTGGACATTGCCGAAAACAAAGTCGTCGCACGAGGTGAAGAGGCTTCCGACGGCCAAGAGGCAGGCGGAAAAGAGGAGGTTCTTTTTCATTAGAATAGTACGGTGCTTTGTCTGAATCGTGATGCGGAGAAATAACTTTCGGGCTGCGAGAGCATGCGCCAGAGGTTGGCGGCGCCGGCTTGGGGATAGAAGCGGCGAATGTCGGCCACGCACTGCGCTTCCCCGTCGCGCGTGTCGGCAATGACGCGCACGGGCAGCGGATAGTCGATGTCGAAGTTGTCCCAACCGGGCTGAATCTCATTGAATTCCCACAAGTAGCCCTTCGAGAGGTTCTCCACGTTGGTGTATTTGGCGGGCTTCTCCACGGCTGTGCTGCCGGCTCCGGCCTGCTGAAAGCCGTGGTTGAGGATGTTGCAAATGCGCACTTGCAAGGCAAACTGCACATTTTTCCGGTGGAAGCGCAAGATGCCTTTGAAACCCAGGCGGTCGAGGGGCGAACCCTGGTCGAGACTGCGCTCTTGCCGCAGGAGGGCCACCGTGTGGCTGTAGCGTTGGCGCGGACTATTGGTGTTGGGGTCGACATAGTCGTCGTTGTAGCTCTCGACAAAGAGCTTGCCCACTTCTTCCTCTACGGGATCGGTGTCGCGATATTCGTATTGGAAGAGCTCGGGTGCCAGTTGGTTGAGCTTTGTGCCCTCGATGGTTTGAAACAGTTGCATTTCGCCGTGCGGGGTGGCGATGGGTTGCAGCGCTTCGGGCCGACCGGTGAGCTCAATGGCGCGCCAGGCCAAATCGGGGTCGTAGGCCACGGCATTTTCGCCCAGCGTGAAGTGCGGCGCTGCGTAGACGTTGCTCGAAGAGAGCTTGGTGGCGGGTACCGGTTGGCCGTTGCGCTCGCGGAAGGTGTAGCGGTCGATGTAGTGCGGCGTGGCCTCGAGCGTGCGCGGGTAGGCTTGTTGCACACCCTGCTCGACAATGGGCGCCTTCCCCGCCGCCACGGTGGCATGCTGGTCGAGACTGCTGTGCCCGATGCCGAAGAAGTGTTGGTGCATTTGGAGCGCACTGCTGATTTCGTCGGGCACGTGGTTGCCGTTCTTGTCGGTTTTGTAGTGGTAGCTCGAGAACTGGTGGTTGATGAGCAGGCCGTTTTGGTCGTAATAGCGCAGTTCGAGCCCGTAGACGAGGCTGTCTGAGGCCACCACATCGAAGTGGTTGCGGGCGGTGGTCACGGTCATTTGGCCTTCATCGTCCTTGGCAATGTCGATTTCTTGCATCACGGGCAGCGAAAGGCTGTCGGCCACGGTGTGGTAGGTGCGATAGACGGCCAGTTCTTCTTCGCCGTTGGGACCGACGTCGATGGTGCCGCCGGCGTGACCCATGCGCAGAATGGCGTGCACGGCGTAGATCTGGTCGTGCCCTTTCACGTCGCGTTCGATCGACGAGGGAGGCGCTTTGACGACTTTCTTGAAGAAGTCGTCCACTTGGTTGTCGGAGCAGCTCAAGAGCGTGGCGAGTGCCAGACAACCGGTGCAGAGGAGGGTGAGATAAGGATGTTTCATTGTGGAGAATCGTTGAGGAGGGCGCTCGGTGCGATGGGTTTCGGCTGCGACGCTTTGGGCGGCGGCCCGATCGGCGCCGGGCTACGAACGAAAATCGGCGGCTTTTGAAAAAAAGTGCACGGCTTTTGCTCGAAAGTGCAGCACTTTTCTGCAAAAGTCCTGTGCTTTTGCAGCGACGGTTGCGCGCCGATGTGCCGAGCGCGGGCGGAGGCTAAAAGCGGATGAGGGTGCGCAGCGAGAAATTGGCGCCGCGCTCGTGGGCGTAGTAGCGGAAGCGGTCGGTGTACTCCTTGTATAAAGCGTTGAGCACGTTGTCGCCCACGAGCATGAACTTCACTTCGCGCCGATGCGGGAGATGAATGGCGAAGTCGAGCGTGCCGTTGAGCAGGAAATAGGCCGGGGGCGAATCGGGCACGAGGTCTTTGTTCGGGTCGAAGCGCGTTTGCTTCGCCACATAGATGCCCGAGAGCGAGGCCGTAGCCACATATTGCTTGCGGCGGCCCAGCGTCTTACTGTAGGTGGCCGAGAGGCCGTAGCGATCGGAGGGCATGAAGGGCAACCAGCCGCTGCGCGTGAGGTTGCGACCGAAGATCCATTCGGCTTTTGCCACGAGGGTGAGCGGCTCGATGGGCTTGTAGGTGGCTTCGATGTCGCCGCCGTAGAGCCGCACGTCGTCTTGGTCGTAGATGAATTTGGGGTACTTGCCGCTCGGGTGGTTGTGGAAACGGTCTTTGCCTGCGCCGATGTGGTCGTAGATGTAGCTGTTGATGCGCTGATAGAAGGCACTCGGTTCGACGGAGAAGCGGGAGTTGCGCCACTTCGTGCCGAGCACCGCCTTGTAGCCGCGTTCGCTCTCCAGATGGCGGTTGCCCACCACCCAGTAGGAGCCTTCTTGCAGCCCGATGGCGTAGAGCTCGTTGATGTCGGGCGGCCGCCACGACCAACCGACGTTGGCGCGAGCGTCCCACTGTTCGCTGATTTGGTAGTGCGCGGCGAGCGAGGAGGTGAAATTGCTGTAGAGTTTGAAGTCGTCGTAGTAGGTGTAGTTGCTCAAACTCGTGTAGCCGTTGACCGACATCACGCGGAAGTCGTAGCGCAGGCCGAGGGCGGCTTGCAGGCGCCCGAAGGTGGCTTTGTGCAACGCGAAACCGCCCATCGAAAGTGCGGCGAAGTTGGGCACAAAGGCCGGCTGTTTCGTGCCGGGATAGTTGAAATTCTCCTGGTAGGTGTTGGCCAGTCCGGCCTCGGTGGTCATGTTCCAAAGGTGCCATTGGGCGTTCCACGTGGCATCGAACTTGAAGGTCTTGAGAATCAGGTCTTGCATCGGAATCCAACTCCACTGCTGTTTCTTGCGGTTCTCGAATTCTTGGCGCAGATTTTCCTGAAATGAGGCCACGAAGTCGAGCCGGTGGTCGGGATTGATGCGCCATTTGAGTTCGCCCTTCACGGTGAAGTGCTGCGACTGCTGGAAGGGGGGCTGGATGTCGTAGGAGAAGGGGCGCAGGGTGGTGGGATCGGGACGCCCGGCCTCGAAACGCTTCATGAGTTGGTCGAGGTCGGAGATCTTCGATCCGTAGTAAATGCCGCTGCGCTGGTAGTAGATGCTCGAGAGCAGCGTGGCGGTGATGTTGCGATCCTGATAGCCCAGCATGGCCGAGAGGGCGATGTTGTTGTAGCCCGTGTTGTTGAGGATATAGTCGGCCGTGCGGTAGTCGCCCCCTTTGGTGTAGTTGCCGTGCACGCGAGCGCCCCAGCGTTTGTAGCCCGCTTCGAGGGTGCCGCTGCCCGACACGCCGCGCGCGTTGGTGTCGTAGCCCACGTTGGCCGAGCCTTTCACGTGGAAACGCGTGCTGTCGTAGGGCAGAGGCGCGTCGTTGAGGAGCACCACACCGCCCATGGCGCCGAAACCGTAGCGGATGCACTCCGCACCCTTCACCACTTCGACCATGCTCGAGCCGGTGTAGTCGACTTCGGGCGCGTGGTCGGCACCCCAACTCTGGCTTTCGAGGCGCACACCGTTGTTCATCAAGAGGATGCGACTGGAGTGCATGCCCTGAATGACGGGCTTGGCGATCGTGCCGCCCGTGCTGATGGAGCTGACACCGGGGATGGTTTCGAGGAGTTTGGCCAGCGACATGGCGCCGCCCTTCTCAATGTCGGCCGTTTTGACGGCGGCCGATTGCTGCAACACGGAGGTGTGTTTGCGCTGGGTGGTGACCACGGCGCTTTGCATCTCCTGACTGGCGTCTTTCAAGGCGAGGTCGATGCGGCCGTCGGCGGGGACGGAGAGCGTGCGCACGAGTTTGTGGCAACCGATGTAGGTGACTTCGACGTGCACACGGCCGGGATTGTTTTTCAAACGGATGGTGCATTGCCCTTTGTTGTCGGTGACGGCGAGCACTCCCTCGCAGCGCACGGCGGCGCCGATGAGGGTTTCGTGCGTGTCTTGGCGCGTGACGGTGAAATGCAGCACAGTCTGTGCCTTCGACGGCGCATCGGCGGGGGGCAATTCCGCGCTGTTCGGCGATGAGGCGGCGGAAGTCTGCGCGCTTGTCCCCGGATTCGCTGTGCTTGTGGCGTGTGTTGTTGCGTTGGCGCGGAAAGTCGGCGCGGAAAGGCCGAGATTTGCCGTGCTTGTGGTCGGATTCGCCGTGCTTGTGGCGCGTGTCGGTGAAAATGAGGCGGAAAGTGGAGAGAGAGGGAGCGTCCCCGCGGGAGAGGTGCCGTTCGCCATCGCAGCGAGGGGGAATCCCGGTGCCGCCAAGGCTACATAGAGCGCCAACGGCGCAAGACCGTGGCGAGACGGCGGGGAACTGGTGGTTTTCTTCATACGTGATTTTGCATTTCTTGCGCACCGGAGTTGCCCCATCGCGGGAAGTCTCCAATGGCGTGTTTGCTCTTCGTTTGGGTAAGTGCTTTTCCGCTCTTTTTTTCGCGATGTGTACAAAAAAGAGAGGAAGGCCGCGCTTTGCGAGTGCAAAGTTATGGCCTTCCTCTACGGGGTTCAATACCTAAATGTGGGTATTTTTTGTGTCTTTGCTGTATATATTTGCGCTTATGCGTCTTTTTCTAGTGATTCGCGTGAACTTAAGTGACGTGATGCGCTTTTTTGTGGGTACTATTCACGGTTTGCGAAGGATTCTTTTCGACCTTGTCGGAGCATAAGCGCAATAGCGAGCAAAAATAGGGTGAAAACGCCGAGATTTCCCCACTCGATTGTGTGTGTGGGGGAAGTTGCAGTGCTTGATAAATCAGATGGGGGGAGTTTGTTGGCTGTGATTTACTCTTCCTCCCCCTCTTTTATAAGCGCATTGCTTTTTGCCCATTGATTAAAGCAGGCTGTTAATACGATGGTTAGAAAAACGATTGGGATTATTGTGAGTATAATTGTGTTGACAATGCAATCCCTGCAAACATTATAGTCGAAATGAAAGAGAGCTTCGATATAGTGTATGATAAGAACGATAGCCCAATTGATTAGTAGAACCTTCCCAATTAGAATATTTAGTTTTGAAACAGAATAGCGGCCACCATGGTTGGTAAGGAGGCATTGGTCTAATTTCCATGGGATGCATTTTAATCCCATTTGATGTTCTTTGGGTATGTTTAATTCTTTAGATTCTTCTATTTTGCAAATCTTTCTCTCATAAACTTCGTACCACGCCTTAGAACCTTTGGCCATCATGACCCAAATAATAGAAAAAACGATGCCTAATAGTGCAACGACGCAGCATAGTTCATGTAGTAGTAAGAGGTCTTTTACCTTCTCATCCAGGAACTTCGATACGATGTATCCATATCCCGAATAGAATAAAGCCAACATGGCTGATAAGAAAATAGATCTTTGCCATAAGTTGGAAATCTCGAAGTTTCTGAGTGAGTAATACGTTTCTCTGATTTCTTTGAGGCTGACTTCGTTGTTATTGCTTGTAATAGTTGTATAGTTTGTGAGGCTGACTCCGCTGTTATTGCTTGTAGGCATAATTGTATAGTTTGGGAATAGGAAATTTCAAATGAAAAGATGATAGAGTTGAATGGGTGAGTTTTTGCAGCAAGCCCACAAAATTAAATGATATGCAATCTATTTCTGGGCAAAGTTACAAACAAATAAAATTGAAACGATCATGTATTGCAAAAAAAATCGCAGTAAGTAAATCCTTTACCTACTGCGATTCTATTATCCTTCCGCTATTTTCAAGCGAAATCTCTTTTACTTCACTTCTTCGAAGTCAGCATCTTGGATATCCTCCTTGCCGTTTTGCTGCGTGCCGCCCTGTGCACTTTGTTGTGCACCCTGTGCGAAGTCCTGCGCACCCGGTTGGGCAGCCTGAGCCTGGGCATAGAATTTCTCCATCGCCTTGTTCAGCGTTTCGGTAGCCGCATCGATGGCCGCAACGTCCTGCGACTTGTGCGCCTCCTTCAGCGTGTTGAGCGCAGTTTCGATCTCGCCCTTCACATCAGCCGGCAGTTTGTCGCCGTTCTCCTTCAGGAGGTTCTCCGTTTGGAAGATCATGCTGTCCGCCTTGTTGATTTTCTCGATGCGTTCAGCCTCCGCCTTGTCGGCAGCCGCGTTGGCCTCAGCTTCCGCCTTCATGCGGTCGATTTCCTCCTTCGAGAGGTTAGACGAAGCCTCGATGCGGATGCTCTGTTCCTTGCCCGTCGCCTTGTCCTTGGCGCTCACGTTGAGGATACCGTTGGCATCGATGTCGAACGTCACCTCAATTTGAGGCACACCGCGCTTGGCGGGAGCGATGCCGGCCAGGTTGAAGCGGCCGATGCTCTTGTTTTGTGCCGCCATCGGGCGTTCACCTTGGAGCACATGGATGGTCACTTCCGGTTGGTTGTCCTCGGCCGTCGAGAAAGTCTGGCTGCGCTTGCAGGGAATCGTGGTGTTGGCTTCCACGAGCTTGGTCATCACACCGCCCAGCGTCTCGATACCCATCGAAAGCGGGGTCACATCGAGCAGCACGATGTCGCTCACGCCGCTCTCCTTGTTGAGGATCGCGCCTTGAATTGCGGCACCCACAGCCACCACTTCGTCGGGGTTCACACCCTTAGAGGGAGCCTTGCCGAAGAAGTCTTGAACCAACTGCTGCACAGCGGGGATGCGGCTCGAACCGCCCACGAGGATCACTTCGTCGATCTCGTTTTTCTCCAGTCCGGCGTCGCGCAATGCGTTTTGGCAGGGCACAAGGCAAGCTTGGATCAGACCGTGAGCCAATTGTTCGAACTTGGCGCGCGTGAGTGTCTTGACCAAGTGCTTGGGCACGCCGCCCACCGGCATGATGTAGGGGAGGTTGATCTCCGTCGAGGCCGAGCTCGAGAGTTCGATCTTCGCTTTTTCGGCGGCCTCCTTCAGGCGCTGCATGGCCATCGGGTCGGTGGTGAGGTCGGCGCCCTCGTCGTTCTTGAATTCCTGCACGAGCCAGTCGATGATCACCTGGTCGAAGTCGTCACCGCCCAGGTGCGTGTCGCCGTTGGTGGAGAGCACTTCGAACACGCCGCCGCCGAACTCGAGAATCGAGATATCGAACGTACCGCCGCCGAGGTCAAACACGGCGATCTTCATGTCTTTGTGTGCCTTGTCCACACCGTAGGCGAGAGCGGCAGCCGTGGGTTCGTTCACGATGCGCTTCACTTCCAGTCCGGCGATCTGGCCGGCTTCTTTGGTGGCCTGGCGTTGCGAGTCGGAGAAGTAGGCCGGCACCGTGATCACAGCTTCCGTCACTTCCTGGCCCAGGTAGTCTTCGGCCGTCTTCTTCATTTTCTGAAGAATCATGGCCGAGATTTCCTGCGGCGTGTAGTTGCGGCCGTCGACGGCCACGCGGGGCAGTCCACCCTCGTTGACCACGTCGTAGGGCATGCGTTCGATCTCCTTCTGCACCTGAGCGTAGTTTTCGCCCATGAAGCGTTTGATCGAGTAGATGGTGCGTTTCGGGTTGGTGATGGCTTGGCGCTTGGCGGGGTCGCCCACTTTGCGCTCGCCGCCTTCGACGAAGGCCACTACCGAAGGCGTGGTGCGCTTACCTTCGCTGTTGGCGATGACAACAGGTTCGTTGCCTTCAAATACGGATACGCAAGAGTTAGTCGTTCCGAGGTCAATTCCGATAATCTTTCCCATAGTTGTATGTCTTATTTTTTGTTGTTTGCTGAATGAATGTGTGGTTGTGCGGCGCTCCGTGTGGCGCTCGGGTGCGAACCCTTGCGCGGTCGGTGGGCGGCCTGTGGGGCTGCTCCTGCGAGCCGTACGCCCTGATATTTGCAAGCCGTGTGCCAACGCCGCGGGGCTGACAAAACGGCAGAATTTCGCCCCCTTCTGCCTGCACGGGGCGGAAGGGGGCGACAAAATGGGGGGCTTTTGACCGAAAGGTGGGGGCTTTCGCTGCCGGGAGCCCACGTTTGTGAGAAAAAGCGGGGGGCATTCGACTGTGCCGACACGCGGTGTTCGGCACGCGAGCCAAAAAACGCAGGACTCGAAGCCGCATCAAGGCGGTCGAGTCCCGAAACTCCTTCTATTTGTAGATGAGTGCTGCAAAGGTAGGGGCTATTGAGTATAACAGCAAGCCTTTTTGGGGTTTTCTGCATCATCCGACACAAAAAAACACGGCGATCTTCGTGCAGAAGGTCGCCGTGTTGTGCGCTGGGAGGGGCGCAAGGAAGCCCAACCTGCCCGTTGAGGAAAACGCATCCCGCTCATGGGGTACGCGGTGTGGAGGCAAGGAAGGCGTGTACGGCCGTTGGAAAAATATGATGCACCCGTAGGGGACGACGCGGTGCGCCTCAGCGCATGACTTTCCGCCCGCCGCGAATGAGGAGGCCGTGGGGCGCGGTGGTCGAGACGCGACGTCCAGAGAGGTCGTAGGTCGTGTTGGCACGAGAGTGGGGAGCGGTGAGGCGGGGTGCGGCGACTGCGTCGGGCAAGGGTGCCGTGAGCGTGTAGCGTACGGCCGTCGGCGCGGAAGAGGGGGCACCTTTCGCAGCGCGGGCGTAGACCATCAGCGTGTAGGCGCCGGCTGTCGGCACGCGCAGGGCATAGCGATCGGCCGCCGGGGCGTCTTCTGTGGGATAGACGGCCGAAATGAGGCTGTCGCGGTCATTGCGCAGTTCGAGGCCGCCGAGGGTGAAGGCCGCGTTGGGCGCGCCGTTCGGAAATCGCACACCGAGCGTACCGCCGAGCGTGAAAGTGAGCGTGCGCGTGAGGAGATTCACAGAGGAGTTGCCGTCGGCGGCCGGAACGAGGGCGGGCGGCACGGCATCGGCGGCGACCCATTCGTACGGCGCCCATGCATCGGGCAGCGTGTCGGCATAGATGGCGGCACTGTCCACGGCTGCAGCACCGGAGGGCGCGGCCGTGGGAGCGAAGAGGGCTAAACTGAGGAGGGGGAGGGCGATCATGGTGGAAAAACGAGGAGTGAAGACGGGGGAGCACGGCGACTTTGGCGGTCGTGCGCCCTAAACTGCTACAAATATAGGGAATTTTCGTGAGCACGAGGCGCGCGGTCGTACAAAAAAGTGCTCTCCCCGACGCAGTGCGTGGGGAGAGCGTAAAGAGAGGTGAGGCGATGCGTGTGCAAAGCCCGATCAGCGCATTTGTTTCTTGCCGCCCGTGATGACCAGGCCGTGGGGCGCGGTGGTCGACACGCGGCGCCCCGTCAGATCGTAGGCCGGTGCCGTGGCGGAGGGGGCAAGTGTGGGCGCATTGACCGCCGTGGGATCGACCACATTGAGGAGAATATCCGTGATCGAGCCGCGATTCTTCAAAATCTCGTTGCCCGCTGCCGTGCTGCCCGCAGGATCGAGGTTGTCCCAGTCGATTTTCAGGCGAAGGCGGTAGGTGCCGTAGGTCGTGGGCAGGGCAAAGGCCGGAATCGTCATGCCCGGGTTGTTGTTGCCCTGCGTGGTGAGGCCGTTTTCGCCCTTCGCCTGTCCCTTATAGTAGGTGAAGGCCACCACTTCGGGCGAGTTGGGGCTCGAAGCGTCGAACTTGCCGTCGTTGTTCAGGTCGATATACACGTAAGCGTGCATCCAATTGCCTTTCCACTCGGGCGCAATCGTCACCGCCGAGCCGGCTCCCACCTTGACGGGGGCGGCGGTGAGGTCGGTGTAGGCCTTCGGGTGTTCGCCGAGCGAGAGCACTGTGGGTGTTTGTTGGGTGGGATCGGTGAGCGTCACCTTGCGCACGGTGCGCTCGCCGCTTTGCGTCGCGTCGGCATCGAACGAAATCGCGTAAGGCGGAGTGCTCACCTTCACACGCACCGTGGCGGTGTGTCCGCCCTCGGCCGTTACGGTCACGGTGGTCTCACCGTCTTTCACACCGCGCACCACGCCGTTGTCCACCGTGGTGATCGAGGGGTCGGCCACCGCCCATTGCACGGCGGTGTGGGTGGCATTGACGGGCGCAACGTCCCAAACGAGGGCTTTCTCGCGACCCGGCGCCACATTCACCTCGGGGCCCGTGAGCGTGATGCCCGTCACGGCCACCGCGGGCACGGAACTTTCGCGACCGTTGAAGACATAGACGCTCGAAGCGGGGAACGACAGCGTGAGCGGCGTGTCGATGTCGATGGGCGTGTCCTCGTTCAAGCCCGTGAGCGCGTCTTGTCGGCCGAAAGCCTTCGAGAGGATGAGGCTACCGTGCACATAGTCGGGGATTTCGAGGGCCTGGCGCAGCGTGGTGCGGAAGGTGGCAGCCGAAGCCGAGGGGTTGCGGAGCGCGAGGGTCGCCTTTTGGCCGTTCCACGACGCCCAACCGTACACTTCGGCGCGCGATCCCGTCCAGGGGTTACCGCCCACCCAGTGCGCATCGGGCAGTACGTCGGCATTGTTCTTTTGCCAGCGGATGGCCTCCGCCAGATCGCCCCACAGGCGGCCGCCGCGGATCGAATTGGTCAGGGCGTAGTCGTTGTAGAGCTCCACCATGCCCGAACCGCAGGCGAAGGCGCAGCGCAATTCGCGCACGATGCCGTCGTAGTCCATGTTTTTCGACACCTGTCCGTGCGAAGAGAGGATGAAACCGTGGGTCATCAGCGTGTTGATGGGACACAGCGGCGAGTTCTTCACGAAGTTTTTGTGCACCAGCGCGTCGCGATAGGTGATCCACTGCTCGCGGTCGCTGCCTTGGTTGCCCGCTTGGCCGTAGTCGCCCTCTTGGCGCCACACGGCGTCGGTGTATTGGAACCAGAAGGGCGAAGCCCACGTGCCGACGGTGGTGTTGAAGAAGATGTCGGGCTTGATGGTTTCGCGCACCATGCGTTCGGCGCGGATGATGCCCTCGGCGTTCTCCTCGCCCACGATGCCCGCGTCGGGACCCACGGCCGAGAATTGCGCACTGATGCCGTCGAACTTGAAGAAGCGGAAATCATAGCCGCGATTGTTGCACAGGTCGGTGATGGCGCGCGTGAAGGTTTCGTAATACTTGGGGTTGGAGAGCTGCATGCCGCCCTTGCCGTTCCAGAAGGCGCGACGATAGTTGCCGCTCTGCCCATAGCCGCCCACCGGGCCCAGCCATGCGCCGATGCCCGAGCCCATTTCGCGTGCCAAGGCGTCGGCTTTGCGGAAGCCGTCGGGGAAGTTGGGCGAGAACGTCCAGTCGCCGTAGTGATCCCAGCCGTCGTCCCACACAAAGGAGTTGACCGCCGTGTGATAGGGCTCGAAAAGATTCTTTTTCCACTGGCGAACCACCTCTTCGCACTGCCAATCGTGCATGTTGCTCGTATAGTTCGGGTCGTTGTTGCGGTCGATGTTGAGTTCGTACCAGGAGATGTAGGCCGGCATGGCGCGCCAGGGCACGGCGCGCTCGCGTTCGCTGTAGGCGAGGAAGGAGCGGCGCGGCTGGCCGGGGGCCACGAGACCCACCACGGCGCCCACCTTCCAATCGTCGCCGGCGTGGAGCGTGGTGTTGCGGCTCCACGTGCCGCGCAGCTGCGTGGTGGCTTGCGAAGCCAGGTGGAGCGTGTCGCTCTGAGTGAGGGCGAGGCGGATGTTGCCCGACGAGGTGATGGCTTCGTCCTTGTCTTGCGCGTAGTACACGAGCGAGAAATCGCCGCCGTAGGGCACATTGAAGCGATAGACGTTGCCTTCGGCCGCATTGCCCGTGTAGCCCTTGTGATAGTCGGAGGCCACCACGTTGCCCGTGGCGTCCACGAGTTCCAGACCGCAGAGGTTCAGGCGCGTGTTGCCCGTACGGTAGTTGAACTGCACGGCCAGCGTGCCGGTCGACGTGAGGCGGAGCGACCGACGAATGGACTTCACGTGCGGCGCATAGTAACCCACCTCGTTGATGCGCGAGGGCACGCGCTCGGGCTGCGTCCATTCGCCTGCTGTCCAGGCATCGGTGAGCACCTCGTCGGCCCCCATTTGCCCGGCACTCAGGGCGCGCACGCCGCGAGCGGGCGAGGGAGCGGCCGGTGTGGCGTGGCTGTCGAGACGAGGGGCGCTGCCGGGAGCGAGATCGCGCACGATGACGGGGCGACCCACGCGGCCGGAGAACGTGATCTCGCCGCGAGAGTCAATGGTTTCGGGCGCGGTGTCCACGAAATAGCGCAGGCGGTAGACGCCCACTGCGGGCACGTTGAGCGTATAGACGTTGCGGCTGTGGGCGTTGCCCATGGTGCCGTAGTGATAGTCCGAGGCCACCACGTTGCCGTCGAGGTCGACGGCGTCGACGCCCACGAGGTTGAGTTTGTGGGGGCCGCCTTTGTAGGTGAAGGTGAGGGTTTGCGCGCCGGCCTGCTTGAAGGTGACGTAACCCTGCGCCACGGCCAGTTTGTCGGCGGGATGTCCGGCGGCGAGGAGGGCGGCCGGCACCGTAGCGGCGGCGGGAGTGGCGAAATCGTCGGTCGTCCACGCGTCGTGGGTGAAGGGGCGTTCGTCGCTTTCGCCCGCGCCCACGGTGTTGAGGCCCATGGGCGTTTCGAGACCGGCGAAGATCTTGTCGCTCAGCAGCACGGCACCGCGGGTGTTGCCCACCTTGCGCGGCGCACTGCCCGCGGCGTGCACGTCCACCTCATAGAGCATGGGCACGACGGCAAAGAGTTTCGTGTCGCTCGAGGCCGTGAGTTTCATTTCCGTGCGCAGATAGTGACTGCCGTCGCGCAGCACCGCGCGCCAAAGCACCGTGAGGTTGCCGTGCTTGAAGGTGGCTTCGAGGGCACGGCCGGGGAGTTTCTCCGCCCCCTTCGTGGCCGAGGGATTGGCCGCGTAGTTGATCTCGCGCACGCCCTCCAGTTGCATTTCCGAGGCGCGCACCACCGTCTGCCCGTTGCCGGTGCGGATTTCAAAGAGTTCGGTACCGGCGTTCAAGTTCAGCTGCGGGCAACCGCCGAAGCGGAGGGTGCCGTCCGATTCGACGAAGGTGGCGGTGAGCAGGTCGTTGCTCAGCACGTAGTGGTTGGCCGTGTGCGACAGACGCGCCGTGCCGGCTTGTTGTTCTTGCGGGAAAATGACTTGCTGGGCCAGGGTGGCGGCAGGGGTGCTCAGGCCGAGCGCCAGAAAGGCGGCACTGAGCAAACGGGTGGCGGAATGAAGCATCATAGGCTGGGGAGGAATGTGTGGGAGCACTCCGCTGGGCAAACGAACGGGGCGACGAAGCGCCGAGATTTTGCCATGCGGAGTTGATAAAACAGGTTTTCGATGCAAATATAGGGCTTTTCTTTCGATAGAAATATGTTGTAATCTAAAAAAAACTCAACGCGGGGCGATTCTCTCCCCGTTTTCGGGTCGGAACGGCGGGAGGCAAGGAGCAAAACGGCGGAGTGGGCGCAGGAAAAACGGGGGAGGATGCGCGAAAACAGGGGGAGAATGCGCGAAAATGTGTATATTTGCTCCGAAGGATCCCGCCGAGCGGTGCAGCTCGCGGCCGAAAGAGCCGACGAACGGGAGGCGCCGTGACGAGTGCGGGATCTGCCGACAGAACGAACGAAAAAACGAACGCGTATGAAAGCTTTTGTATTGGGCGCCACGGGCGCCGTGGGACGCGATCTGGTGGAGCAGTTGCTCGCCGACGGGCGTTGGGAGCGCGTCGACGTGGCGGTGCGCCGTCCGCTCGCCGTGGAGCACGAGAAACTGCGGGTGCACGTGGTGGACTTCGACGAGCCGGAGGCCTGGGCGCCCCTGGTGACGGGCGATGTGCTCTTCATTTGCATGGGCACCACGCGCAAGGCTGCCGGATCGGAGGCCGCACAGTGGCACGTCGACGTGGACTATCCTCTCGAGGCGGCGCAGGCTGCGGCGGCCCACGGGGTGAAAACCTGCGTGCTGGTCTCGGCGGCGATGGCCGATGCCGACTCGCGCTGGTTCTATCCCCGCATGAAGGGCGAACTCGAGGAGCGCTTGCGCGCATTGCCTTTCGAGCGCTTGGCCATTGCCCGACCGCCCGTGTTGGAACGCCGCGGCAGTGACCGACCGGGCGAACGCTTGTGGGTGAAGGTGGTGAAGGCGTTCAACGTCTTGGGACTACTGCGTGCGCAGCGTCCGATGCCCACGGCGGTGTTGGCGCAGATTTTGCGCCGCATGGCCACCGAGGGCGTGGCGGGGGTGCGCGAAGGCGCTGCCCTCTGGGCGCTGACGGACGAAGGGGGGCGCTGAGCGAAGGGCACGCCCTATATATAATGTATCCTGCGGCGCGAAGGGGTTTCCCGCTGCGCAACATCCAACGAAAAGCCCCCACCGGCGACCAAGCGGTCAGCGGTGGGGGCTTTGTTGTGGGGGTGCGTCGGCACGGAGGGCGCGGGCTTCAGCGTTTGCCGCCGTGCTTACCGCCTTTTTTCTTGGGGGTGTGGGCGGCGCCCGGTGCTTTTTCGGCTTTCGGTGCGGGCGTTTCGGCCGGTGCAGCGGGGGCTTCGGGAGCGGGGGCGGGCGTTTCGGTCGGTGCGGCGGCAGTCGGAGCGCCTTCTTCGCGAGCCTGCGCCTCCTTCTCCAGGCGGCCGATCAGGTTCTTGAGCTTGTCGATCTCTTTGTCCTTGACTTCGAGTTCGTCGCCCTGGTTCTTGATGGTGGTGAGCAGGGCATTGAGCTCGTCATTGTCGATTTCGAGCGGATAGAGCTCGTTGACGCGCGTGATGAAGTCGCCCAAGATGTTCATGTAGTTGGTGAAGGCGTCGTAGGGCGAGGAGTAGATGCCGCGGTAGCCGCCGTAGCTGTTGGCTTTGGTGGAGATGAAACGCAGGTTGTTCGAGGCTTGGAGGTAGTCCCAGTCCTGGCGCAGGCGCTTGTCGCCACCGATGCGCACGCGATCGGCCACGGAATAGAGCTTGTCGAGCGCCTCTTGCTGCATCACGTTGCCCAACCAGGGCGAGAGGTCGCGCTCCTCGTCGACCCACGTGGTGGGGTATTCCACCGGAAGCGGGCCCACGCTCTCGAGTTGCTCGCAGAGTTCGGAGGGAGTGGCGAAGGTGATGCCCTGATTGCGCAGCTGTTCGGGCAGCGCCTTGAGGAACTCGAGGATGTTGCTCTCCAGGGGTTGGAACATGCCCAGGGCGCAGAGCTCCATGAAGAGGCACACCACGGGTTGGTCGGCGGGTTGTTCGGCGATCCAGCGGGCGTAGGTTTCGGCGTAGAGGGGATATTCGTTCCAAGAGCGGTCGTTGAAGCGATAGCTGATGTCTTCCGACAGTCCGGGGTCGCGCAGCAGGAGTTTCAAGCGCGGATCGAGGGCGCAGTGGTAGAGATAGTGCGGGCTCTTCCACCCGAGGGTTTGTTTCGCGCCCTCGGCGAGCATGCCTTTGAAGCCCATTTCGGCCACCAGGGCGCCGATTTCGTCGGAATACATCAGGCAGGAGTTGCGCAGCACGCGGGGTTCGACGCCGAAGAGGCTCTTGATTTTGCGCGAGAGGCGGCGCACTTCGTCCTTAAAGCACTCGGGCGATTTGATCGAAGAGAAGCCGTGGGAGTAAGGCTCGGCGAGAAATTCGACGCAGCCCGTGCGATTGAGTTGATCGAGGAGCTCAAGCACCTCGGGGGAGTACTGTTCGAGGAGCTCAATGGCCGTGCCCGAGAGGGAGAAGGCGCATTTGAAGTAGCTGCCGTAGCGTTCGGCCATTTCGATCAGGGCGTGGAGCGCGGGAATGTAGCTGCGTTCGGCCGTTTCGGTGATGGAGCGCTCGTTTTCGTAGTCATCGTAGTAGTAATGGTCGGTGCCGATGTCGAAGAAGCGGTAGCGCTTGAGGTGGATATTCTGGTGTATTTCGAAATAGAGGCAGATGGATTTCATAAGGAAGCCGGGTGTTTGGGTGGGGGTTGGAGGCAGTTGGAGAGCGGGTGGGGGCACCGGCGGCGCGGTGGGGGCGTTGCGTCACGGCGGGGGCCGATCAGCGGCCGAGCAGGCGGTCGTAGCAGGCGCGGATGCGCAGGCCCACTTTTTCCCACGTGATGGCGTCGACCTCTTTGAGGCCTTCCACGCGCAAGTATTCGTGCAGACTGTCGTTGACACAGAGCGAATACATGGCATCGGCCATGGCTTCGATGTCCCAATAGTCGGTTTTGATGCACTTGTCGAGGATTTCGGCGCAACCACTTTGGTAGGAGATGATGGAAGGTACGCCGCACTGCATGGCTTCGAGGGGCGAGATGCCGAAGGGTTCGGACACCGAGGGCATGACATAGACGTCGGAGTCGCGAAACACCTCGTAGACTTCGCGCCCTTTCATGAAGCCGGGGAAGTGGAAGCGGTCGGCGATGCCGCGCCGCGCCGCGAGTTCGATCATCGCCTCCATCATGTCGCCCGAACCGGCGAAGCAGAAGCGGATGTTGCGCGTGCGTTTGAGCACCAGGGCGGCGGCTTCGACGAAATACTCGGGGCCTTTCTGCATGGTGATGCGGCCCAAGAAGGTCACCACCTTCTCCTTGCGCTCCGAAGCGGGGCGGCGTTGCGCCACGATCTGGCGGATGTCGTCGGGAAGGGGGTAGACGGCGTTGTGCATCGCCACCACTTTGGCCGGGTCTTGCCCGTAGTGGTCGATGACCGTGCGGCGGGTGAGTTCCGAAACGCACATGATGCAGTCGGCATGGTCCATGCCGTCGCGCTCAATGGCGTAGACCGTGGGATTGACATTGCCGCGCGAGCGGTCGAAATCCGTGGCGTGGACGTGCACCACCAGCGGTTTGCCGCTCACTTGCTTGGCATGAATGCCCGCGGGATAGGTGAGCCAGTCGTGCGCATGGATGATGTCATACTCCTGCTGTCGGGCAATGACACCCGCCACGATGGAGTAGTTGTTGATCTCTTCCTGCAAGTTGTCGGGATAGCGGCCCGAAAACTCGATGCAACCCAGGTCGTCGGTGAGTCGATAGGAGAAATCGGCGTAGATGTGGTCGCGCAGGGCGAAATATTGTTCGGGCGTCATGCGATCGCCGAGGCGTTGGCGCACATAGTCGTAGTCCACGTCGCGCCACACGATGGGAGTTTCGCTCAGCCCGATGATGTTCATGAAACTTTTGTCCTCGTCGCCCCAGGGCTTGGGGATGCAGAAGGTGATGTCCATGTCGGGTTGTGCGGCCAAGCCGGCGGTCATGCCGTAGGACGCGGTGCCGAGCCCGCCGAGGATGTGGGGCGGGAATTCCCAGCCAAACATGAGTACTTTCATGGGAGTGTAGGAGATAGGGGAGTGGGGAGGTGGGTTGGATCAGTCGCGTTCGGCGGCTTCTTCTTCGAGGCGGTGCTTCTCGAGCTGGCGGAAGGCGCGCAGGATGCTGCTCACGTTCATGGCAAACGAGATGGCGCCGCGACCCGAGAAGGGCGGGTTGCCGTCGAAGAGTTCGGGAATCGTGCCGATGCAGTGGTAGAAGAGTTCTTCTTCGAAGCCGATGAGCTGCCGTTCGATGTAGTTCACGCCGCTCATGCGGTAGACGCGCAGGTAGGCCTCGAGGTAGAAGCCCGTGAGCCACGGCCACGCGGTGCCTTGGTGGTAGGCGCGGTCGCGCTCTTCCTGACGGCCCACGTAGTAGGGCGTGTAGCCTTGGCTTTTGGGCGAGAGCGAGCGGATGCCCTTGGGCGTTTTGAGTTCGCGGGTGCAGATGTCGAGCACGGCTTTGCGCTCGCGCAGCGTGAGGGGCGAGAAGTCGAGGGCGATGGCCAGCAGTTGGTTGGGCCGAACGCTCCAATCGGCGTTGCCCCCGTCGACGTAGTCGAAGAGATAGCCGCAGTGGTTGACAAAGGTGGCGCGGAAGCTCTCCTCAAACTGCCGGCACTCGGCCTCGATGCGTTCGGCGGTGATGAGGCGTTCGGGGCGGCCGTCGTCGACCAGCAGCTGTTGGTAGAACTTTTTGGCGTTGTAATACAGGGCGTTGAACTCGACGATGTAGCCCGAGCGGGGCACGATGGGCCGACCCCACGCGGTGGAGTTCATCCACGTCACGGCGCGGTCGCGACCGTTGGCGTAGACCAGGCCGTTGGTGTGGCCAAAGAGGTTGGGGTGGCGGCCTTCGAAGATGAACGACATGATGCGGTCGATGAGTGTGCCGTAGCGCTCGCGGCAACGCTCGCGACCCACGTATTTGGCATACTGTTGCAGGCACCACATGGCCCAGAGCAGCGTGTCGGGCTGTTCGGTTTCGTAGATTTGCACGCTCACCGGGCGTCCGCCCATGAAGTCGTCGAGCGCGCGGGCGGCGGTGTCCATGTATTTCTCGAACTGTTCGGTCTCGCCGATGGCCAGCGTCAGGCCGGGCATGGCGATGAAGGTGTCGCGGGCGCGGGGTTTGAACCACGGGTAGCCCGCGATGATGTAGTCCAGCCCGCCGAGTTGCTGGCGGAACTGGTGGGCGGCGTTCACCAGCGTGTGGTAGAACGAGTCGCGCGGGTCGTGGGCCTCGATTTCGTCGGCGATCAGCGGTTTGAGCGTCGCGGGGTCGCGGGCGTCGAGCGAGGCGGTGAACACAATGCTCTCGCCCCGCGCGATGGGCATCTCGAAATAGCCCGGCACGAAGAGGTCTTCCGGCTCGTCGTAGCCGCGTTCGCGCTCTTTGGGGTAGTCCAGCCCCCGATACCAGTCGGGCGTGTGGTGGTAGACCGCGGCCGGGCTGTCGAGCTGCATCACCAGGTCGGGATAGCCCTCATAGAGCCGGAACGACACGCCCTGTTCGACGGCGTGGGCCTCGGTGCGCGCCGTGCCGTTCTCGTGCGTCCATTGGCGCACGGAGCGGAAGGCCAGGAAGGGGCGCAGCCGCAGCGTGGTGGGCGAGTGGGCCTCGAGCAGCGTGTAGCGAATGAACAGCCGGTCGCGCTCGTTGCGGAAGATGATCTCCTTTTTCAGCACCACACCGCCGATGCGATAGATCCACGTGGGCACTTTGTCCCACTCGAAGCTCTGGATGTATTTGTGGCCGCGGGGACTGAAGTTGTCGCCCACGTATTTGTGCAGACCGAGGTTGAACTCCGCGCCGTGTTGCACCACGGTTTCGTCGAGCGAGGAGAGCAGCACGTGGTTTTCGTCGTCGAGAGCGGGCACGGGCACCACAAAGAGCCCGTGGTATTTGCGGATGTTGCACCCCGTGAGTGTGGACGAGCAGTAGGCGCCCGACTTGTTGGTGAGCAGGAATTCCTTCATGAGGGATTCTTGCAGGTTGGTCATTTGCGTTTTGTCGAAACGAAGGAAGGACATAAGCGTGCGGTTGGGGCGAAGGTGGGTGAATGGGGCGGCGCGCGGGCCGGCATTCCGCCGGGCGGATGCGGCGAGGAGCCGAGAAGGCGGCGGTGCGTTGTGAACTCTTCACGGCCGGCCGAGTCGAAAAAGGACGACTGCGGGCGATATTGGCGAGTTTTGCAAAGCCGACTTTTTATTTACGCTCCAAAGATAGCGCTTTTGCTCGATATGCAAAAGACATTACTTAAAAAAATGGGGAAGAAGATGAAAAAACTCCCCGAGTTTCTGTCGAAACTCAGGGAGTCGGAGAAAGTGGAGACGATGGGGCGCACCGCCCGACGGCGGCAAGGTGTGTTTTTCGGGCGGTTGGGAGTGCCCGAGCGCAGCGGCGCGGGCGCTGCCGGGTCGGGGCGGTGCGCTGTGGGGGTGTTTTTCGTAGAGGGCGGCAGCAGGGCGGTGTGCAGGGCCCGCAGTGAGGGGCGATGCGGCGCGGGAGCCGGCGCAGAAAGCCGCCGCGGGGTGTGTTTTTCAGTGGGCGTCGGCGCGGAGCACGGCAGGGGCGGGGCGGGCGGCCGAGGGGAGCGGCGGCGAGGTCAACGCGGTTGGGACGGCTGTGCGGGCATTAGTCGAAGCCCCAGTAGGTTTCGAGAAAGCCCTCGAAGGGATCGGGTGCGGGGCAGGCGATGTCGGGCGCGGCGGCGGAGTGGGGGGGAGCACGTCGGCGGCGGAGCGGGTGGGGACGGCCGGAGGGAGAGCGGAGGTGGGAAGCATAGGGCAGAGCGGGGGGATGAGGGGGTGGAGAAACGGAGGAGCGGGGCGGCGCATCGGCACGCGGGGCCGCCGCGGGCGGGAGCGGTGTGTGTTTTTCGGCTGGGAGCGGTGCGGGAGCGGGCTCAGAGGAGCAGCAGCACGAGCACAACGGGCAGGGTGTGGAGGTTGAAGGTCTTGCCGTTGCCCAGCCTGATGGGAATCACCGTGGCGCGATAGAAGCGGAGGGCGCGGGCTTTGAGATCGGGCGGGAGCAGCGGGCCCGGGGTACCGTTGCCGGCGGACGTGTTGGGCTGCCGGTAGATGGGGGAGGGGGCATTGACGGTGGGCGGCGGCGTGGGCGTCGACGAGCGCTGCGTGGAGTCGTCGGACGAGAAGAGGCGCTG
>ERZ772999.347-NODE-347-length-29547-cov-5.926251_pt1 | contig 29547 bp, 34 predicted proteins | sample MGYA00511467_ERZ772999 | MGnify/ENA primary metagenome ERZ772999 (study PRJEB29015, sample SAMEA2738064) | human oral metagenome | biome: human oral; feature: human-associated habitat; material: saliva | place: China | collected 2218 ... | reverse complement strand
AATCCCAGCGTCATCCACTTTCTGGACGCGTTGTGGCTGAGGTCGGCAATTACAATCCAGAAACTAAGAAAACCACCCTCGACAAGGAAAAGGTCGAGTTCTACCTCAAGAATGGTGCTCAACCATCTACCCGTGTAGCTCGCATCTTAAAACTCGAAGGTGTCAAACTTCCTGACTGGGTCAAAGAACCTACCAAGAAGCAAAAAGCTCCAAAGCACGCAGATAAGCTTCGTAAGAACCAACCAAAAGAAGAAGCCGAAGCTTAATTTCTTAAAAAACACTCCGAAGAGGGGCGTTTTTTCACCAAAAGTGCTATAATATAACCATAAACTTAACCGGAGAACCTATGTCAACCATTGACCAACAATTTGTCGAATTTATCGTAAAAACTCTTGTCAGTAATCCAGAAAAAGTCGCTATTAACCGTGTAATTGATGAAAAAGGTGTCTTACTTTCACTTTCCGTCGACCCAGAAGATGTCGGTCGCGTCATTGGTCGCCGTGGTGCTACCGCTCAGTCTATCCGCACCCTTCTTCGCGCTCTTGGTACGAAGAATGATGCCCGCTACAATCTCAAGATTGTCAACACCGATGAACTCGAAGGTGAAGGTGAACCTACTGCCGCTCGCACCGTCGCTGATTACGATGACGAAGCTGAAACAGAAAACGACGGCCTCGCTGAGAAAACCCGTGCTGAGCTCGCCGATCTCGATGATCTCGAAGTCTAATAGACTATACAGAATCAATTTTTGATTCCCGAAAATACCCCGGAAAATGGGGTATTTTTCTTGCTAAATTCTCTTGACATTCAATATCATAATGGTTATACTAAATATAGTTCAATTTTTGAACGAAGCCTAACTGCGAGTCGGCTTACATAAACAAGTTGAGAGCTTATATGTTCAAAAATCCCACCCGAAATCAGGTGGTTTTTTGATTATTAGAAAAATTGGATTCTTTATATATTAAAAATCATATTTTTTTATTCATTTTTCATTCCTTTTATGTTAAAATAAAAACAATCAGATTAAATAGTTTTGCTAATTAGAACTAGGCAAATTACGAAAAAACAATGGGAGAGAATAATGAGTGTGAAGCGAAAGTTTCAGCAATACCATCAAGGTAGGTCAGTTTTTCAATATCTATTAACATTTATCTTATGTAATTTTCTTTGTATTCTTTTCAGTCAATCTACCTTTGCTGCACCAAATATTTCTATTTCAATTGTCGGTGACACCAATGTGCATGCTATTTTTCCGACTTCGGGTAAGATTGAAGCTTCTAAAACCGCCGATATTACGGTGAATTCCGATGGCGTATTTGGGTACAAACTCTTCATGAGTAGCGACAGTGAGAATACTGCGCTTACTAGTCCAGATGCTAGTAACGCAGACTACATCTCATCAGTCAGTGGTAGTGAAAATAAGCTCTCTGAGGATATGCATAATCAATATGGATATAATATCGAGAACACAGATAATAAACTTTATAATGCCATACCTGCCTTAGGTACTCCTGAAATGATTAAACGAGTTAAAACTAAGCTTAAAAGTGCGGATATTATTAAGTTTAATCTAGGTTTTGAATTAGAAAATACTATCACTCCAGGTAGCTATAAAAGAAAGCTCATCTTTAGTCTTATTTCAGACGAGCAAGCCTCCGCCCAGTTAGTTAGTGGTCGAGAAATCAATAAAGCGCTCAAACGCCCAACTGGTAGCGCATATGACGATCCTTTAGAATCCCCTCTTTGGAATTATTATGACATCAATATTAGGGTTGGTGTAGAAAAATGCGAAGAGGATATCCCCCCAGAAAATATATCTGTCATCTCCGTCCCAGACTCTGAAGTTGAAGTGTATTTGGGGGTATCGAGCAGTGGCAGCCAAACCGTAAGTTATCGTGCCTGCATTTGGAGCTATGCTACGGAATTAATATTCCCAGAAGACCTCTCTTATATGTATGCTGGCTTCCAAAATCTTAATGGAGATGCAGGCTTTAGTTTTTATGATGGCAGGTCCATCTCGATGCTAAACTTCAAGAAGACCAAAGATGTCTCTCATTTGTTTCACAGCGCCACGCCAGGATATAACTATATAGATACTTCTGCGCTAAAGTTTTTTGAATTATTTAAAAACTCTCCAATCGAAAACGCTGAATCAATCTTCGAAAATTCTGGGGTTTACAAAATCGGATCAGATTTTGAATCTGTTGCAAATAAAGCTAAAAATTTCAAAAATGCTTTCAAAGATATGAATACAGGTAATTATGACTATAAAACCACAAATTGGCTATTCAATAATGCCGAAGATACCTCATCGATGTTTGAAAACTTCAATATGTCTGAAATAAAATTACCAAATGTCACCTTTGCTAAGGTTAAAAACGCCAACTCCATGTTTAAAAATATCAAATCTCTCAGTACCTTCGATATTAATCAGGCTACTTTTGCCGCTGCAGAAGATGTAACTAGTATGTTTGAGGATGTATATTTCAATGATACACTTAAAATGAACAATGCCACTTTTTTAGCCGCGAAAAATGCATCTAATATGTTTAAGTCGGTGGAAATTAATACAGTCAGTCTACCAAGTGCCACCTTCGATAGCGTAGTTAATGCCAATGCTATGTTCATGGAATCAAAAATCAGCACTCTGCATATTAGTCAAGCAACTTTTGCAAATGCTGAAGACATTTCATCAATGTTTGAATCTACTCAAGACAAACTTGTTGACATTAATCTTCAAAGTGCTACCTTTGCACATGCAAAAAACGCTAACCGTATGTTTTACTGGGGGCGAGCCACATCGGTCAATCTGTCCAATGCGGTATTTAATGAATTAGAAGACGCATCATCGATGTTTGAGGATCAAGACTATTTAACTGAAATAAAACTGCCAAAAGCCACTTTTGATAAAACAAGCAATTTCAACCGGACCTTCTTTTCTGTATCTGCGGTCACTACCATTAGCCTGCCAAAAATCACCTTTAGAACCGCAGAAGACTTAACAAGTATGTTCCATGATTGCATTAACATGACAACTTTGAATCTAAATCCTTCAAAAATGATTGCCTCACATGTCGTCACTATGGGGAGTATGTTTAATGGAACATACAGTATGACTGAGATTAATCTTGAAAAACTCAATATTAATGGTGGTACACTTCAGAATATTCAGGAAGTTTTTAAGGATAATTATGCTGCTGAAAAAATTATTTTACCAACTGTTTTCGATACTTCAAATGTCACTAATATGGCATCGTCATTCGAAAATTGTCAAAGATTGACCGAGATCGGTAATTATAGTCAACTTAATCTAAAAAGCGTCACAAATGCTAGTCGTCTATTTGCGGATACTGAAAGTCTCGATCTGAAACAGATTATTCCACTACTAAAAACTAATAGCATCGAAAATGCTTCATTCATGTTCTATCTTGCATATTCGTCAGCTCCCGTCGCTTTCTCCAATAACTTTCAAACTAATAGTATCACTACCATGCAAAGTATGTTCCAGGGATTTATGACTCCATCTCTTGATATTTCGCATTTTAGCTTGGAAAATACCACCACTATGGAGGGTATGTTTAGCGGAAAAGAGGCATCGCTATCATATCCCGTCGGTGGTCAATATTACGCTGTTTCTGAGGTAATTTGGCCAAACAGTATCGTGAATGCTCCACATTTAACCACCATGAAAAGTCTCTTTCATAAAAATTATCACATTACTAAGCTCAATCTGCCAAAATTCGTTAGTCCAGCCCTCACTGATACTAGTTTTATGTTCTACCAATTAGCCAAAGAAATCACAGCAATAAATGTTGATGGCCTTGATACGCAGAACGTAGAAGATATGTCGGAGATGTTTGAAGGACTAAAATTCGATCGCGGCAGTCTAGGTGGTAGCTTTGCCCCTAAATTCAAGACTACCAGTCTAAAGAATATGTATGGTATGTTTTATAATATAAGCGTTGACCATCTTGACTTAACTGCTCTTGATGTTTCAAATGTCACTAATATGGAATATACCTTGGGTGGTGCATATTTTACTACGATAGATCTCACTGGCTGGAATACCAGTAATGTAGAAAACATGAAGCGTCTATTTTATGGTTCAAATTATCTCACAACAATTTATGCCTCAGATAGCTTTGTCACTACCAAGGTTACACAATCGGATGATCTATTTTATATGTTTGGAAATGATAATCTTGTCGGCGGTAACGGCACCCATGCTGCAGATCAAGATATTACTTACGCTCGTATCGATCGTCCAGGAAAGCCAGGTGCCTTTACTCTAAAATAGTCTCAGAAAATGCCCCTTGAAAAATTCCCTAAAACACGTTAAAATAGCTATAAGAAGTAGTGTGCCTACTATAAACATGTCTTTTTATTTTAGCGAGGTGAAAAGACATAAGTAGCAGTAATCTTCGGCGCTAAAGATTATTAACACTAAATAAGAGGGAAAAGTGAGTAAAAAAAGTACCATTCCAGATGGCAGTCGTGTCTTTTTCACTGAAGGAGACAAATTGCCTATCCCTGATCTTACTGCACATCAGAAAGATTCTTGGGAAGAATTTGTACGTTCGGGTCTACGCGAAGTCTTCACCGAACTCAATCCAATTGATGACTATACTGGTCAAAAATTGTCACTAAAGTTTAAAGATTATGAATTTAAGGCTCCAAAGCATACCATTCAGGAAGCCAAATATAATCTTGAAACCTACGAAGCTCCTTTGCACGTCAAAGCTGAACTTCAAAACAAAGTCACCGGCGAAGTCGTCGAACAGGAAATTTACTTCGGTAATTATCCATGGATGACCGACCGTGCTACCTTCATTATTAATGGTACTGAGCGTGTGATTGTTTCTCAGTTGATTCGTTCAGCTGGTGTCTTTTTCACCGCCGAAACCATTGGTATGAAGCGCTATTATGGCGCTAAGGTGATTCCAGGTCGTGGTGCATGGCTCGAATTCGAGACCGCGCCAAATGGTTGTATTTATGTGAAGATCGACCGCCGTCGTAAAATCCCAGTCACTACCCTTCTCCGCGCTCTTGGCGTTGTGAAGGATGCTGATATCAAGGCAAAATTCGAAAATGTTGACACTGGTGCGATTAATTACATCGATTCTACTATCGATAAGGATACTACCAGCTCTCAAGCTGCTGCCCTTCTCGAAGTTTATCGTCGTCTCCGCCCAGGTGACTTAGCTACTGTCGAGAATGCTCGTTCTATGGTTGAACGTACCTTCTTCGACTACAAGCGTTACGATTACTCTCGTGTCGGTCGTTTCAAGATTAACCAACGCTTAGGTTTTGATACACCTAACGACAGTACTCACCGTACCTTGCAAATGGATGATCTCGTCGCGATTATTGCCGAAATCATTCGCTTGAATAACACTCAAGAGCCTGCTGACGATATCGACTCTCTCTCTAACCGCCGTGTGCGTATGGTTGGTGAACTTGTCCAACGTCAATTCCGCCTTGGTATGCTTCGTTTGCAACGTAATATCCTAGACCGCATGTCTATGGTTGATGCTAAAGAAAAAGTCACGCCATCTCAGCTGCTTAACCCACGTCCAGTAGTGGCTGCAGTTCGTGAATTCTTCAGCACTTCCCAACTTTCTCAGTTGATGGACTCTTATAACCCATTTGGCGAACTTGCTCACAAGCGCCGTCTGTCATCTATGGGTCCTGGTGGTCTCACTCGTGAACGCGCCGGTTTCGATGTGCGTGATACCCACCCGACTCACTACGGTCGCATCTGTACTGTAGAAACCCCAGAAGGTGGTAACGTGGGTCTCGTCTTGAACCTTGCTACCTATGCTCGTATTAATGAATATGGTTTTATTGAAGCTCCATATGTCGTTGTGAAAAATGGTAAAGTCACCGACGAAGTTATTTATGTCGATGCTAGTGTCGAACGTGATATGGTAATCGCTGATACCTCTGTAAAATTGAACGCCAAAGGCGAATTTGAAGATGAATGGGTTTCCGCTCGTGTGAACGGTCAGCCAGTTCAGGTTGAATCCGCTAAGGTTACCCACGTCGATGCCGCTCATAAGGAAATTCTCGGTATCTCCGCCGCTCTTATTCCATTCGTGGAAAAGAACCGTGTCGACCGTGCACTCATGGGTTGTGCCATGCAGAAACAGGCTGTGCCTCTTCTTCGCAACCAAGCCCCAACCGTTGGTACCGGTATTGAAAATGATATCGCTCGCGCCACTTCTCAACTTATCGTCGCCGAAGGTGATGGTGTAGTTGAAAAGGCCGACGGTCAATCCGTAATCGTGAAATATGCTGACAAAACTTCTAAGGAATACCTTGTCGAGCATTTTGAGCAAACCAACTCTGACCAATGTTACAACCAACGTTGTGTGGCGGTGCGTGGTCAAAAAGTTAAAGCTGGTGACACTCTTATCGAAGGCGCCTCTCTTGAAAATAATGAACTCGCTCTCGGTCGCAACCTTCTCGTTGCCTTCATGCCATGGCGTGGTTACAACATGGATGACGCCATCGTGATTTCTCGCAAGCTTGTCGAAGATGATACTTTGACCTCTATTAATATTAAAGATTTCGACGTAGAAGTTCGTGAAACCAAGCTTGGTCCAGAACAAGTTACTCGTGATATCCCTAACGTTTCTGAACACGCTCTTCGCCACCTCGGTGAAGACGGTATCGTGACTGTAGGTTCCGAAGTCAAAAACGGTGATATCCTCGTCGGTAAGATTACCCCTAAGGGTGAACAAGAACTCAGTTCCGAAGAGCGCCTCCTTCGTGCCATCTTTGGTGAAAAAGCTAAAGACGTCCGCGATACCTCAGTTCGTATGAGTGGTGGTACTTCTGGTAAAGTCATCGGTGTCCGCATCTACACTCGCGAACAAGGTCACGAACTCAAGGCTGGTGTTCTCATGCAAATCAAGATCTACGTTGCTGAAATGCGCAAGATTCAGGTTGGTGACAAGATGGCTGGTCGTTACGGTAACAAGGGTGTAGTTTCCCGTGTACTTAACGTTGAAGATATGCCATTCATGGCCGATGGTACCCCAATCGATGTCCTACTTTCCCCAATGGGTGTGCCTTCTCGTATGAACCTCGGTCAGCTTTATGAAATCCACATCGGTATGGCTGCTCGTATCCTTGGTTACAAGGTCGCAACCCCATCCTTCAATGGTATCCCTGATGAAGTTATTTCAAAGGAACTTGAAAAGGCTGGTATTGATAGCAATGGTCGTACCCAACTTTACGATGGTCTCACCGGTGAACCATTCCACGAGAAGACTGCAGTTGGTGTGATGCACATGATTAAGCTTCACCACATGGTCGAAGATAAGATTCACGCTCGTTCGACTGGTCCTTACACTATGGTTACCCAACAACCTCTCGGTGGTAAGGCTCAAAACGGTGGTCAGCGTTTCGGAGAAATGGAAGTTTGGGCTCTTGAAGCTTACGGTGCTGCCAGCATCCTTCAAGAAATGCTCACTATTAAATCTGATGACGTTTACGGTCGTGCTAAGGCTTACGAATCCATTATTAAGAATGAACCAATTCAAGGCCCTAAGCTTCCTGAAGGTTTCAATGTCTTAGTCAAGGAACTTCAAGGTCTCGGTCTTAAGGTTGATCTTCTCGACAATGGGGAAGCACGTGATGCCGACTCTGTAATCGAAGACACCTCTCGTGAAATTGAACGCGCTCAAGATGACCGCCAAATTTACGCTAGACACAATGTTCATATTGAAGATGACAGTAATGATACCATCGATCTTACTGAAGAAGAAACTGAAGAAGCATTAACTGAAGATGGAATATCAATAACAGAAGGAGACGACGACAATGTCGATCTCGGAGAGGAGCTCTAAAATATGGCTTGGATGGATAATTATATCTCAGCCAGCGACTTCGATTCAATTCGTCTTTGCGTAGCAAGCGCCGAAGACATCTTGAGCTGGAGTTATGGTGAAGTATTGAAGCCAGAAACCATTAATTATCGTACTCAGAAACCTGAGCGTGATGGCTTATTCTGTGAGCGTATCTTTGGTCCAGTCAAAGATATCAACCCACATGATAGTAAACTTAAAGGTGTCCGCTCTCGTGAAGCTGCCGTCGATAAGGAAGGTAACTTAGTTACCAAATCTATCGCTCGTCGTGAACGTATGGGTCACATCAAACTCGCTGCACCAGTTGCTCATATCTGGTTTATGCGTGGTACCCCATCTGCTTTAAGTCTTTTGCTTGACCTCACCGTCAAGTCGATTGAAAAAGTTGTTTACTTCGCTTCTTATCTCATCATCAGTGCTGATGACGCGAAGATTGAACAAGTTAAAAGCGATTTGATCGCTCAGCACGATGCCGCAATTCAGGCTATTAAGATTCGTTACTCTGAGGCCGCTAAGGCTGAAGGTGCTAACGCTGAAACCTTGGCTAATGAAGAAGCTAAAGAGCTTGAAGCCTTGGATGCTGACTTCTATTCCCGCAAGAATATTCTTGAAGGTTTGAAGAAGGGTGCCGTTATTTCTGAAATTGATTACCGTAACCTTCCAGAAGAATACGAAGAACTTGTCACTGTTAAGATGGGTGCTCAAGCTATCCGTGAATTGCTCGAAGAAATTGACCTTGATGCCATGATCGAAGATCTCTCTGCGCAAGCTGAGGATGCTAAGGGTCAAAAGGAACGCAAACTTATCAAGCGTATTAAATTGCTTGAAGGTATGAAGAATTCCAATATCAAGCCAGTAGATCTCGTCTTGACTGTCATTCCAGTCATCCCACCAGATCTCCGTCCAATGATTTCACTTCCTGGTGGTCGTTTCGCGACTTCCGACCTTAACGATCTTTACCGTCGCGTGATTAACCGTAATAACCGTTTGAAGAAATTGCTCGATCTCAATGCGCCAGAAGTGATTATCCACAACGAAATGCGCATGCTTCAAGAGGCCGTTGACGCTTTGATTGACAATAATGCTAACCATGGTCGTCAAGCTAGCTCCCAAAATGGTCGCCGAAAGCTCAAGTCCCTCTCTGACCTTCTCAAAGGTAAGCAGGGTCGCTTCCGTCAAAATCTTCTCGGTAAGCGTGTCGACTACTCTGGTCGTTCCGTAATCGTCATTGGTCCTGAACTCAAGCTTAACGAATGTGGTCTACCAAAACTCATGGCGCTTGAGCTCTTCAAACCTTTCGTAGTTTCTTGGTTACTCTCTCACGAATATGCCGCCAACTCTCGTGCTGCATCTCGCATGATCGATGCTAAGGAATCCGTGGTTTGGGATGCCCTCGACGAAGTTATTCAAGGTCGCTACGTTCTCTTGAACCGTGCTCCGTCTCTTCACCGTCTCTCTATCCAGGCTTTCCAACCAAAGCTCGTTGACGGTATGGCTCTCAAGCTTCACCCACTCGTAGCTTCCGGCTTTAACGCTGACTACGATGGTGACCAAATGGCCGTTCACCTTCCTCTCTCTGATGAAGCTCAGCAGGAAGCTAAGACTTTGATGTCGGCTGCCAGCAATCTCTTGAAGCCAGCCGATGGTTCTCCAGTGCTTTCAATCTACCAGGATATCGTACTTGGTGCTTACTACCTCACTTACGATAAGCCAGGTACCGAATCGGAAACTCCACGCGCTTACAGCTCAGTCTATGAAGCTGAAATGGCTTACGAAGCTGGTGATATTGCCCTTCAGACTCCGATTCGCGTATTTGCTAAGAAAGCTATTCGAAATACCACTCTCGGTCGCGTCTTCTTCAACGAAATCTTGCCAGAAGATTACCCATTTGATAATGGTATTCAAACTTCCAAGCATCTGAAGAAGGTGATGGCTGACATCTTCAACCTTTACGGTGCTGATGAAACTGTCCGTATTGCTGACGAACTCAAGGCTCTCTCCTTCGAGTACGAAACTATCGCTTCCATCTCGACCTGTAAGGATGACTACCCAACTTACCCAGAAATCCAAGACTTCATCGCTAAAGGTGACGCCAAGACTGCTCTTATCCAGGATCAGTACAACCAAGGTCTCCTCACCGATGACGAACGTTACTCTTTGACTGTTGCCAACTGGCGTGAAATCGATACTGAGATTTCTAACTTCCTCAAGGCTAAGCTTGCAACTATGGATACCGACATTGCTGTGATGACCAACTCTGGTGCTCGTGGTTCTGTCTCTGGTATTAAGATTGCTTCCGCTGAAATCGGTATCATGGTGGATATCTTCAACCGTGAAATTGAGCTTCCAGTCAAGTCTAGCTACAAGAAGGGTCTTAACACTCTTGAATCCTTCATCGCTACCCGTGGTGCTCGTCAGGGTATGGTCTCGACCGCTCTCCGTACTGCTGACTCTGGTTACCTCACTCGTCGTCTTGTCGATGTGGCCCAAGATGTCTTTACCGTCGATAAGCCAAACGATGATCCAGGTTTCGAAATCTTCAAGTCCGAAACCGAACACACTGGTATCGAATTTGCTCAACGTATTGCTGGTCGTTATGCCGCCGAAACCATCCCGGGTTATGTCGAAGCTGGCGAACTTATCACTCGTGAAATCGCTGACCAAATCGCTGAAGATGCCAATATCGAATCCGTGAAGATTCAATCCGTCCTCACTACCAAGAGTATTAATGGTGTACCTCGTAAGGCCTACGGTGTCGACCTCGCTACTCGTAAACTTATCGAACCAAACCAACCAATCGGTGTGATTGCTGCACAATCTCTCGGTGAACTTGGTACTCAGCTTACCCTCGATACCAAGCACAGCTCCGGTGTCGCAGGTTCTGGTGCTATCGCTCGTGGTCTTCCTCGTGTGGAAGAGCTTCTCGAAGCCCGTTCACCAAAGGGTCAAGCTTGGATTGCTCCAGTCTCTGGTCTAGTCGATGTTTGGGAAGATGGTAATCACTTTGTGGTTCAAATCACCCCAACTGCTGGCCGTTCCGAAAAGATTGAAATTTCTGAAGGTCGCAAGATTAAGATTAAAGACGGTGCCAATGTTAAAACTGGTGATGTCCTTGCTACTAAGGCCAAGGGTCTTGAACCAATCATTGCCCCATTTGATGGAAATGCTCAAATCGTCGACGGTGCCATCATTCTTACTGAAGGTGGTAGCGCTCCAGTTCGCGTCGAAATTCCTAACGATGCTGAAATGTTGGTCAAACCAACCGATACCGTCGAAGCTGGTGATCGTCTCACTACCGGTTCTTTGAATCTCCAAGATCAATTGAAATTCAAGGGTGCCGAAGCTACCGCCCGTTACATCATGAACGAAATTATGTCCGTTTATGCTGCTAACGGTGATGAAGTTTCCGCCAAACACCTTGAGGTAATCGTCCGCCAGATGTTCAGCCGCGTCGTGATTGACGAACCAGGCGATACTGACTTTGTGACTGGCGATATCGTCTCCCTCTCTGCAGTCGAAGACGAAAACCAAAAGCTCGAAGCCAAGGGTCGCATGCCAGCCTCTTACACCCGTATGTTGCTTGGTATTACTAAGGTCGCTATCTGGTCAGACTCTTTCCTCTCTGCTGCCTCCTTCCAAGATACCACTCGTGTGCTTATCAATGCTGCCATCTCTGGTCGTGTTGACCACCTCAATGGTCTCAAGGAAAACGTGATTATCGGTCGCAAGATTCCAGTAGGTACTGGTGTAGTCGCCCGTAAGAACGAAGAGGAAACCGCTGAAGCTGAAGGATCTACCGAAGCTGAAGCCGAAATCACTCTTGAATAAGAGTAAAAAATAAAATATACCCCGTCACTGGGGTATATTTTTTATTAACGGTTTATTTTTTACTTAAATTTCGATAATCTGTAATGCAATCTTCTACTTTTTTATACCTAAGAAATAAAAAATTTTATGTTGATGTGGTTCAGGAAAATCCGGATGACCAGGATCTTGTATTACTTTAGTCTCAGAGTTAACCACTTCAAACTCCGAAGTAAGAATCTCTTCAAAACCGACTGGCAGGGAAATCTTTTTATCTAGAATATAAGTCAAACATAGAACTCCACCACTGTTTAGACAATTAGTTATATCCATGAGGCATCGAGTTGCCGTATCGTTATTAAAAAATTGCAAAACATTCGTCGCTACTACCAAATCAAACTTGCCCTGAATCTTCCAATCTCTGAGGTCAGCCTTAACTGGATGAATCATCTTATTGGTGATGGCTAATTTTTCGAGTTCTTCAATATTTTGATCAACCGCCAGCACTTCGATTCCTAAATTTGCCAAATAAATCGAATTTCGTCCAGTTCCGGCACCATAATCTAGTGACCGAGATTTTGTATAATCTTGCAAAAACTTTGCACCAGCAACAACAATCGGTAATACTTTCATGATTTACATTATATAATAAACTTATGCAAACATACGTCGATTCCATCCAGCAGGCCGCTTACATCTTTCCGCCTCTGGCCCTAGCTTTTACTATTCCATATCTAATTTATAACTACAAAAAATATGGCTCTATCTGGAGCATGCGTATTTGGATCGTCTATTCTTTTATTTTGTATATGCTTTGCACCTACTGTTTGGTGATTCTACCGCTTCCTTCTCCCGAAAAAGCCGCTACTTTACACAATCACCAGATGCAACTTCTGCCGTTTAACTTTATCTTCGATATTTTGAAACACGCCAAGTTGCAGCTAGTAAATCCCAAATCCTACCTCACCATCATTAATAACCCCGCCTTCTTCTCCACGATTTTCAATATTTTCATGACTCTGCCCTTTGGCTTTTATCTCAAGTACTACTTTAAGAATAACCTCAAACAGGTCGCCATTAAGTCTTTCTTTCTCTCACTTTTCTTTGAGCTAACTCAACTTAGCGGACTCTATTTTATCTATTCCGGCAACTATCGTCTCTTTGATGTTGATGACCTAACCACTAATACTCTCGGTGGTATTCTCGGCTTTGCTTTGGCCACCATGTTAGCCAAATATCTCCCGACCAGAGAACAGATCGACGAAAAAAGTCTCGAGCGTAGTGATAAAATTTCACTTCTGCGTCGTCTGGTGGCTATGGGTTTTGATTTTACCTTAGGTGGTTTCTTTACTATCTTCTTTGGTGATATTATACTAAAATTAATCCATCTCGAATCTGATTTCTTTACTATTCAAATCCCATTCATTTTTTATCTCGTCCTCTCAACCATCATTTTACGCGGCCGCACGATCGGCTTTTTTATGACCAACCTTAAGGTCGAATCTAATCATAAAGTCGGAATCTTGCGAACTTATCTGCGTTATTTCCTACGTTACCTCTTTTTCTATCTTCAATTTATCACTTTGCCGCTCGCTTTAGTTAATGTGCTGAATCTCGCGCTCGTTAACAATATTCTTAGTCATGAAACAATTACCTATATCGCTTTGGGTCTGCTCGTAATTTTTGGTATCTATTACCTAATTAATCTACTACTAGTCGCTACTCGCAAAAGCTTATTCTATGAAAATCTTTCGGAAACCCACTTAGTAAATACCACGAAAAAAGCTAAAGTATCTAAACCAACCGCAAAAATCATCCAAAATAATCATCCAAAAGTCTCAAAAAATGACGACCCGGACGATGAGGCCGAAGAAGTTTAATTCTGACCTTGATAATCTGCGTCATTTGTGGTAAAATCATCTTTGTAAGTTTATCAAGGTGACATTTGAAGAACTAGACAATTAAGGAAAGCCACTTTTTTCCAACTGTAATATTTTTTAATATAGGCCAAACAGAGAAAAAAGTCGGAACTGCCTTACTGTCTAGCTAATAGAGTGTCTCCGTAAAGGAAAGGAAAAGATGAAAGTCATCCTCGGCACCAAAATTGGTATGACCCAAATCATCAGCGAAGATGGTTTAGTGACCCCTGTTACTATCCTTCAAGCTGGACCAGCCACAGTGACTCAGATAAAGACCGTCGAAACCGATGGTTATAATGCTGTGCAGCTCGGTTACGGTAAGGGTAAGAATCTGAGCAAGTCGGTATCAGCTCACGTCAAAAAAGCTGGAGAAACATTAAGTCCTAAAATCTTAAAGGAATTTCGTACGGATTCCACCACAGATTTCAAGTTAGGCGACGTATTTACAGTCGATAATTTTGAAATTGGAGACAAGGTTGCGGTTACTGGTATTTCGAAGGGTAAAGGATTTGCTGGTACTGTCAAACGTTGGAACTTCCAAGAGTCACGCAATACCCACGGCTTCAAGGGCGATATTCGTAAAGTCGGTTCTATCGGCTCGATGTATCCTCAAAAAGTTTTCAAGGGTAAGCGCATGCCAGGTCGCATGGGCCACGATCAAGTTACTGTCAAGAATCTTGTCGTTGCTTACATCGATAAGGAAAACAACATCCTCGGTCTTAAGGGCGCCGTCCCAGGACCAAAGAAAGGTATCGTAACTGTGGAGGGAAAGGAGTAATATGGCAGATTTAAATCCAGAAATCTTCAATCTCGAAGTTACTAATCACGAATTGATTAAATTAGCTTACGATGCATATCTTGCTAACTCACGTAGCTCACACGCTAAAACTTTGAAGCGTGGCGAAGTTCGCGGTGGTGGTAAGAAACCATGGAAGCAAAAAGGAACTGGTCGTGCTCGTTTCGGCTCTACCCGTAACCCTATCTGGCGCCATGGTGGTGTAGCTGGCGGCCGTACTGGCAACGAAAACTTCACCAAGAATCTCTCAAGAAACGCTAAGAAAGTTGCAGTTATGCAAGCTCTCTCTATCAAGAATACCGATAAGAGCATCATTACTATCGATTCTCTCGGTATCAAAGATGGTAAGGTCAAAGAAGTCTTAGCTACTCTTAAGAAAAATGGTATTACTTCAGAAAACACGCTGATCGTAGTTCCAGAGAAAGATGCTTTAACTCTACGTGCAACCAACAACATCGACTTTGTCAAAGTTGTTCGTCCTACATTCCTCAATGTCTTCGACATCATGAATGCAGACAAAATCGTTCTCGTAAAGGACTCTGAAGCTCAACTCGAAAACTGGTTAATCGGAAAGGAGAACGCATAATGCTACTTATTCCTCGAAGAACCGAAAAGGCTTACGCCGAACAAAGTAAATCTACTTATATCTTTAATGTTCCTGCTGACGCTTCCAAGCTCGCTGTAGCTAAGGCTGTCGCTGAACAATACAATGTCACCGTCAAAGATATCCGTATTCTTACTCGTAAGGGTAAAGCGACCCGCTTTTCAAAGGGTAAACACGCCTATCCAGGCACAACATATCGTCGCGACCGCAAGTATGCTTATGTCACGCTTGCTGAGGGTAACAAAATCCGCGTCTTCGACGAAGAAACTGTTGAGGAAGGAGATAAAAAATAATGAGCATTAAAGCTTATCGTCCTACTACTCCTGCTCAGCGCCAGAAGACTACTCAGGATTTTGATCAAATTACGACCAGAAAACCTCTCAAGTCTCTCTTGAAGGCCAAAAAGCAGAACGCAGGTAAAAACAACCAAGGACGCATTACTGTTCGTCACCGTGGTGGTGGTGTGAAGAGACACTATCGTATTCTTACTCACAACCTTCCACAAGGTAAGACCTACGAAGTTATGGAGATCGAGTATGATCCAAACCGTAGCGCTCGTATTGCTCGTATCAAAGACGAAAACAACAACTTCCATTACGTACTTGCTGATTCCAAGATGTTTAAGGGTAAGAAATTCCAAACTGGTGCAGAAGCTCCAATTGAAGAATCTAACCGCTTAGCTCTTGACCTAATCCCAGTCGGTACTATGGTTTATGCTATCGAGCTAACTCCAGGTCGTGGTGCTCAAATGGCCCGCTCCGCTGGTGCATCTGCTCAACTTATGGCAAAAGAAAACGGCTATGCCACTCTTCGTATGCCATCAGGTGAAGTTCGCAAAGTTCTCGCAACTTGTGAAGCTTCCATCGGTGTAGTTGGTAACCTCCAACACCAAAACATCAAGATTGGTGCTGCAGGTCGTACTCGCCGTAAAGGTATCCGCCCAAGTGTCCGTGGTGTTGTTATGAACGCTACAGATCACCCACACGGTGGTGGTGACGGTGGTCGTCACGGTACCGGTAAAGCTCCTCGTACTCCATGGGGTCAGCTCACTCTCGGTTTCCGTACTCGTCACAATAAGAAAACTAATAAAATGATCGTGCGTAGTCGTCACGAAGGAAAGAGGAAATAATCTATGTCTCGTAGCCTTAAAAAAGGTCCATTCGTGGATTTTAAACTCGAAAAGAAGATCAAAGCTCTCTCCGCTGAAGATCGCACCGTGATTAAAACCTGGGCTCGCCACTCAACCATCTTCCCAGAAATGGTTGGTCGCACTGTCGCTGTTCACAACGGCAAAGTCCACGTTCCAGTCTTCGTTTCCGAAAATATGGTCGGACACAAGCTTGGTGAATTTGCTCCAACTCGCAAGTTCAAACGCCATGGTGGTAAAAAAGCTGATGTAAAGGGAGGTAAATAATGTCCACTCATTTTGCACACGCTTACATTAAAGGTGTAGATTCTATGCCACGCAAGACCAATGTCGTCGCTAGCCTCGTTCGCGATCGCTACGTCGCCGACGCTCTTGTCATTCTAGAACACACCCCACGCCGCGCTGCACGTCCAGTCATGAAGGCTATTGATTCTGCCAAAGCTAACCTCATTAACTCTGGTGTCTCAATTGATCCTAAGACTATCCGCATCGCTCGTATCTCTGTTACTGCTGGTACCCGCATCCGCCGTTTTGTTCCTGCATCACGCGGTCGCGCTCTTCCATTTGAGAAGATTAGCAGCAACATCTTCGTTGAAGTAGCTGGCGAAGAAAAAGCCAAAAAAGAATCAGCTAAGGAGGACAAGTAATGGGTCAAAAAGTAAACCCGGTTTCTTATCGCCTTCAAATCAGTAAAGATTGGGCCTCTAAGTGGTTCACCAAGAACACTGATTTCAAAAAATGGTTAATCGAAGACGTCAAGATCCGCGAGACTATTGAAAACCGTTTCAAAGCTCGCCCAACCATTGCCCGCATCGAAATCGAACGCACCGACAACCTTACCACGGTTACTATCCGTACCGCTAAGGCTGGTGCAGTTATCGGCAAACAAGGTGCTGGTATTAATGAATTAAAGAAAGAATTGGAAAAATTCGTTTCTCAACCAATCCGCCTCAATGTGGAAGAAGTTAAGAAACCTGAATTATCCGCCAAGCTCGTTGCTGAAAATATCGGTTTCCAACTTGGTAAGCGTATGAACTTCCGCCGTGCCGTCAAGATGGCTACTCAGTCCACCATGACCGCAGGTGCTAAAGGTGTTCGTGTCGAAGTTTCTGGCCGTCTTAATGGCGCCGAAATGTCTCGCCGTGAGAAATTCATCGAGGGTTCAGTTCCTCTACATACTCTCCGCGCTGACATCGATTTCCACTGTCATCACGCTCCAACCATCGCCGGTATCGTAGGTGTTAAAGTTTGGATTTATAAGGGAGAAAAATAAATATGGCTATTTTACTTCCAAGTCGCGTTGCGCACCGTAAGGTTAGAAAAGGCAAAAATGATGGCGTAGCTACTCGTTGTAATACCGTAGCATTTGGTGAATTTGGTCTCATGTCTCTTGACAATGAACGCATCAATTCCCGCCAAATCGAGGCTGCCCGTCAAGCTATTACCCGCTATATTAAGCGTGGTGGTAAAATTTGGATCCGCATCTTCCCACACACCCCTGTCACCAAGAAACCTCTTGATGTGAAAATGGGTTCTGGTAAAGGTGAACCACAATTTTACGTAGCTAAAGTTAAAACTGGTACTGTGATGTTCGAAATGGCTGAAGTCACTGAAGAACAGGCAAAAGAAGCACTTCGTCTTGCCTCTCACAAGCTTCCAGTACGTTGTAAATTTGTAAGGAAAGGTGAAATTTAATCATGGCTGATAAGAAAACTGAAACCGCCAAGGTTAAAACCGTCGCTGAGTTAAAGCAAGAGCTTCTCGAAGCTAAGCGTGGACTCTACGAAGGTACCTTGCAAAATCCACATCGTATCAAAGCTTTGCACAAAGAAATCGCTAAAGCACTAACTTTAATTAATCAAGGAAAGGGAGCCTAAGTATGGCAAAAACACTTCAAGGAGTAGTTACCTCTGATAAGCGCGATAAGACCATCACCGTCTCCATTACCAGCCGTGAAACTCATCCACTTTATCACAAGCAGTACTCACACACCCGTAAGTACACCGCTCATGATGAAGCAAATGAGGCTAAGCTTGGTGATAAGGTTGAGATCATCGCCTGCCGTCCTTACTCAAAGACTTGTACCTATAAACTCGTCAAAATTCTTGAAAAATCCCACGACTCAGTCGAATTAAAGTCTGAAGTTACTGGCGATCAAGAAGGAGAGGAAAACTAAGATGATTCAACAGGAAACTAGATTAGCTGTCGCAGATAACAGCGGAGCCAAGGAACTTGGCGTAATCCGTGTCCTCGGTGGAACTCGCGCTCGTTACGCTCGTGTTGGTGACATTGTCACCGCCAGCGTAAAGGACGCATCTCCTACAGGAAACATTAAGAAAAAAGCAGTAGTTCGTGCCGTTATCGTACGCACTCGTGGCCAAATTCGCCGCGCTGATGGTTCTACCATCCGCTTCGACGACAACGCCGCCGTGATCGTGAACGACGACAAAACTCCAAAGGGTACTCGTGTCTTCGGACCAGTCCCACGTGAGCTTCGTGAACTCGGCTTCAACAAGATTATCAGTTTAGCACCGGAGGTTCTATAATATGGCACAGAATTTAAAATCTGGCGATATGGTAAAAATCATTGCCGGCGACCACAAAGGTCAGACTGGTAAAATCGTCAAAATGGATCGTGCTGCTCACAAAGCGATGATCGAAGGTATCGGCATTCGCGAGCGCCACATCAAAGCCACTCAATTTAATCCAAAGGGTGGTAAGAAAGATATTCACGTCGGTATCGATCTTTCCAATCTTAAGAAAGAAGGGAAATAATCATGGCTGAATATACCCCACGTTTGAAAGTCTTATACCAAGACAAAATCGTAAAAGACCTAGAAAAAGAGCTTAACATCAAGAACATCAACCAAGTACCAAAGCTTGAAAAAGTTATCGTATCTTGTGGTGTTGGTAAAAAGCGTGAAGATAAGCACTATACTGAAACTGTAGCTCTTACTCTTGCTAAGATTACTGGTCAAGCTTCCACCTCTAGACTAGCAAAGAAATCTATTGCTACCTTCAAGATTCGTAAAGGCATGGGCGCCCCAGTTGGTTACCTTACCACTTTGCGTAATGATAAGATGTATGAATTCGTTGACCGCTTCATTAACATCGCTTTGCCACACGTTCGTGACTTCCACGGCGTGCCTAGCAAATCTTTTGATGAACAAGGCAACTACTCAGTTGGTCTTAAAGAACAAACCGTTTTCCCAGAAATTACCTTCGAAGACGCATCTGTTCTTCACGGCCTTGAGATTACCTTCATCATCAAGAACGGTTCAAAAGAAGCTAGCCGTAAATTATTAGAGGCATTTGGTATGCCATTCGAGAAAAAGGAGAACAAATAACATGGCCAAAAAGTCTGCAGTACTCCGTGACCTCAAGCGTCAAAAAATGTACGATAAGTACAAAGCAAAGCGTGCTGAACTTAAAGCCGCTGGCGACCTCGAAGGTCTTCAGAAGCTACCAAAAAATTCCAGCCCAACTAGGTTAAAAAATCGTGATATGCTCGACGGTCGTCCACGTGGCTACATGCGCCGCTTCGGTCTCAGCCGTATTAGCTTCCGCGAAAAAGCAAGCAAGGGTGAAATCCCTGGTGTAACAAAGAGTAGCTGGTAGAAAGGATAAGATATGTCATTACAATCAACAGATCAAATTGCCGACCTTATCACTCGTATCCGCAATGCTATTCTCGTCAACAAAAACGAGATTGTTGTACCAACTTCTAAATTAAAGCTTGCTGTACTAGAAGGTCTCAAGAAAACCAAGTTTATCGCTGACTTCTCTATCGAAGAAGCAAAACCACGCAATTTCATTCACGTCTTAATCAATCAAGCTGACGAAATCGCTCGTATTAACGAAATCACTAAGGTCAGTAAACCTGGTCGCCGTGTTTACACTTCCGCCGATGATCTTCCAAAGGTCAAATCCGGTCGTGGTGTCATCCTCGTCTCGACTTCAAAAGGTATCATGACTGGTGAGGAAGCTCGCAAGGCTCGCCTCGGTGGTGAAATCTTAGTCAAGGTTTGGTAATAAACTAGAAAAAAATAAGGTCAGAATTCCTGGCCTTATTTTTATGCTAAAATTAATTTGTATCTCGTCCGACGAATATGTACTTTAAGTTAGGACATCACATCTTTCAGGAAGAGAGGTGAATCCCATGTTGCTCAGTAAAAATCAAATCTACGAGGACATCATGGCAGGCAAAATTAGAATAATCAATGCATGGTCTATTAAGCACAGCATCCATCCGGATAATAAGACCCTTAATTTATCGATTTACACCATTATTAACAACCTAATAACCAAGCGAATTGACGAAGCAGAAATTCCTGCTGGCTTCCATTTTCAAGGACTTAAAATTGCCACCCAATTGGAAATTCTACGAGATCTAGATGTGCTAAAGATCGAAAATCGTCGATATTCTAGACAGCTTGACAATCCAGCCTATATTCGTCGTATCAATTTTACGACGCTGGAAAAACGCCAAATTATCAAAAATCACGTGAGAAAAAGATCCTCCAAGTTCGTCGTCGATGCCTGTTTTGGTGATCCATTCCTAATTACTTTTGGTGGAGAAGAGATTCCGGTTTTAATTTTTAGCACCATGATTAACTACGCATTAAGTATCCAGATATCTGTAGTTTACCCAGAGCTTTTCAATGATTTACCTCCAATACCACCCGAGCCAGTTAAACCCTACACCTTGCGACGTGAAAAAAGAAAGCTTACATGGTTTCGGGATATCTTATCGGATTTACGTCTCTGGTCTTAATCTAAACCAATCCTAACCACCCCTTCCGTCCAGAGGGGGTATTTTTTGACAAATTATTACATTATTGTACAATATTAGTAGTTAAAAGCTTCGGTTTTTAATGCAACTTGCAAATTTGGTGAAATTTTACATTTTAAAGGGGGTAAAAATGAACAAAAGCAAAAGCAAACAGAGATACGGTGTTTTTATCAGAACCATCTTAGCTATCGCAATTATCATTTTTCTATCAATATCAGGAAATATCGATATTGAAAATATTTACAACTTCATTATGTGGATAATTCCGCTCTTTATATTAGTTGTCGGAGAAAACTACGTAGATCAAATAATTCCTGTATTTAAGGAACAAACCTACGACATATTAACTTTTGGCTACAGTTGTCTCTTCATTCTTGCCACAGTAATGCTGATATACTCTATAGGCTTAATGCGATACGAAAGTTACAGTGCCATTATGGTTATATTTTTACTACACCTAATTAATAGCGGCGTGGTATTTTATGACATCATAAAAGAAGGAGATAACGTCAAAAAGGCATTAACACCATTCAAGCATACCTGGCTAGTCCAAGGATTACTTTATGTGATGCTCAAGATAAAATTTAATTCTCCAGGAGAGATATATATTACAATGTTCTTCTTGGGTATTCTTACGTCCTTTTTATTTAAGGCAACAGGCTATAATTGCCGTTATTTAACAAGGATAGTGTGGAGGGATAAATGAAAATAAGTATAAACAATCTAAGATACCCGATCAAGAAAAATAAATATTTCTGGATGATCGCTAGATTGATATCCGTAGTTACTTTATCCGGAATATTCTTATGGTCTAACCAAAATTTTGTCGCTGATCGTCAAGTAGTAAACCTATGCCCACCACTAGGAATCTGTTTTATTATTCTTGGCGCAGTAGCGGTTACTATCTTTATCGTGGAGCCAACGATTGAGCACTTAATACTTCGTCTTAAAGGCCTAAAAGTAATCACTAATAATACTCATGTAAAGATTATTGGTCGTAAAACCATAATCGAAAAAGATGAAGACTACTATTGCTGTCGAGTAAAGATAGGTGATAAGTGGGAAATAATCAAGCTCGCGCATCGTATGAAAAAATCCGATCGCCCAGATTATCTAAAAGACGATGACGACACCATGGATTAGTTGAAGTTAAAATTAAAAAATTCTAACAAATCTATAGTTTTCACCATACCCCCTTCCTTCCGGAGGGGGTATTTTTTATAAAAATCTAAAGCGCGAATATAAAATCTTCATATTTATCAGCAAATGCTTCTTCGATTGTCTTGTGTGTTTTTTCCAAATATTTCTTCACCAAATAATATCCTAATGAATATCCGGACCAGCGTGGCAATTTATCGTTACCAGTAAAGAAAATCGTATTATAGTCATAATGTTTATCATCGAGATTACCACGAAGTTCATTCAAAATATGTTCATTTTCTTCGTCACTACGCTCTAAAATGGCTTTAGTAAAAAACTGCTTATTACTATTATTTTTTGCAAATTCTGTACCGAAATACGTCGCGATACCTTCCGAAATCATCCCGTCAAACAATGTATTCATCCGTTCATCGTTCTTTCCCCAACGCGCAGCATGACCAAGTTCATGAACCAACATCTCTTTAAGATGCGAAATTGTCATTGTTTTCAAATCTAAAAAAATGACGACAAAGTCACTTGCATAAGTATATCCACCCACGCCGTCTTCCGGAATGATTAATGAATATGCGTTCGCGCTAACCACCACATCAATATTCCAATCAATTTTTAATTTTGAAAAAGCATAAGACTCAACTTCTTTTACTGCCACTAAAATAGTATCCTTCATCTCATCAAGATTACCATTTGCATTAGCCAGTAAGACATTTATTTTGCTCATATTTTTTATCATACACGTTTTAGGATAAATAGTAAAATTTCGTAAGTTTGACAATCAATATGTAAATATTGTATAATATAAAAGTTACTATCTATAGGTTAGTGAAGCAAATTATTATAAAAATACTTCGTTAACATCACTGGCTCTAGAGTTTTTAGAAAAAAGGGGGATAAAAATGAAGAAAACCAAGAAAAAGCAAGGACATCATAGCTCAATTTTTGAGGAAAAGGGTGAGGTTGGACACTTTTTAAGAAACCATAACGCATCCGTGCAAGACTATACAGTTAATCATCCTCGAAAAATACTCAGCTTATTTCTTCTATTTAAGTTAATTTATGCTGGGGTTATCTACTCAATTATGATTTATAAGTCAGACTTGAGTAGTGTATATAAGATTGTCGGAGGTTTATGTGGTTTCATGTTGATAGCGGCACATATCCATCTAGAAAATTGTATACAGGGAATAAAATCAAAAATAGCTAAACCAAATTATGGAGCTAAAACATTTATCATTATGGGAGCCTACACGGTCTATATTTTATTCTGTTGCATCCTTCGATATGATAATCAAATGGATAATATGGAACTATTATTTATATCAACTCTGATGAGTATAACTAATGAAGTTCTGCAAATTGTAGATTGCGTATATTCAGAACAAAAGAATTATACTAAACTCTCTAGCTTTAAATACACCTGGATGATATTACTACCAATATTACTAACATTACAAATTTACGGTAATTTACCATTTAACTATGTAATCTGCTTTATTTTGATAAATATCCTAGCAACTGTAGGCGCAGAGATAACCTCAATGCTTTTTCTATCTGGAATATTTCCAGGGTACTACATTTATTGAAAAAGTATCTTATTGCTATCTAGTCTGTTAACTAAGTAAAATTTTATTTATACCCCCTTCCATTTGGTGGGGGTATTTTTTATTTTTCATCTTGAATTAAGACCTAAATTATGTTAAAATTAACCGAATATTAATTGAAAGGAAGATATGAGTCGTATCGGAAAACAACCTGTACAGATTCCTGCAGGAGTGACAATCACGGTCGGCGAACAGTTCATTACTGTTGCTGGACCAAAGGGTTCACTCGAGGTTCCTGTACAAAAATTCGTTGTGACTAAGGTCGAAGACGGTCAAATCATTGTCACCCGTGAGAATGATGAAGCTGAAGCTCGTGCCTGGCATGGTCTACAACGCGCACTTCTAAACAACGCCGTTACTGGTGTTTCCAAAGGTTTCGAGAAAAAACTTGAAATCAATGGTGTAGGTTATCGTCTTTCCGGTGGCCCTAAAGAAATTGAGATGTCTCTTGGTTTCTCCCACCCAGTGAAATACGTAGCCCCAGAAGGTATCGAATTAAAAACTAACAAGATGGAAATCATTGTTTCCGGCATTGACAAACAAAAAGTTGGTCAAGTTGCCGCTGAGATTCGCGCCTTCAAGAAGCCTGAACCATACAAGGGTAAAGGTATTAAATATGCTGACGAAGTAATCCTTCGCAAGGCTGGAAAGGCAGGGAAGAAATAATGAATAAGTTGTATCGCCAAAAACGTACCCGTGCAAAAATTCATGGTACTGAAATCCGCCCACGCTTGAGCGTTAACATCAGCAATCTTCACGTTTCTGCTCAAATTATCAATGACGACACCAGGACTACTTTAGTCTCCGCTACCACTGTTGGCACCAAGCTGACCGGTTCTAAGACTGAAAAAGCCGCTAAGATTGGTGAAGAAATTGCCAAAAAAGCTAAAAAAGCAAATATCACAAAAGTTGTATTCGATCGTGGTGCTTTCGCCTACGCTGGCCGCATGTCAGCTCTAGCCGATGCAGCTCGTAAGGAAGGATTGGAGTTCTAATATGGCCGAAGCAAATTCTACCGCTCCTAAGCAACCAAAAGTAGTGAACAAAGCTGGCACCCTCAAAATGTCTGACGATGTCGCTGCCACCAAGCAAACTCGCGATATGGCTGGCCGCCCAATGCGCCGCAATAATCGCCGTGATCGCGTCCGTGGTGAAGCTGCACCAAAGGAATTCGAAGAAATCACTATCAATATCGATCGTGTTTCTCGCACCGTCAAAGGTGGTCGCCGTATGCGCTTCAAAGCTCTTGTTGCTATTGGAAATAAGAAAAACAAAGTTGGTGTAGGTGTCGCTAAGGGCGCCGATGTTACCGCTGCTGTTCAAAAAGCTACTCGTGTAGCTAAGAAAAACATGGTCACCTTCCACATGTCTGGCGAAACTATCTGCCACGAAGTGGAAACCAAAGTTACCGGTGCTCACGTTTTGATGAAGCCAGCCGCTCCTGGTACTGGTATTATCGCTGGTAGCATCGTTCGTTCCGTGATTGGTTTGACTGGTATCAAGAACTTGATTTCCAAGTCTCTCGGTTCTACCAACAAGGTCAACATCGCTTACGCCGTTATCGATGGTCTTAAAGCTCAGGTTCCACGTTCCAAGTGGAATACTACTGCTACCAAAGAAAAGGAGAGCAAGTAATGAAATATAATGATCTAATCGTTGAAGCTAATACCCGCCCAACTCGTGCTGGTCGTGGTATTGCCGCTGGTCGTGGTAAGACTGCTGGTCGTGGTACTAAGGGTCAAAAAGCCCGTACTGGTCACCGCAAGATGCCTGCTACCTTCATGGGTGGTCAGCGCGCTATGATGCAAGCCGTACCTAAGCTCAAAGGTTTCAAGTCTATCCACGCCAAAGCTGAAGTCGTCTACACTGACGTTCTCAACGCCCTTTCTGGCAAGGTCGATAACTTTACTCTTTTCGAAAATGGTCTTATCTCTAGCCCATTCGTCAAGGTCAAGGTTATCACCCGTGGTGAACTTAACAGTAAAATTGATCTCGAAACCCAATTTATCTCTAAATCTGGTCTCGAAATGCTCAAAAAAGCTGGTGGTTCATTCACCAAAAATCCAGTACCAAAGCGTTTGAAAAAGCAAAACGACTAATTAGTCTAAAATAGCCCTCGTGATTAACACGGGGGTTATTTTTTATCTTCAAAAACTTAGGTAAACATGGTAATATAGATTAATAAATAGAGAGGATTCCATGCATTTTAAGACGATTTTGAAATCTCTAAAAAATAAAGACATGCTAAAACGCATTTTTATCGTGTTAGGTATTTTGGTTGCTTACCGTTTACTCGCACACATTCCTGTGCCAATGGGCGACGCCAAGACCTTCAAGGATGCCGTTTCTAGCTTGATCTCCAAATCAGATTTCACCGGTTTTATTAACTTAATTTCGGGTGGTGGCCTTGCCTCCTTCTCCATTATCTTGGTTGGGCTTTCTCCATACATCACCTCTTCTATCGTCTTCCAACTTCTCAGTAAAGCTATTCCAAGCCTCGAAGAGCTTTCCGAGGATGGCGAAACTGGTCGTCGTAAAATTAATCAATGGACTCGTATGCTCGCCGTACCGCTAGCCGTAGTCCAATCCATTGCATATATCTATATTCTTTACCAATCTGTCGTATCTTCGAATACTCTCAGTTTCACCCCAACTCCACGTGACTGGGTCGTCTCTGTCATCACTATGACCGCTGGATCCATTATCTTGATGTGGCTCGGCGAACTTATTACCGAGCAGGGTATCGGTAATGGTATTTCCATGATTATTTTTGCCAGTATTATTTCCCAGTTCCCAAGCACCCTTGGCTCACTTGGTCAACAACTCTTCGACACCAAAAATGGCTCACTCAATCTCTTTGGTTGGTTAAATCTACCAGTCAATCCAGTCCTCTTCTGGGTCGCACTGGCACTCTTGGTTGTGGTAATTTTGATCCTATATTGGTTAGTAAAGCTAAACGAAGCTCAACGCATTGTCACCATCAATTACGCTAAGCGTATCCATGGCAACAGCGCCTATGGTGGAATAAAGTCAATTTTACCTTTGAAGCTTATTTCTGCCGGTGTAGTCCCAGTTATCTTCGCTACCGCCTTCCTTTCGCTTCCAGCTCTCGTCGGACAATTGATTTCTAGTATGGATAAGGAAAATGCTATGGCTAAAACTATTAGTGAAATTTTCACCATGCCAAACGCTTCCAACTTTAAAACCCTTTATCCAAATGGCATCAACGAACGTTGGTTTATCTACCCAGCCCTCTACTTCCTACTCGTAGTCCTCTTTACCTATTTCTATACCTCGATTATTTTCAATACGAAAGAAATTGCCGATAACCTTCAAAAACAAGGTGGCTTCATCGAAGGTGTCCGCCCAGGTATGACTACGGCTAATTATCTAGAAAAGGTCATGACTCGCCTTAATCTCTTCGGCGCTCTCGCACTCGGCTTTATTGCTATGATTCCATTTATTACTGATTATGTCGCCATCATGCTCAGCGACGCTCCGATGGGGCTCTCCCTTTCTGGTACCGGACTTCTCATCGTGGTGACTGTAGCCCTCGAAAACCTCCGTCAGCTCGATTCTCGCGCTCTTATGGTAACTTACGACGATTATAAATAAGAAAGCTGGGTGGGATGTCTCTCGAAGTTAAATCAAAATCTAAAATCCTAATCAATCTACCATTTATCATCTTGGCCCTAATTTTTACCATCGTCACTGCACGTCTATATTTCTGGGAAGACCATTATTATAAAACCAAAGAAGGTAGTGAAAGAATGCTGCCGAAGTCTAATCTTGATCTCGAAACCGATCAAGCTTCCGTGGATGAAACTCCAATTTCTGAAGATAAAACTAATTCTTACTCTGTTGCCTACGATAAGCCTCGTTTTATGAGTATTGAAAAATTAGGCGTAAAAAATGCCCGTATTTTACCAGTTGGGCTCACCGGCAAAGGCGCCATCAGTACACCGAACAGTATTTTCGATGTAGGATGGTATACCGGCACCCTTCCACCTCTCACTGGCAAAACCGCACTTTTTGTCGGTCATAATGGTGGACCAACTGCCTCTGGTGTATTCAAACATCTAAACAGCCTCGTCGCAGGCGATCTAATTCAAATCGAAATGGGCGATGGCACCAAACTCACCTATCGTGTTTATGAAAACCAGACAGTAGCCCTAGCTGACGCCAATGAAAAAATGTCCGCCATGCTCGAATCTCCCGTCACTGGCCAAGATTCCATTAGTATCATCACTTGTACCGGCGCCTGGTCAGACGTTCAAAAGACCTATCTATCACGCCAATTCCTCCGCGCTACTCTAGTACAAGAAAGCTCGAAGTGAAACTAACTCTCTCATCCATAAGAGGACCGGTAAACCAAAGCCTTAATTTTGACAAAATTATAAATTCGTGATATTATATCGTAATATTCTTTTTGAATATGTATTTTATATTGCACATTTCAACTTTGCAGGGAAGATTCGAGGTGAATCATGACCAAAATTCAAGAGATTGTCTACGCCATACCAGAAGACGTTTTCAAGGATGAAGTCTTCAAAAAACTCGTACACACTAAGAGATTTTCTAGGCTTAGATGCCTAGGGCCAGAATGTCTTTCTCAGGCAGAAAAAGAACAAATCACTACACAAATTGCAGAATACTGCAAAGTCACACCCAAAGAGGAGGAATTAGAAGAATATGCTTTCGCTTTTTCCAAGCGCACCATAGAAGCTTTAGATTACTAATTCTCTTGCCCCCTCCTCGCCCCGGTCTACCGGGGCATTTTTAATCTTCACCCATATTATGAAAATAAGCGGTCTTTGACATAGTAGAAGAATCAACTTTTAATGTGCCATCCCTTTCAGCTTTTCTATACTCTTCCGCAAAAGCAATCCGCATATATTTCTCCACGCTGCTCCTGTCGTACTCATACCTCGCATCCGTATCTCGATAAATATCGAGACTCTTATCATAATTTTTGTCATCGTTAGTCAGAAAATTACGAAAAGTCAGCCTTCGAACTCCGTATTCATCGGCTAAGACATTTATCTGATTTAAATTAGTAATTAAACTATTATGTGCATTTTTGCGTGCATCATTATAAGAATCTACATCCTTATTCTTCAGTTCAAAATCACGTTCAGCCTCAATATGCGAACAAACTTTATCGTATAAGCTACCTAGAATATCATAGTGCTCGTCACGTTCCGCTATATTTTCATTCTGTGAAATCTTTTGTTTCAAAACTTCTTTTCTTTCATCATAAAAATTACCTGCATAGGCCTCCACTGTAGCACTACGATCAGACAAGCTAATCATCTCTGCGCGATCCTTTTCATATTTCGAAGCATAGCAAGCATCATATTCCGCTTCTTTCATTTTGAAAAAAGCTCCACCGACTTCATCTTCCCATTTCATGAATTCGGTTTCCGAAATTTTATTATCCTTCACTCTTCGATCAAAAGCTTGCTCCGCCCCCACATAATAACGTGCCCAATGCTTCGTATCCTCGCGTCTTCGCTCGACAAACTCCTGCTCTCGTTTTACCCGATCCGCAAAATTATCAAACGCGCTCGTATTTTTATTTTGATTATCAGAATTCGACAGTCTTTCCCCGGACACTTTACCTCCTTTTTATTTATTTTATCACCTTTTACCTAATTTTAACCTCTTTACATTTTTAAAAATCTCTGATAAAATAAGTAAATAATTTATGGCTAGTCAAAAGGAAGTGATCAAATTAGGCGGCACTGTCGTCGATGCATTACCAAATACTCAATTTCGAGTAGAACTTGAGAATGGTCATATTATTATTGCGCACATGAGCGGAAAAATGCGCAAAAACTTTATCCGTCTTG
>ERZ772999.345-NODE-345-length-29706-cov-5.968905_pt1 | contig 29706 bp, 24 predicted proteins | sample MGYA00511467_ERZ772999 | MGnify/ENA primary metagenome ERZ772999 (study PRJEB29015, sample SAMEA2738064) | human oral metagenome | biome: human oral; feature: human-associated habitat; material: saliva | place: China | collected 2218 ... | reverse complement strand
AGCCGGACTCTGCCTATATGCCGCCCTGCGGCCGAACCGTTTGCCGGTTGGGCCCGGGGCGGCTTTGTTTGGGGGCGGGAATAAAGCTTGAACCAGTGGGGGCTTTACATTGGGTGAAGGGATAACGGCTAAGGTGTTTCCTGTCGGATAGAGATATAACAGATAAAGGGAATAAGGATATGTATTTAAAAGCATTTGGCGGAAAACGGAATGGGGCAACTGTGCAGAGGGGCTACTCCTTGGTACAGCTGTTGGTGGTGATGCTGCTGGTTTCGATCTTGGCGACGGCGGCCTTTACGGCCTATCGGGAATCGGTCCGCTCGGCCAACCTGCGTGCGGCGCATGCCGCGTTGCTGGAAAATGCGCGCTTTATGGAGCAGTTCTATACGAAAAAGGGCAGCTTTAAGCTGACGTCGACGAAGTGGCCGGAATTGCCGGTGAAGGAGGCGGGCGGTTTCTGTATCAGGATGAGCGGCCAGGCTAAGGGCATCCTGGAGGGTAAGTTTACCTTGAAGGCGGTGGCGCTGGACAGGGAGGCGGAGTCGAGGGTACTGCGCTTGAACGAGTCGCTGACGGCGGTGGTGTGCGGGAAGATGAAGGGGAAGGGCAGCTGTACGGACGGCGAGGAGATATTTAGGGGTAATGATGCGGAGTGTAAGCCTTTTATGGGGTGACAATAGGGTGGAATGGAGATAAGAAAGTAAAAAGGACGTGAGATACACGTCCTGGTATAGGGGTTATTCGCTCCAGCTGACTAAGCCTAGCATCCAAGTAAGGAGAATCAGACCACCGAATACGATGCGGTAGTAGGCAAAAGGAACATAGTTTTTACTGGAAACAAATTTCAGCAAAGCTTTTACTGCTAATAAACCGGCAATAAATGCTGCGATAAAACCGATGGCAATTTGTCCGACATCTTGCAAGGTAAAGAGTTTGTAGTTTTTTAAGATGTCGTAACCTGTTGCCGCAATCATCATTGGTACGGCAAGGAAGAATGAAAATTCGGTAGCTGTTTTTCGTTCCAGCCCCCACAGCATACCGCCCATGATGGTACTGCCTGAACGTGATGTACCAGGGATAAGGGCACAAATTTGGGCGCATCCTACAACAAATGCGTCAATTGGGCGCATATCATCGACATGGTTGACTTTAGGTTTGGCTGTTGTTTGGCGTTTTTCAACCCATAAAATGAAGAAGCCGCCCAATACCAGCATGGTAGCAACGGTAATCGGGTTGAAAAGATGCAATTTAATTTGTTTACTGAATAAGAGGCCAACAATCGCTGCGGGGATGAACGCGATAAATAAATTCAGCACAAAGCGATTGGCTGTTCGTTCTTTGCCTAGTCCTTTTATGATATGGGTAAATCGTTGGCGATATTCGAATACGACGGCTAATACGGCTCCGAGCTGGATGGCGATTTCGAATACTTTTCCGTTGCTTTGGAAATTCATCAAGTCGCCGAATACAATCAAGTGACCGGTACTTGAAATAGGGAGGAACTCGGTTAAACCTTCGATAATACCGAGAATAAGTGCTTTAAATAAAATCAGAATGTCCATAAGTTTTCAGACGGCCTTAAGGCCGTCTTTCTTTTGTTGAATAGTTAAAGTGGTTTTGAGGATTGTTCGCGGCGGACTTTAATGATGAGTTCGTCTATGGTTTTCATACCGGATTTCCAGTCGCTACCGTTGAAATTGACTTTGTATTTACCACCGACAATGACAGTTGGTGTGTTTTCAATTCGATAAGTTTCCGTCAATTGCTGCATCTTTGCAGCAGCCGATGCGGCAGCAGGGCTGTTGTAGGCTTGAAGCAGTTTTTTACTGTCAAAACTTGTCTGTTTACCGACCCATGTGCGGAATACATTTGCATCAGCTAAGTTAATCTTCTGTTCGTAAACGGCTTTGAAGATGACTGGATCGGCTTGATATTTCAAACCTGAAAGATTGACGGCTGCGGCCACTTTGGCCAAACCCAACATTTCAGGCATCCAAACGACGTGCTCTGTCCGTAAGGAAACATCTTTAGCGAAGGTTTTGCTGTGTTGCAACAAAACCGGATCGAGATGGTAACAATGGACGCAGAAGTAGCCGAAAAATTCTAGCACTTCAATTTTTCCGGCTTGTTGCTGCGGGATAGGGCGACTAAGAATGGTATAGTCCACGCCTTCGGTAGCAGCCTGCGCACTCAGACTGAGCAGGCTCAGGCTGAGTGCGGCAATAGTTTGTTTCATACGCTGCTTCATCAGTGATTCCATTATTTAGCAGAACGAATCAAGCTGTTGATATTATGGTCTTGCAGGTTTTTTTGCAGTTTCACAGCGGCTTCCTGCGGCATGGTGTTACTTTGAACTCGATAAATGGTTTTTTCGCCGTTTTGCGATTCAACCACTTTGGAAGACACACCTAAAATAGCCAATTTCGCACGTTGTGAATCTGCGCTGGAGCGGTCTGCATATGAACCAAGTTGCAGGAAGGCTTTTTTACCGCTGTTGGCAGCTGCTTCGGCTTTTTCTGTTGACTGTTTACTTGCAGTGTTGCTGCTTTCTTTTGTTGCAGAGGCATTTGCTGCTTTACGTGCTTTTTCGATGCTGCCGCTGTTGAGGATTTGCTCAGGTGTCGGCTTGTTTTGTTTCTTGGCTTCGGCTGCTTTTTTCTCAGCCAATTTGCGCTCGGCACGCTCTTTTTGTCTGTCGGTCAGTTGGTCGGCCGCTTTTTTGTCTTTTGCAGTTTTATCGGCAGCTTCTTTTTCAGCTTTGGCTTTTTCTGCGCGTTTTTTTTCTAATTCGGCTTTTTTCTCGGCCAGTTTTTTCTTGGCGGCTTCTTTTTCTGCTTCCGCTTTTGCGGCTTTTTCTTTGGCTTCACGTTCGGCTTTGTCGGCGGCAGTTTTGTCTGCTCTTTCTTTGGCTTCGCGTTCGGCTTTGTCGGCGGCGGCTTTTTCAGCTTTTTCTTTAGCTTCGCGTTCGGCTTTTTCTGCTTCAGCTTTATCCGCTTTTTCTTTGGCTTCGCGCTCGGCTTTTTCCTGAGCCTCTTTTTCTGCTTGTGCCGCTTTCTCTTCAGCTTCTTTGGCAGCCTTTTCAGCCGCTTCTTTTGCTTTGGCTTCTTTCTCCGCCGCTTCTTTTTCAGCTTTGGCTTTTTCTTCATCTGCTTGGCTGGACGAGTTGTCGGTAGCAGGGCGTTTCTCTGCTTTGTCTTGAGGCTTCAGGATTTCAGGTTCTTCACTTTGTTTAGGCTGGGTCAGCTCTTTGAAAACGTTTTGGTTGCCTTGGTTCAGGAAGAACAAAATACCGGCAATAATACCTGTTGCCAGTATCAGGCCGAAAAAGAAACCGGCCAAGCCTTTGCCATATTGTGTAGATTTTTTCATGACTTACCTTGTAATAATGGGTTCAGACGGTCTGAAGGGAGACTGTCTGAGTTTGAATTCGATATTTTATCAATAACCGTTATGGACGGCAAAATCCTGATGCTTTGTTTACTCTAGTTTTACTTAAACATAAAGATTCAGGCCGTCTGAAAAGTTAGAGGGCACGACGGAAACCGATGGCTTTCATCACATGGGTTTTATTGACTTCCTCGTCGCCTGCCAAATCGGCCAGCGTACGGGCGACGCGCATGATGCGGTGGAAACTGCGCGCGGATAGGGACAGTTTTTCGAGCATGGTTCCCAAGGCTTCTTGCGCTTCTTTTGGGATACGGGCTTTGCCGTTGAGCTCGCTGACACTCAATTCGGCATTAACTTTGCCTTGTCGGCCGTATTGGATTTTACGCGCGGCGGTAACGCGTTCTAATACGGCGGCACTGGATTCGCCGGCTTCTTGTTGCATCAGCTCGGCGGCGGAAAGGCTGGGTACTTCGATGGTTAAATCAATGCGGTCGAGTAATGGCCCTGAAATTTTGCTGCGGTAACGGGCGATGCTTTCAGGCGTGCAGCGGCAAGGTTTGGACGGATGACCGAGATAGCCGCAAGGGCAGGGGTTCATGGCGGCGACAAGTTGGAACTTGGCCGGATAAACTGCTTGGCGTGCGGCGCGGGAAATATGGATTTCGCCGTTTTCCAAAGGTTCGCGCAATACTTCCAATACTTTACGGTCAAACTCGGGCAATTCGTCTAAAAACAACACACCGTGGTGCGCCAATGAAATTTCACCCGGACGCGGGTCGGAACCGCCGCCGACCATAGCGGCCGAGCTGGCGCTGTGGTGGGGACTGCGGAAAGGGCGGTTGCTGTCGAGTTGCTGTTGATGGTTGGGTAGGAGCGAACGCAATGCCCAGACTTCGACCAATTCGTCTTCGGTCAAAGGCGGAAGGATACCGGGCAAACGTTGCGAAAGCATGGACTTGCCCGTTCCCGGCGGCCCCATCATCAGCAGGCTGTGTCCGCCTGCCGCGGCGATTTCCAAGGCGAGGCGGGCGGTATGTTGGCCTTTGACATCGGCTAAGTCGGGTATTTTACTTTGTTCAGACGGCCTTTGTGGCAGTTTGCATTCGGTTTGTGTCAACGGTTCGATGCCGTTTAAATGGGCGGCCACTTCGCCCAAAGAACGCGCGCCATAAACCGCAATGCCGCGCATGACGGCAGCCTGTTCGGCATTTTCTTGCGGCAAGACGAACGAACGGCCGGCCTGCATTCCCTGCCATGCCATGGCCAGCGCGCCGCGTACGGGACGCAGCAAGCCGGACAGCGCCAATTCTCCAGCAAACTCATATTGCGCGAGCTTTTCAGGATTAATTTGTCCCGATGCGGCAAGAATGCCCAAGGCAATCGGTAAATCGAAACGGCCGGATTCTTTGGGGAGGTCGGCCGGTGCGAGGTTGACGGTAATTTTTTTGGCGGGGAAGTCGAAGCCACTTTGGATGATGGCGGCGCGTACGCGGTCGCGGCTTTCTTTGACTTCAGTATCGGGCAAACCGACGATATTGAAATGTGGCAAGCCGTTGGCAAGGTGGGCTTCCACTTCGACCAACGGCGCGTTCATACCGCTTAAGGCGCGGCTGTAAACCAAAGCAAGCGACATGTTTCAGACGGCCTTATTCGGCGGCTTCGGTTTGTTGTACGATTTCGGCAACCGCTTCTTCGGCCGCTTTCAAAGCGGCTTCTTCAGGCTCTTGGGCGGCTTCGAGTTTGGCCAAACGGGCTTCCAATTCGGCCAGCTTGGTACGGGTTTTAATCAAAACCTGTTGTTGGATGTCGAATTCTTCTCGGGTTACCAAATCCATGCGGTTGAACGCGCTGCCGAGCATGGCTTTGACGTTTTTTTCCATGTCTTTGGCAGGGCTGTTGGCGATGGTTTCGCTGATTTTTGAGCTGACTTCTTCAAAAAGTTGTTTGCCGAACATAATCCGTATCCTTTATTCAGAATGTATATAGAAATTCAAGTGGCTATTGTATAAGGAAAAAGGCCGTCTGAAAACGGGAATTTTGAGACGGCCTTTGCTTCCTATCGTAAATATTCCGTGTCTTTTAACGCTCAACACGGGCTTCAAAAACAGGCATCAGCCATGCGCCGCCCGTGAAGCCTTTGCATGAACCGGTGGTGTGTTCCTCACTGCGGACAAACGTTTTACCGTCCCACACTGCGGCATTGCCCGACCAGCAATCACCTATGCCGCGACCTTTGAAGCTGCCGCTAAGGGTGGCTGTTTTCTCATCGAATCCGCCGTGTCCGCCGTATGTCATTGGTGGCAGCACTTGTTCGATTTTGGTTAATTTTTTGTCGGCAATGACATAGTAGCCGCTGGTTTGATAGGCTCCGCCGATACAGACGGCCTCCACTAAAACTTGTTGTTTGTTGAGCGGATAAATATTTAGGCTGCGATTCCAATCCATGTGCTCTTTATCATGCAGGGCCGGGCAGTAATTCTCGTCGTTTTCAGAAACGCGGTTGCTGTTGCGCAGCAGTTTCATGACGGCGCTGTGGCGCGGTGTGTCTTGTTCCAGTATATCGCCTGCTGTTTTCGGTACGGCAACGGCGCGGATGACGGGTTTGGGCTGCGGGCTGAGGACTGTCTGACTGCTGTTGCCTTTGCGTATCAGCGCGGAAGGCGTGTTCAGACGGCCTTGGAATTCGTCCGCTTTCAACATTGCTGCCGCCGCGCCTTTGTCGGACAAATGCCATTCATATTTTCCAGAGCGGATGCTGATTTGGCTTTCTTTTTTCAATGCTTCGAGCAAGGCATTGGTTTGCGCGCTGCTCAATTTGCCTTGGCCTGTTTTGTTCAGCGCCAATTTGCCCAGTGATTTGCCGTTCAATACCAATTCGTTGCGGGTTGCAATGCTGGCGAGTTGTGCGTCATCGTCATTAAATGGCAGTAGGGAAACTTCGCCGGCCACGGCGGAGTTCGCCCCCGCTTTTCGGGTTAACAAGATGGAAACCGGCGTTTCTGTTTCATCCGCCTGATATCCCGCAAGACGGCAGGTGCCGGTATTGTCGCAGGCAATGTCCCAGTCTTGGTAATTTTGATAAAAGCCTTGAGGCGGAGCAGCTAGTGCAGTGGCAGGCAAAACAGCCAGCAGCCATTTTTTCATGATGCATTCTTTCAATTTTATTTATGTAGATTTACAAAGGCGGCATAGCAATCCAAAATTTGTTACGCTGTTTTGTGAAAATACGATGTGTCGTTCGTAAAAAGGTTTTGAATATTGAGATGTAAAAAGGCCGTCTGAAATGCCCTTTCAGACGACCTCTATGCTTTTTTATACGCCTGCGGCTGCTTTCAATGCGGCTGCTTTGTCGGTACGCTCCCAAGTAAACTCAGGCTCTTCGCGGCCGAAGTGGCCGTAGGCGGCAGATTTGCTGTAAATCGGGCGCAAGAGGTCGAGCATTTGGACGATGCCTTTAGGACGCAGGTCGAAATGTTCGCGAACCAAGGCAATCAGTTTTTCTTCGCTGATTTTGCCGGTGCCGAAAGTATCGATGGAAATCGAAGTCGGTTCGGCAACGCCGATGGCGTAGGAAACTTGGATTTGGCATTGGGTTGCCAAACCGGCGGCAACGATATTTTTCGCAACATAGCGGCAGGCGTAGGCGGCGGAACGGTCCACTTTGGACGGGTCTTTGCCGGAGAATGCGCCGCCGCCGTGCGGAGCTGCGCCGCCGTAGGTATCGACGATGATTTTACGGCCGGTCAGACCGCAGTCGCCTTGCGGGCCGCCGATAACGAAGCGGCCGGTCGGGTTGATCAGGTATTTGGTTTCGTCAGTCAGCATTTCAGACGGCAGAACCGGTTTGATGATGTGTTCAATCACGGCGTTTTTCAGCTCTTCGTAATCGATAGACGGATCGTGCTGGGTGGACAGGACGACGGTGTCGATGCGTTTTACTTTGCCGGTTTCGCTGTCGTAAACCACGGTCAGTTGCGCTTTGGCATCAGGGCGCAGCCAAGGCAGGCGGCCGTCTTTGCGCAATTCGCTTTGGCGTTGCATCAGGCGGTGGCTGTAATAGATGGCAAACGGCATCAGGGTCGGGGTTTCATCACAGGCATAGCCGAACATCAAACCTTGGTCGCCTGCGCCTTGATTCAAGTCGATGCCTTCGCCTTCGTTCACGCCTTGGGCGATGTCGGGGGATTGTTGGTCGTAGTACACGCCGACTGCGCAGCCGTTGGCGTCAAAGCCCAGCTCGGACGAGTTGTAGCCGATGCGTTTGATGGTTTCGCGTGCGACTTTGATGTAGTCCACTTGGGCGGTGGTAGTAATTTCGCCTGCCAATACGCACAAGCCTGTGTTGACCAAGGTTTCAGCGGCGACACGCGCTTTGGGGTCTTGCGCCAAGATGGCATCCAAAATCGCATCGGATACTTGGTCGGCAACTTTATCCGGATGGCCTTCGGATACCGATTCGGAAGTAAACAGATATTCGCTCATTGCTATTCTTTCATTAAAAACAGGCTGCTGTGTTTTCAGACGGCCTTTTATTTCGGACAGCGGAAATCATAACAAAAACTCCGCTTTTTCTCTATACAAGTGAGAAACATTCGCACTTGCCTGCTGTTTCGGAATCCTGTTGCACGTTTCTTACAGGCAAAAAAATTCCCGCATTAAGCGGGTTTGGATTGCTCTGGCGAGCCACATCGGTTTTTCAACCGTCCACCTTACCTTTCCGTTTGAAAAGCAGGTTGGCATGGAATTCCCAACTCTTAATGCAGCGCGGATAGTAGCAGAAAAGCAGGTGTGCCGCAATATATTTGCCCGAAGTCTGTTTTGTTCAGACGGCCTGTTTCGTTTACAATCTGTCCACTTCATTTTGGTAAAACCTTATGCAAACGCTTGTTACCTTTGTTTTTAAATTTTTGGCCGCGCTGCCTTTGGCTTGGTTGCACAAATTAGGCAACCTGCTCGGCAGTTTGGGTTTTCGCGTGTTGTCGAAAGATCGCCAGCGTGTTTTCGAAAACATGAAACTTGCCGGCTTGAACCCGACGGACGAGGCAGTGAAAAAAGTTTTCCGTGAAACGGCAAAAGGCGGCTTGGAATTGCCGGTGGCGTTTTTCAGACGGCCTGAGGAAATTGAAAACCTGTTTGTCAGCGTCAACGGTTGGGAACATGTTCAGACGGCCTTGAGCGCGGGCGAGGGTTTGCTGTTTATCACGCCGCACATCGGCAGCTATGATTTGGCGGGCCGCTACATCAGCCAGCAGCTGCCGTTTCCGCTGACGGCGATGTACAAACCGCCGAAAATCAAGGCTTTTGATGCGGTGATGCAGGCAGGGCGTGTGCGCGGCAAGGGCAAGACTGCGCCGACCAGCATTCAGGGCGTCAAACAAATCATCAAGGCCCTGCGCGGTGGCGAAGCGACCATTGTGTTGCCGGACCATGTGCCGTCTCCGGAAGAAGGCGGCGACGGCGTGTGGGTGGACTTTTTCGGCAAACCTGCCTACACCATGACGTTGGCGGGCAAGCTGGCGCAAGTCAAAGGCGTGAAGGCTTTGTTTTTCTGCGGCGAGCGTCTGCCCGACGGTAAAGGTTTTGTCTTGCACATCGAGCCTTTGCGCGGCGAGTTGAATGGCGATAAGGAGAACGATGCGCGCGTGATCAATGAAAATACCGAATATTGGATACGCCGTTTTCCGGAACAATATTTGTTTATGTACAACCGCTACAAACATCCCGAAGGCGCGCCTTTCCCTCCGCCGGAAGTATAGGCTTGCCGAATGTAAAAAACCTGCTTGGATACAAGCAGGTTTTGTATTTGGTCGGAATGAGAGGATTCGAACCTCCGACCCCTTCGTCCCGAACGAAGTGCGCTACCGGGCTGCGCTACATTCCGAATGTGGGGAATTATAGGATAGGAGAGGCCGGTTTGTACAGGGGGTTGATAAATAATTAATAATTGGCCGCCGATGGATTTGTTTTGTTTTAGGCCGTCTGAAGCGATGTGTTTCAGACGGCCTGTGTTTTTGTTTGCCGCTTCTGCTGAAGCATTTGTCCTAATGGCATTATAATGTGGGCAATTGTTTTTTTAGATTGTCTGCTATGTTTTATCTTTATCAGTCCGACCGTTTGGAAGCGCTTGCCGAAATGTGCGCGCATATTCATCAGGCCTTACCTTTGGATGCGGTATTGGCACCGGAAGAAGTGGTGGTGCAGAGCCAGGGGATGCGGCGGTATCTGAATGTGTTTTTTGCGCGCAAACTCGGCGTGGCGGCGAATTTGAAGTTCAGCCTGCCGGCCGGTTTGGCGTGGCAGCTGATGCGTAAATTGGTTCCCGATGTGCCGCCGCTCAGCCCGTTTTCGCCTGAGGTCATGCGTTGGCGTTTGCTGAATTTGTTCCGCAGCGAAGCGTTTCAGACGGCCCCGGAATACGAAAACGTACGCCTGAAGCTGGAAAGTTATTTGCACAGCTCGGCATCGGCGGATTATCAGCTTGCCGGACAAATGGCGGATATTTTCGACCAATATTTGGTGTACCGGCCGGATTGGATTGATGCGTGGCAGGCTGGGAAGCTGCTGGGTTTGGGCGATGATGAGGATTGGCAGGCGCGGCTGTGGCGTTATTTGGACGATGGCAGCCAATCGGCGCCGCACCGCGTGGCCTTGTGGGAAAAGTTGTTGGCGCAGTTGGATAAATCGGTCTTGCCGCAAAGGTTGTTTGTATTCGGTATTTCGACAATGGCGCCGATGTATCTGCAACTGCTGCACCAAATTTCCAAGCATTGCGATGTGTTTGTGTTTGCGCTCAACCCGAGCAGCCAATATTGGGGCGAGGTCATCGACGAGGCGCAGATTTTGAAAAGGGGCGATGAGGCGGATTTGTCGCAGGCAGGGCATCCGCTGTTGGCTTCTTTGGGCAAGCAGGGGCGCGATTTCTTTGATTTTCTGTCGGAAGTGGAAACTGAGCAGGATATTCAGGTTTATGAAGAGGGAAAAGACGATACCTTGTTGCATTGCCTGCAAAACGATATCCAAAACTTAATCATGCCGTCTGAACGCTTATACCAACAGGAAGAAAGCGAGGCAGGCGCGCAGCAGGCTTGGGTTCAAGTCCATGATGCGGACGGCAATCCGGTGTGTGTCGAGCCGGACAAGCTGTTGAACGACGGTTCGGTCAAAATCGTCGCGGCGCACAGTCCTTTGCGCGAACTGCAGATTTTGAAAGAAGAGCTGTCGCTGGTGTTGCAAAATAATCCCGACTGGCAGCCGCACGATATTGCCGTTTTGACGCCGAACATCGAGCCCTACAGCCCGTTTATCGAAGCCGTTTTTGGACAGGAGCAGACCGGCAGCCAGGCTTTGCCGTATTCGATTTCGGATGTAAAACTCAGCCGCCGCCAGCCCTTGCTGTATGCTTTGGCGCAAACTTTGGATTTGCTGGAAAGCCGGTTTGAAGTGGACAAGGTTTTACCTTTGCTGGAAAGCCGATTGGTACTGCAACGCTTCGGTTTGAGCGAGGAAGATGTGCCGCTGCTGCATGAGACTGTTGCCGGATTGAATGTGCATTGGGGTTTGGACCAAACCATGCGCGAGGGTAAAGACAACCTCTTTACTTGGCAGCAGGCGGTAGAGCGTTTGGCCTTGGGCTGGATGCTGCCCGAAGGCGGCAACGGCATGTGGCAGGGCGTGAGCGCGTGGCATAGCAACGTCAACCAGTTGGACGTGTTCAGCGGTTTTGCCGAATTTATCCGTACTTTGGCCGATATGGCGGCGCAATGGCAAGAGCCTGCCGATGTGGAAGGCTGGGTGCAGCGTTGTCGCGATGTGCTGGAGAAACTGTTTGCTCCGGATACGGACGACCAATACGCCAAGCAGCAGTTTGAGCAGTCTTTGGCGAAATGGCAGGAAGAGGCGCAGTTGGCCGAATTTGACGGATTGTTGCCGTGTAAAACCGTTATCCGCCATATCCGCCGCTTTTTGGACAGCGAAAGCCAAGCCGGATTTTTGAGCGGCGGCATCACTTTTTGCAGTATGGTGCCGATGCGCAGCCTACCGTTTAAAATGGTTTGCCTGTTGGGTTTGAATGACGGCGATTTTCCGCGCAATACCAAAGCGGCAGTGTTCGACCTGATTGCCAAACATCCGAAAAAAGGTGACCGCGCCCGCCGCGACGACGACCGTTATCTCTTCCTCGAAGCCTTAATCAGCGCGCGAGAAATGCTGTATTTGTCTTATATCGGCCGCGATATACGCAATGATGCCGAGTTTGCGCCGTCTTCGTTAATCAGCGAGCTGCTGGATACCATTGCCGCCATGACGGGGAAAAGCGGGCGCGAGTTGTCGGAGAAATGGGTGAAACATCATCCTTTGCAGGCGTTTTCACGCCGTTATTTCCAAAAGGACGCGCTTTCAGACGGCCTCTTCAGTACGCGCCAAGATTACGCCGATGCGTTAAACCAACCGCCTGCGGAAGCGCAGCCGTTTTTCCTTGAGGCTTTAAGTCAGGAAGAGCCGGGCAAAACCATTCAGCAGGGCGAGCTTATCAGTTTTTGGCGCAACCCTGTCAAAGTTTGGCTGAAGAGAAATTTAAGCTGGGAACAGCCGTATTTGGACGGCGCATGGGAATCTGCCGAACCGTTTGAGCCGCAACATGAAGGCCGGATTGCCGATGCCTATTTGGATGCGCGGCGCAAAGGGGAAGATTTTGAAGATACGGCCATTCGGTTGAATGCCGAAAGCCTGATGCCGGTGGGCGAGTTGGGCGGCTTATGGCAGAAGCAGTACCAGATATCTGCGAAAAGCGTGGATGCCGAGTTGATACGCAGCAACAAAAGGACGTCTGAACCTTATGAATTACACTTTGACGACTTGGTTTTACAAGGCACCATAGGCAATCTTTACGAATGCGGACGCATTGTGTTCCAAAACCAAAAAGACAATGCGCCCAACCGCATTGCCCGTTTATTGGAGCATTTGATTTTTTGTGCCGTCGCCCCTCAATCCGTTGCCAACCGACAAACCTATATTGTCAGCCTGGGACAGACCGAAACCTATGCCGCCATCGGGCAAGAGGCCGCGAGAGAGCTTTTGAAAGAATGGTTGGTATATTTCCGAATCGGACAAAATACCCCCTTGCCGTTTTTCGCCAAAACCAGCCTTGCCGCGGCGGAGGAGTACGGCAAGAAAGAGGATTGGGATGCCGCCTTGAGAAAAGCCTATGATGTTTTTAACGGCAATAAAATGAACAAAGCGCAGAAAGAATATACCGAAGTGAAGCTGGTGTTTGGCCATTCGGATGAATCGTCTCTTGATGAGCCGCTATTTGAAAACCTTGTCGTCAATCTGCTTGTTCCGCTTTTGAACAGCGCGGCAGGGAAAAACAATGCAACAGAACAGGAGTAAAGCATGGCTACTTATGAAGAATATTTGGATTTTGATACCGAAGAAGATAAATTGAAACAGCAGCAAATCTATCAGGCGACCGAGTTGTCGGCGCAAACGGTAGCAGAGGTTAAAAAGATCAGTCGTCCACAAAACTGGCTGCTTGCCGCTGCGCCATATTGTCCTGATTGTCGCGTGTTTGTGCCGTTTATTCAAAAAATGGCGGAGTTGAACCCCAATATCCGCGTCAACTATATTGCCCGCAACGATTTTGACGACAGCAGCCGTTTTGAGAATCCTCGCCAACAGGAAATCGTCCGCGCCAATCAAAAAATTCCTGCGCTGTTCCTGATGGGTCATGAAGAGGCCGGGCCTGTGTTTAACGAGTTTCCGCAAGTGGTGTTAAACCAAATTGCGGCAGATGAAACCCGTCGCACGGAATTGCGCGATGCGTACCGTGCAGGAGAGTTTAATGCCGATATTGAGGCTCAGGTTGCGGCGGCGTTGGCATGGGCAGAGCAGCGTTGTTGAGCAAATATTGCCGGTGTGTAAGGCTGTGTTTTGAACCGCTTTGAATATTTTGCTTTGTAATAAAAAGGCCGTCTGAAAAGATTTCAGACGGCCTTTTTTGATGCTTAACGCTCGATTAAATCTCGATTTTATTCGGCGTAAAGGTTTGCCATTTGTTGCAGGCTGGGCAGTGCCAGAAGAAGACTTGGGATTTGAAGTGGCAGTTGCGGCAGCGGTACATGACACTTTTTTGCAGCTGGCGGCCGATAATGGAACGAATCATATCGGTGTCGGCTTTCCACTCTGGATTCATGCTGCTGAGTTTCAAACCAAGCAGGCGGTACACGCCGTTGAGGTCGGGTTTTTGGCGAACGAGTTCGACAGCGATTTGCGCCGCTTCGGTTTCGCCTTTGAGCAGCAGAGCCTTTTCGTAGATGACGTTGATCAGGTCAAGATCGGGAAAGGTCTGCATATAGCCGATGAGGCGGTTGAGGCCTTCTTCCTGTTTGCCTTGCGCGGCATAGGCTTCATAGAGTTTCTCGCCGACCATGCTCAAATAGGCGTGGTTTTGCTGCTCGATGGCGGAATACGCTTCCACGGCGGCAGGGAAGTTGCCCTGACGGTATTCGATATCGCCGAGAATGATGTTGGCGCGCGTACATTTTTTGTTGGCTTCGAGCGCTTTGCCGATGTTGTAGCGGGCAGCGTCGAAGTTGGATTTAAACAGCGCGGCTTGGGCGATTTCGCAATAGAACTGGGCGATTTCAAACTGGTAGGTTTGTTCGTCATGACTCAAGAGCTGTGCCATCTCGATGGCTTTTTCCCAGTCGCGGTCTTGTTGGTAAATACTCAAAAGGTGTTGGCGGGCTTCGCGTGCCATATCGCCTTCCTGCAAGCCGAGGAAGATTTGTTCGGCACGGTCCACCAAGCCTGCGCTTTGGTAGTTTTGTGCCAATTCAAAAAGCACGCGTGCGCGTTTTTCGTTGACTGTGTCGGGCGAATCAAGCAGGGCGCGGTGCATATTGATAGCTTTGTCGTTTTCGCCGCGCTGACGGTAGAGCTTGCCTAGGGTCAGGTTTAAGTCGTATGACTGCGGCTGCTGGTCGATGACTTCCGCCAATTCGCGCGCGGCGCGGCCGCTGTTGCGGTCAACGAGGGCGTCAAGGCTTTTGTAAAAGCCGGCCGGTATGCTTTTGGCCTGTTTCAGGACGGTCTTCATATCGACGCGCGCAGCAAACCAGCCCATGGCGAAGAAAACGGGGAGGAGGACGATGGGCAGTAAGATGACCCACAATTCGTTGTCCATGGTATTCCTTTATTGATTGGTGGCGTTACGCTTTGGGAGTGGTGTCGGAAGCCGTTGCCGGTGTTTCGGTTTTGACCGGGGTCAGGTCTTTTTCGGAAAGGTGGGCGTATTTTTTCACTTCGGCACGCAGGCGGTTGTTTTCACTGCGCAGGGTCAGCAGACGGCCGAAGAGGGCAAACATACCGAACACGATGCCGATAATAAAGGCGCCGAAAAGCACGACAATCAGCGGCAGATTGACGTTTTGGCCGGGCAGGTAGAAGAAGGATACGGTGTGGGTATTGGTGATGGCCAGCAGGAGGAAAACAAGAAGAATCAGGATTTTGATGATGGTATAGATGAGTTTCATGGGTTGCTCCGGGTGGGCCGCGGTTGGTGCAGGCCGTCTGAAAAATGGTATCAGTTTAAACGATTTGCCGGATTTCGGATAGGACGGCATGTTTCAGACGGCATGGGAAGGGTATCTTTAATGCTGACGGGTACTTGTCAAACCCATATTGAAAGGCGTATTGTTCAGTCTTTAGTTATTATCTTACAAATCAGAATAAGAAAGGCAATCATCATGAGCAGACCAGTCCCAGCCGTATTCGGCAGCGTTTTTCACGCTGAAATGCCCGTTATCGCTTATCGTGAAGGTAAATGGCAACCGGTAGAATGGCAATCTTCCAAAGACCTGACACTCGCCCCAGGCGCACACGCCCTGCATTACGGCAGCGAATGTTTTGAAGGTTTGAAGGCATTCCGTCAGGCAAACGGCAAAATCGTGATGTTCCGCCCGACCGCCAACATCGCGCGTATGCAGCAAAGCGCAGATATTCTGCACCTGCCGCGTCCTGAAACGGAAGCTTATTTGAATGCTTTGATCGAATTGGTCAAACGCTCCGCCGAGGAAATCCCTGACGCACCTGCCGCTTTGTACCTGCGTCCGACTTTGATCGGTACCGACCCTGTGATCGGTAAAGCCGGTTCTCCTTCCGAAACAGCCTTGCTGTACATTTTGGCTTCTCCTGTCGGCGACTATTTCAAAGCCGGTTCGCCCGTTAAAATCTTGGTGGAAACCGAACATATCCGTTGCGCCCCGCACATGGGCCGCGTGAAATGCGGCGGCAACTACGCTTCCGCCATGCCTTGGGTATTGAAAGCCAAAGCAGAGCACGGTGCAAACCAAGTATTGTTCTGCCCAAATGGCGACGTTCAGGAAACCGGCGCGTCTAACTTTATCCTGATTAACGGCGATGAAATCATTACCAAACCGTTGACCGATGAATTCTTGCACGGCGTTACCCGCGATTCTGTACTGACTGTTGCCAAAGATTTGGGCTACACCGTTACCGAGCGCAACTTTACTGTCGACGAGCTGAAAACTGCGATTGAGAATGGTGCGGAAGCGATTCTGACCGGTACGGCTGCGGTTATTTCTCCGGTAACTTCTTTCGTGATTGACGGCAAAGAAATCGAAGTGAAGAGCCAAGAGCGCGGTTATGCAATCCGTAAGGCAATTACGGACATTCAATACGGTTTGACAGAAGACAAACACGGCTGGTTGGTCGAAGTTTGTTAAGTAGAACGCAGTGAATATAAAAGGCCGTCTGAAATATTTTTTCAGACGGCCTTTTTTTATTGGTTTTTTGATGGGGAAAGCGATAATTAAATGCTAAATTTTTTAAACAAACGGTAGTATTTTTAGATAATCGGTATATAATGCGCAGTCATGTTGTAAAAATACATATTGGAAATATCGAATTTTATTGATTTTTAGAAGAAGTTAAAAACAGTTATAGATATTTATTCTGTATATTTTGTAAATTTAGTTAAATGGGGAATGCTAAAAACATATCGTGTTAGAATTTCCCTCCTTTTGGGCTTCGCGGGATTCACTCTGTCAAGCCAAAAAGGAAAACGATGCAAGATAAAACCATTTTTATTTTGCTATAAAAATCAAAAATAACTTAACTTTGGATGAACTAATCAATTAAAAAGGGACTCTGATACATTTCCGTCAAAAATAACCGGACACATGGTACGCGGACAGATTGCCTATATAAAGTCATACAAGGGTTCTGTCTGACACCATGACCGTTTCCAATCAGAAAACCGGCAGAAGGGGAAACGCTGCCGAGTTTCTCAAAGCGGCCAACTTCAGTTTGGCCTTTATGCAGGCAATTGCTGTTACGACAGAATCCGTCTTACCTCTTTAATCAATCGGCTTTTTTGTTGCGCGCTTGTGCGGTGGGAAAGGCGATATTCGATACAAGGAAATACGCTGATTATGTCACATAAACTTGCTCCTCTTGGCCGTACCCACATTCGTCACGGCTCATCCACACCTGAAGCAAATTCCAAATCATCTTCTCCTCTAAAAGAATGGATACACACCCACAATTGGGAGGATATGCCGTCGGTTTCTCCTGAGCTTAAGCAATTAAGCGGTAAAAATACGGTAACGAGAGAAGTAGTGCATGTGGCGGAGGCAGCAAGATTCGACAGTTCTTCATCATCTTCAGACGGCCTTGTGACAAAAATGCATGTTGCACGGGCCGGTGTTGCTTCTGTAAGCAGCGTTTCCAGTAAACATACCATTGCGCCTAAAGTGGCGAGCAAACACGTTGTTTCAAAAGAACCGGTTAATCAATCGATGGAAAAAGTCCTGGCTGAAAGGCAAAAAGTTTACGAAGAAGCCAAAGCAAAAAAAATAGCCGAGGCTGCCGCTGCCAAAGCAAAGGCGGTCGAGCGCGCAAAAGAAGCGCATAAAGCGGCAGTCGAAAAAGCGATTGCAGAGCGTAAAGCCAAACTCGAAGCCGCACGCAAAGAAAAAGAGGCGGGAGACAGAGTTGCCGAAGAAAAAGAAACCGTTGAGATTGTCCATAAAAAGAATCTGAAGGATTCAGACGGCCATGACAAAATAGCGGGCGTTTCTTCCGGTAAAAAAGCAATCAATAGCCACGACGGCCACCTCAGTTCAGGCAAAGCAAACAAAATTGACGACCATACAGAAGGTAGGGCAGGTCTATCCGGAAAATACCGCGTGTATGAATCTAAAGAGTATGGCAATTACGTTCGTGTGAATGATTTTGGTGCCGATGCGCAGGGTAAAAAAGACAGCCTTCAAGCATTTAAGGCAGCTTTAGAAGCGGCACACAAAGAAAAGGCCATGGTCTTCTTGGATGGTACTTACTATATTTCCAATCAGATTGTGATGGATAAAACCGTCTCCGGCGCGCGTGGTTTGTTTGGTTCGGGCATGGGCAAAACCAAAGTAACGTTTGATAAAGCGCAAACAGGCGAATTCAATCCGGACACCAACCATGACGATATCCGCGAATTTGCCGGTATCTTGATCGATGGGCAAAACAATAAAACCATTGCCGATTTGTCGGTTCAATATACCAACCCTGATTTTTACCGCAAAGGCTTAAGCTATTTTGGCAAGGTAAACGGTATTTTGGTCAACGATGCGGACAATACTTTAATCAGTAAAGTAGAGGTTTCCGGTGCCAACCGCGCTGGTGTGATGTTTACCTCGACCGCTTCTTTGGAAACGGAAAAAGGCCATAAGCTGACCTTTAAAGAGCGCGTGCAAAGCGGCGAAATTGATGAAACATACGAAGCGCTGCCTTTGGGTGAAAACAACCGTATTGTTGATTCGTATCTACACCACAACCGCGTTGCCGGTGCGCTGATCGGTTTCCAACAAAACTTTATCGGCGAGGGCAACCGTTTGGATTGGAACGGCCACGAAGCGGATGGCGGTACCGGCTACGGTATGGCTGTGGCTGCCGGAAGCTACAATTACGGCATTACATACCGTAAAAACACGACCGACCACAACTACCGCAAAGGTTTGGATGTGCACGATGGCACAGGCATTGTCATTGAAAACAATGTGTTAACGGGTGACCGGCTATATGGTATTGTTGCCTACAACCGCCAGTTTTCTATGGATAAAGTCAAAATTACCGGCAATACCATTATTCAAGATCCGAGCTTCCGTTTGAATGTTGATGATGACTTGGGCAAGTACTACCACATGTATTCAGGTATTCAGGTGCAAACCAATACCCAATACAGAGATTTGCACTCGGCTGATAAAGGTTATTTCGATATTAGCGATAATGTCATTAAAAATCTGACGGTTTATCAAAACAATATTCAGACCTACGCGATTGAGTTCCGTAACCATGAAAGCAAAATGGATTACACGCTCAATATGGCAAACAACAAGATCAGTGGCGAATCCACCAAATATCTGATTGCCGTCATCAACGATACCTACGACCGTGTTTTATCTAAAAACGGCATGGGCAGCGGTACCATTACCATCAGCGGCAATGATGCCGCTATCGGCAAGATTATGAAAGGCGCAGTACCGGTTTATGTGGAAGAACACCATGGCAATGTCGCTATGCATGGGGCGGTAACGATCCACAACAACAAAATTTCCGTGCGTGAAGAGTCTGCCGGCTACGTCGAATTTGCTTATTTAAAGAGCAATGCCAAAGAGTACAACATCACCAATAATACATTGAAACTTGGCGGTGATTTGAATGATGCTTTGATAGACGTACACAGTACCAACCCTAAGGGCAAGGCATCTTTAAATGTGGCCAACAACAAAATCCTGACGGACATTAAAGGTGAACTATATGATTCATGGCTGCGCTTTGAGAATGACATCAACACGTATTCTGAAGGCAATAGCCATAACGGCGCGGCACTGAAAAAAGTGAATACGACCGGCAGTAAAGTGGCATTGAGTGATGTTCTGTCGGAAGCCAACCATATTGTCGAAACGACTAAAGAGACTGTGTATCACCATACTCAGAACGTGTATACATCAGGAGTGGAAGAACATCATACAACGACAGGGATTTTGTAAGCTGTTGAAGTCGTAATCTTTATGTTTTAAATATCGATAAATAAAAAAAAGGCCGTCTGAAAATTTTCAGACGGCCTTTTATCTAACTCACATTATTTAGCCAGTTCGGCACGCAATTTGTGGGTTACGTTCATCATCACTTGGAGTTGTTCCAGAGTTTCTTTCCAGCCACGGGTTTTCAGGCCGCAGTCCGGGTTAACCCACAGACGTTCAACCGGTACAACCTCGATGGCTTTGCGCAACAGATGCTCAACTTCAGCTTCAGTCGGTACGCGTGGGCTGTGGATGTCGTAAACGCCCGGGCCGATGTCGTTCGGGTATTTGAATTCGCCGAACGCGGTCAAGAGTTCCATGTCGGAACGTGAAGTCTCAATGGTAATCACGTCAGCATCCATAGCGGCGATGGCCGGCAGGATGTCGTTAAACTCGGAGTAACACATATGAGTGTGGATTTGAGTGCTGTCTTCGCAACCGGTAGAGGACAGGCGGAAAGATTCGCCGGCCCAGTTCAGGTAAGCATCCCAATCGGCACGTTTCAAAGGCAGACCTTCGCGGATGGCAGGTTCGTCAATTTGGATGACTTTGATGCCGGCTTTTTCCAGATCCAATACTTCGTCGTTCAGAGCCAGTGCGATTTGTTTGCACACGGTAGAACGTGGGATGTCGTTGCGGACGAAAGACCATTGCAGAATGGTTACAGGGCCGGTCAACATACCTTTCATCGGGCGTTTGGTCAGGCTTTGTGCGTAAGTAGACCAAGCCACGGTCATGGCTTCAGGACGGCTTACGTCACCGAAGATGATAGGTGGTTTAACGCAGCGTGAGCCGTAGCTTTGTACCCAGCCGTATTGGGTGAACGCGAAACCGCTCAACAATTCGCCGAAGTATTCAACCATGTCGTTACGCTCGGCTTCGCCGTGTACCAGTACGTCCAAGTCCAGTTTTTCTTGCTCTTCAACCACCAAGGCGATTTCTTTTTTCATCGCGGCTTCGTAATCGGCGGCAGACAGTTCGCCTTTTTTGAAGGCTGCGCGTGCTTGGCGGATTTCGGTAGTTTGTGGGAAAGAACCGATGTTGGTAGTCGGCAGCAGAGGCAGGTTCAACCATGCTTGTTGCGCTTTGATACGGTCGGCAAACGGTGATTTGCGTTGGTCTGCGTTGGCAGGCAAATCGGCCAGGCGTTTGGCAACGTCTGCACGGTGGATTTCGCTGCTGTTGGCACGGGAGTCGGCAGCAGCTTGGCTGGCGGCCAGTTCTTCGGCAACAGAATCACGGCCTTCGTTCAATGCGGCTTTCAGAACGCGCAATTCTTGGGTTTTTTGCAGGGTAAATGCCAACCAAGAGTACAGGTCGGGTTTGTTGGCTTTCAGTTTTTCTTCAACTGACAAGTCAAATGGGGTGTGCAACAGCGAGCAAGAGCTGGAAATCCACAAGCGGTCGCCCAGTTTGGCTTTCAGAGGCTCGACAGTTTCCAAAACTTTATTCAGGTTGGCGCGCCAGATGTTGCGGCCATCGATAATGCCGGCAGACAGAACTTTGTCGTAGTCAGCGAACGCGTCCAGTTGTTCGGGAGCGCGTACCAAGTCGATATGCAGGCCGTCAACAGGCAGTGCTTTCAGCAATGCGGCGTGTTCGGCAACGGAACCGAAGTAAGTGCTCAACAGGATTTTGGCGTTTACTTTGCTCAAAGTGGCGTAAACGTCTTTGTAGGCTTCTACCCATTCTTTAGGCAGGTCAACAGCCAATGCAGGCTCGTCGATTTGAATCCATTCAGCACCGGCTTCAACCAAAGCGTTCAGGATTTCAACGTAAACGGGCAGCAGTTTTTGCAACAGGCTCAGGCGGTCGAATTCGACTGCGCCTTTTTCTTTACCTACCCACAGGAAGGTCAGCGGGCCGACGATGGTTGGTTTGGCTTTCAGGCCGAGGGCTTGGGCTTCTTTCAGTTGTTGAACGTAGTGATTGGCGTTCGCTTTAAATTCGGTATCGGCGTGGAATTCAGGCACCAGATAGTGATAGTTGGTGTCGAACCATTTAGTCATTTCGATGGCGAATTGGTCTTTGTTGCCGCGAGCCAGTTGGAAGAATTGTTCCAAAGACAGGTTTTGGCTGTCGAAGCCGAAACGGGCAGGAATCGCGCCGGTAGCGACTTGCAGGTCGAGGATGTGGTCGTAGAAAGTGAAATCGCCTACGGCAACGTAATCAGCGTTGGCAGCAGCTTGGTGTTTCCAGTTTTTCTCGCGCAAGTCTTTAGCAACAGCCAGCAATTCTTGCTCGCTGATTTCTTTGCGCCAGTATTTTTCTTGTGCGAATTTCAATTCGCGGAAGGCACCGACGCGCGGGAAGCCTGAAAAATGCAATGTTGTCATGTTAACTCTCCTAGTTGGAATTTTGAATCAGGCCGGTATGGCCTGAATGTTCGATATTGTAAATCAGAATGGGGAGGCCGTCTGTTTTATTAACGGGGGCGTACACCCAAAATATGGCAGATGGCGTAAGTCAGTTCGCTGCGGTTGAGGGTGTAGAAGTGGAAGTCTTTGACACCTTCGCGCGAGAGGACTTTGACCATGTCGATGGCGATGCTGGCGGCAACAAGGTTGCGCGTGCCTTGGTCATCATCCAAACCTTCGTACATTTTAGACAGCCAGCTTGGGATTTTGACGTTGGTCACTTGGGCCATTTTGGTCAATTGTTTGAAATTGGTTACAGGCAGGATGCCGGGAACGATTTCAACGTCGATGCCCATCATCACGCAACGGTCGCGGAAGCGCAGATAGCTTTCCACGTCGAAGAAGAATTGGGTAATAACGTGGTTTGCACCCGCATCGATTTTACGTTTCAGATTGATCAAGTCGGCTTGTGCGGATTTGGCTTCCGGGTGCACCTCTGGATAGGCCGCTACGGAAATGTCAAAGTCGGCAACGGAGCGCAACAGTTTGACCAAATCTTCGGCATAGAAAGGTTTTTTCTCGTAGCCGGGCGGCTCGTCGCCACGCAGGGCGACAATGCGGCGGATACCGCTATCCCAATAATCTTTGGCGATTTGGCGCAACTCGTCAGGGCTGGCGTCGATACCGGTCAGGTGGGGGGCTGCGTCAAGGCCGGTTTCTTGTTTGATGCGTTTAACGATACTGTGTGTGCGGTCGCGTTCGCCGGAGTTTGCGCCGTAGGTTACGGAAACGAATTTCGGATGCAAGGTTTGCAGGCGATGGATGGAATCCCACAGCATGGTTTCCATTTGTTCGTTTTTCGGCGGGAAAAATTCGAACGAAACGTTGATGTCGCCTTTCAAATCGGAAAGGCTGTTATTTAACGCATTGATTTCTTTTGCGTAACTCATTTGCTGCGTACCTCGGTTGTCTTTTTTAAACGTTTTCAGGCTGGTATGATAAATTTGCCTTGTGTATGAGTCAAATTCAAAATTTTCAGAAAGTTTATGAATTATTTTAATGTAGGTACCGTTGAACCTGTTCCTATTTATATGAGGACAGGCTGAGAAGAAAATACCTATTCAGAGATGTGGGGATGTTTTGAAATTAAATAACTTTCAATGTCCGGTATTTCACTTGAGCAGCGGCATCGACGGAATATTTCGCATTTGAATTTGCACGAAGCCCGTTAAAACGTCGTCTGAAAATTTTTCAGACGACGTCTTTGTCTTTAGCTTGCAAACGATACAGCTTCACTCAGCCTCTTCAATCCATGCCTGTTGTACGGCTTCGAGGATGCGTTCGCCGCAGCGTGCGGGATCGTCGTCGAAGTCAGGCAACGCCATAATCAGGTCGCGCAGTTGGGTAAAGCGAACGGTTTTTGGGTCGATGCTGTCGCCGTGCAGGTCGTAAAGTTCCTCGGCGATGCGTTGGGTGTCTGTCCATTTCATGATGTCGTTCCTTTTTGAGTGTCCGAATTTTTCGATTCAGGTTTCAGTTGTAGGAGTATTTTAATGCTTCTATAAACCGAGCGGCAGGTTTTTGTTCAGCCGTTTTAGGCAATGATGAGGCATACAGGGTAATAGGCGGCTTGGGTAAGCGCTTGTCTGCAATGCCAAATGCTTCCGAAATCGCACATGGTATTTTCCTATGTAATATTTTCATTTCAGACGCTTAAAACATTTTGCTGACTTTCACTTAGAAAAATTTACATTTTGTCATGCAACCAAATCATATGGAATGGTTCTTAAAGTAATCCATTACAGTATGAATAAGAGGAAATTGATGAATAACACACTCAATGCCAAATTATCCAAACTTATTTACGCGCCCGCTTCCGATGACCCCAATTATCTTGCCAAAGCGGGCGTGTTCGACCGCCTGCTGTTGCTCATCCGCGAGCTTTACCAGATGTTGGACGATAGTGAAGGGCTGAAGCGCCTTTCCTTGCGCCTCCGTTATGGCAAGCGTTACGGCATGATTGCTCTGGATGCCGCCGCGCCTGGCGAAGACGCGGGCGCTTTGCGCTTGAAACGCTGGATGGTGTATTCGCGTATTGCGGAACGCATCGTCGGCTGCGGCAACGACTTGTCTGTCGCGCTTGACGATATGGTGGTGGAAAACGAAGAAACGAAACAGCGTTATACAGATACCGCAAACGAAATCATCAAACGCTTCGGCTTGGCGGGATATGTACCCGAACCGCCGAAATCCGTGGCAGCCGCTGCGCAAAACGAGCCTGCACCGAAGCCCGAACCTAAGAGCATCATTACCCGTCGCGGCAGCAGTCTCAGTATGCTCAATGTTAAAGGCGAGGTGGAACGTTATCCGGTTACTCAAGCTGCTTCGTCAATGAAGATTTCCCGCTTGAAATTTGTTGTTTCCCGCTCCAAATAACGGTTTAATGGTTTAATAAAGCTTTAACAAAAGGTCGTCTGAAAACAGTCGGTAAGGCAGTTTTCAGACGACCTTTTGTTTGGTTAAAACTTGGCAGAGGTCGTCTGAAAATTGCTTAATCCGTTTCAGACGACCTTTTTGCATCAATGATCTTCGCGCGCGTGGTTGATGGTGTATTTGGGGATTTCGACCACCAAATCTTCGTCGGCGACCACTGCCTGACAGCTCAGGCGAGAGTCGGCTTCCAAGCCCCATGCCTGGTCGAGCAGGTCTTCTTCCAATTCGGTCGGCTCTTCCAAGCTGTCGAAGCCTTTGCGGATGATGACGTGGCAGGTGGTGCAGGCACAGGATTTTTCACAGGCGTGATCGACTTCGATGTCGTGGTCGAGCAGCACGTCAAGGACGGTTTTGCCTTCGGGGGCGTCTTCGATGACTGCGCCTTCGGGACATAATACGGCGTGTGGGAGTACGGTGATTTTGGGCATTTTTATTGTCTCTTGTAATGAGTGGGTAGGGTTTGTCAGTCGTTTTAAGACGACCTTTTGCGATGAAGGGGTCGTCTGAAACCATTTATAACACGATGCCTTTGCTTTTTAAATTTTCCAGACATTCGTCCAAATAAGCATCATCGTGTTCGGGGTAAATCGGCGAATCGGCGGCTTCGGTATCGTGTGCGGGATAAGGGGCAACCGCTTTGCCGCGGTACAGCGGGTCTTTCCACAACGGGTCGGGTTTGTAACCGCGTTTTTCCATTTCTTCCATAATCAGCGCGTGATACAGATAGAGCTTGTCAGGCGAATGGGTGAAGACGTAATTCACCGTCGCGTGCGGCCTGCCCCAGCCTGCTCCGCGAAGTGCGGCGCATTCGCGGTGTTGCCCTAGAAGCTGGCCGCGGGGAAGCAGGGGAATGAGGGTTTGGTGCCAGAGTCGCATAGAAGAAATCGTGTCGGTTTGGATATTAGATTTTCAGACGACCTTTGTGTCTTTCGAGGCCGTCTGAAACCGTTTGCCGTCAAATATCGTCCACACTCTGCCCTGTCAGCGCACGTTGGATGTTGCGGTTCATGCGTTTGGCGGCGAAGTTGTCGGTACTGCGGCTGAGTTTGGCGACGGCGGCGCGGATGTCTTCGGCGTTGCCGTCTTTCAGACGACCTTGCAAATCGGCGATGTCTTGCTGGATTTGTGTAAGCTCTTCGGCATCAAGCAGGTCAGCGTCGAGTTCGAGGGCGGCGTTGACGGCGTCGGTCAGGCTTTCGGCTTCGACCACGGCTTCGGCGCGGGCGCGTGCCGCCATGTCTTCGGCGGCGTTGCTCATGCTGTCTTTGAGCATTTGGGTGATGGTGCTGTCGTCCAAGCCGTAGGAAGGTTTGACTTCGATTTGCGCCTGTACGCCGGTGCTTTGTTCTTGGGCGGAAACAGACAGCAGGCCGTCGGCGTCAACTTGGAAGGTAACGCGGATGCGCGCTGCGCCTGCGGCCATGGGCGGAATGCCGCGTAAGGTAAACTTGGCAAGGCTGCGGCAGTCGGAAACGAGTTCGCGCTCGCCTTGTACGACGTGTATCGTCATGGCGGTCTGACCGTCTTTGAAGGTGGTAAAGTCCTGCGCGCGCGCGGTGGGAATGGTGGAATTGCGTGGGATGATTTTTTCGGCGAGTCCGCCGTAGGTTTCCAAACCGAGCGACAAGGGCGTAACGTCCAGCAGCAGCCATTCGCCGTCGGTTTTATTGCCGGCAAGGACGTTTGCCTGTATAGCGGCGCCGAGTGCGACGACTTCGTCGGGGTTGAGGTTGTTCAGCGGGGTTTGTCCGAAGAAGGTGGCGACCGCTTGTTGGACGTGCAGCATACGGGTGGAACCGCCGACCATAATCACGCCTTTGATGTCGGCTTTGGTCACGCCCGCGTCTTTCAGGGCTTGTTTGACCGGCTCTATGGTTTTTTGCACCAGATTTTGCGTCAGGTGGTGAAATTCTTGGCGGGTAATGACGGTATGGATTTTGCGGCCGTCTGAAAGCGTGGCTTCGATGACCGCTTCGGTTTGGTTGGTCAGTTGTTCTTTGGCGGCGCGGACAAGGGAAAGCAGAAGCTGGCTGTCGCGCTCGTTGAGTTTGGAAAGGTCGTTTTGTTCGAGCAGGTGGCAGAACAGGCGGTGGTCGAAATCGTCGCCGCCCAATGCGCTGTTGCCGCCGGTGGCTTTGACTTCAAACAGCCCTTTGGTCAGTTGCAATACGGATACGTCGAACGTGCCGCCGCCCAAGTCGTAAACGACAAACGTGCCTTCCGAGGCGTTGTCCAGCCCGTAGGCAATCGCGGCGGCGGTCGGCTCGTTGAGCAGGCGCAAGACGTTCAAGCCTGCCAAACGCGCGGCGTCTTTGGTGGCTTGGCGTTGGGCATCATCGAAATAGGCGGGAACGGTGATGACGGCGCCGACCAAATCGCCGCCTAAAGTTTCTTCGGCACGCGATTTGAGGGCTTTGAGGATTTCAGACGACACTTCGATAGGCGTTTTGGCACCTTGGCGGGTGTTCAGTTCGACCACGCGCTCGTTGGGCGTGAACCGGTAGGGCAGGTATTGCGCGTCCTGCGCGAGGTCGGCAAGCGTGCGGCCGATAAGGCGTTTGGCGGAACTGACTGTGTTCAGCGGGTCGGTTTTTTGGGCGGAAAGGGCGGTTTTGCCGACTTCGACGGCGTCGCCTTCGCCATAGCGGACGACGGAGGGCAGGGTGGTGCGCCCGTCAATATCGGTCAGACAAACCGGGCTGCCGCTGCGGACGGTGGCAACCAGGCTGTTGGTCGTACCCAAGTCGATGCCGACGGCGAGGCGGTGTTGATGCGGAGCGGCGGACATGCCGGGTTCGGAAATCTGCAAAAGAGCCATGATTGTGTGCCTTTTGATGCTGTATTTATTAGGATAGGTCGGTATTTTAACAGATTTCGGGCGGATAGTTGAGTGGTTTGGTAGGGAATTGCGATAATCGGATTCCGTTTATTTATAAAGGTCGTCTGAAATTTCCCTACTGCCCCAAATCCGATAAAATCCGATTTTACTATTATGATAATTTTTAGGACACGCCGTGCAAGGACTTGATTATTGTCGTCAGAAGGCAGAAGAAAGCCGCTCCAGTTTTTTATCGGGCTTCCGTTTCCTACCGCAGGAAAAGCGGGATGCGATAACGGTTTTGTATGCTTTTTGCCGCGAATTGGACGATGTGGTCGATGGCTGTTCCGATCCGAATGTGGCGCAGACGACATTGAACTGGTGGCGCGGCGATTTGGGCAAGGTATTCTGCGGCATAATGCCGGAGCATCCGGTCAATCAAGCTTTGCGGCAGATAAAGGAAACATTCAAGCTGCCGAAATATGAATTGGAAGCCTTAATCGACGGGATGCAGATGGATTTGGTTCAGGCGCGTTACGGTAGTTTTGAAGAGTTGAAACTGTATTGCCACCGCGTTGCAGGCGTAGTCGGCTGCCTGATTGCGCGGATTTTGGGATTTTCAGACGACCGAACGCTGGAATACGCCGATAAGATGGGACTTGCATTGCAACTGACGAACATTATCCGTGATGTCGGCGAGGATGCGCGCAACGGTCGGATTTACCTGCCGATGGAGGAAATGCAGCGGTTTGACGTACCGGCAAGTGTGATTATGCAGTGTAAGCCGACGGATAATTTTGCCGAACTGATGCGCTTTCAAGTTTCACGCGCCCGCGAGACTTATCGCGAGGCGATGTCGCTCTTGCCTGCTGCCGATAAAAAATCCCAAAAAGTCGGTTTGGTGATGGCGGCGATTTATTACGCGCTGCTAAACGAAATCGATCTCGACGGCGCGCAAAACGTTCTGACTTATAAAATTGCCATTCCTTCGCCGCGCAAAAAGCGCATTGCCCTGAAAACCTGGTTATTCGGATTTAAGCCATGAATACTCCGCATCTTCGCCCGAAAATTGCCGTCGTCGGCGCAGGTTGGGCAGGTTTGTCTGCCGCAGTGTCGTTGGCGCGTCGAGCCGATGTTACCGTGTTTGAAGCCGGTCGGCAGGCGGGCGGACGGGCGCGTACTTTGGCTGGAAACGCTGACGGATTCAGCTTTTTGGACAATGGGCAGCATATTTTGCTCGGTGCGTATCACGGCGTATTGGCGCTGATGGAACACATCGGTGTTGACCCTGAAGCCGCGTTCTGCCGTTTGCCCCTGCAATGGCATATGTATGAAGGTTTGCAGTTTCAAAGTACCAATCTTCCTTCGCCGCTGCATATTTTGACCGGCATCTTGCGTGCTAAAAATATTTCGTTTTCTCTGAAAATCAGGTTCTTATCCGATATGGTGGCGTTGCAGCGTTACGCACGCGGCAAGCGCGCTGATTTGGCTGTCGCCCAATGGCTGCGGCAGCGCAATGTCCCGCGCAGGCTGGTTGCAGAGTTTTGGCAGCCGCTGGTGTGGGGTGCGCTCAATACGCCGTTGGAACACGCGAGTCTGCGCATACTATGCAATGTGTTGTCTGACGGCGTGTGGGCAGACAAACCAGGCAGCGATTACCTTTTACCCAAGCGCGATTTAGGTGCAATTATCGCCGAGCCTGCGTTGGCAAAACTCAAGCAATTCGGGGCGGACATCCGTCTTGAAACCCGTGTAGGTCGTCTGAAAAACTTTCCTGACGGACGCGTTGTTGTGAATGAGGAGGCTTTTGATGCCGTTATTGTTGCGACTGCGCCGTATCATGCCGTCCATCTTTTCCCTGAAGATACTCCCGACTATATTCAGACGACCTATCAAAACCTCCGCTACCACTCAATCACCACCGTCTATCTGCGCTATGCCGTTCCCGTCCATCTGCCTGCGCCGCTGACCGGATTTGCCGACGGTACGGCGCAATGGCTGGTGTATCGGGGCGCACTCGGTTTGCCGACAAACGAAGTCGCCGCCGTCATTAGCGTCTCCGATTATGTCGGTGCATTCAAAAGCCAAGAATGGGCAGAAAAAGTCCATGCCGACGTGAAACGCATCTGCCCTTATTTGAATGAACCCGAAGCCGTCCGCGTCATCACCGAAAAACGCGCGACCACAGCCTGCACGCCTGATTCCAGCCCTCCCGATTTTGCTTGGCTGCACCAACGGCATATCTATCCCGCAGGCGACTACCTGCACCCGCGTTATCCGGCTACGTTGGAAGCGGCGGTACAGTCGGGTTTGACGGCGGCGGAAAGGTGTTCGGCAGATTTCGGATTAATATAAAGGTCGTCTGAAACTCAAATCCGAGTTTCAGACGACCTATTCCGATTGCCTTTACAAGACACGGCAAACCGTTAAAATACCTTAAATCCCTCAAATTTCACAATCAAGGAAGAATTATGCCGACATTGCAAAATAAAACGATTCTGGTAACCGGAGCATCGCAAGGCTTGGGCGAACAGGTGGCCAAAGCCTATGCCGAAGCGGG
>ERZ772999.344-NODE-344-length-29735-cov-17.220013_pt1 | contig 29735 bp, 42 predicted proteins | sample MGYA00511467_ERZ772999 | MGnify/ENA primary metagenome ERZ772999 (study PRJEB29015, sample SAMEA2738064) | human oral metagenome | biome: human oral; feature: human-associated habitat; material: saliva | place: China | collected 2218 ... | reverse complement strand
ATCATAAAGAAAAAAGCCCTGAATATTGAAATTCAGGGCTTTTCTTAATTGGTATCGCCTAGGGGAGTCGAACCCCTGATTCAGCCGTGAGAGGGCTGAAAAGATTGAGTAATTGCAATGCTTACATGGATTTTGGCACAGTGAATGGCACAGGTCCATTCATTTTAGACGCTGTATCTGCAATAGTTTCCTCGTCAATGTGCGTATATATATTTGCTGTAAGTGTAATCGTTGCGTGCCCCATTAGATATTGAGCAACTCTTATATCTACACCTGCTTTTTGGAGGTCGGTACAGAATGTGTGACGCAAACAGTAAGGAACAAGATCCTCGGCAATAGGAAAAGGTGGAACAAGTCGATTTCTATGCATCTTACAACCGGCTGCTAAATTCAATTCTCTTTTAAATGCGTTCCATAAATGCTGCCTTCCACTTTCATCTAATTTTTTACCCACCGTATTTGTGCAGATTGTCGTAAAAGGATTTAAATCAGATGGAATCCTGCTATATAGATAATCAGGAATGGGCACAAGTCTTTCCTTGTTTCCTGTTTTAGTTGCGATAATTCTTACTAACTTTTTATCTCTATCAATATCCATTCCACGGATAGAAGCTGCCTCTGATGGACGGCATCCACAAAATAACATAAAAAGATAAAATAAAAATCTTGGGTTGGTATCAGCAACTTCAAGAATGTATTTCCTTTCAAAATCTGTTATAGCTCTTCTTTTGCTCCTAGTTCCTGCAGGCTTGACTAAACCTGTACATGGGTTATCAATTATAAGTTTATTATCCACGGCACTTCGGAAAAGGGCACACATGCCTTGGTAAGCTTTATTAATCGAATCAGCAGAGTAACCTTCAAGCGAATTTAAAACCTTTTGGCAGTGAAGAGGCTTGACTGCTTTGAGTGGCAAATCTCCAATTATGCTCAAAACATGCTTTTTCATTTTATAGTCATAGTTCTTTTGAGTGATATCTTTACATCCAATTCTATATGTTTTCACATATTCATTGTACCAATCTTTTACGTGCATACTACCACATAGCATTACACGACCTTCTTCGAGGTCTCGTATCTTATTAGCCATTTTGATAATTGCATCAGTCTCTGATTTTCCTCTAACAAAATACCGCTTGCCTTCAAATGTAAAAGACTTCCTATATTTATCGCTCATGATAATCCCTCTCAAATCCTCTTAGATAATCTACCGAAACACCAAATACGTTCGGTCCTTATGTCCATATGAATACCTTTCGATGATTATTTAATGTTGTGGAATACGCCAACGCATTCACCTAAGATTGTCACCTCTGAAGCATCAACAATCATGGGCTCAAATTCTGAGTTACATGGACTCAACAAAATTGTATCTCCTTGCCAAAACACTTTCTTTAGAGTAGCTTCACATTCAGAGTTTAGTAGCACAGCGTATACTGAGTTGTTTTTGTAGTCATAAGTCTTTTTTATAAAAGCGATGTCGTTATCAGAGATGCAAGCATCAATCATACTATCACCACGTACACGAACGCAGAAATCTGCCTTAATAGACTGGTCAACGAAAAAGTATCCCTCAAAATTCTCTTCACAGAAAATACCATTTCCCGCACAAATGTCGCCTAATATCGGAATCGGGCGAGCCGCAGGAAATGAAATGTTAGTTATATTTTTCAAACCGTCATCAGAATCTAATCTTATCAATTGATTTCCATCAGTCATTCTAATTAGATCATCTGGAGAAATGTTCATTGCTTTTGCAGCCTTTTTAAATGTAGCTATTGATGGTATTAGATTTCGTGCGTTTTGTGGATTTTTATTTTTTTCTATTATAGATATATAACTTTTACTCAAACCAGAGGCATCCGCAAAATCTTGCATCGTCATTTTATTCACCATTCTGTAACGTTTAATTATTTCTCCTAAATACATTTCGCCGCCTCCTTGTCTACTATAATACACAAAAATAAGAGGCTGGTCAATAAAAATCTACTAAAATAAACAAAAAGCGTTGACAATGTTTGTCCACTATAGTAAACTCACAAATAAGGAGGAATAAAAATGAAAAATAAAATAAAAGAAATACGCATGGAACAAGGATATACACAGGTTGAATTAGCTAAAAAGGCTGGAGTTTCAAGGAGCATAATATCTGGACTTGAAAGTGGAAAAAGAACAGTTGTAAAAAGCAACACGATGAAAAAGATAGCAGATGCGCTTGATAGTACAATACTATATATTTTTTTTAACAATTAAATCCACTGTAGTGGATAAAAGGAGGAAGAAAGGATGAAACAAATCTTCGCTATATGGCTTGCAGTAGTCATATGTGTACCGATAACAAAGATAACTATGAAAAATTATTGGTGGATATACGGCATTTACGCAGTAGGAGTAGCAATACTTGGAACTGTAGCAATAATTATTAATTCAAATAATCCCTCATGATATTTGACAATTTTTCAACTAATGACATTCCACGCTTTGAATCACCTGAGTTAATGGCATCATCAATCTCACTTAATACAGGTACTGCTATATCAGGGAAGAATGCAAGTGCTTTGTTTAGCGAAAAACGATAATCCATACGGAATGCATTAAGCCCAACAAGCACATTAATGGAGTTAGTCATATATTCCACATACACATCCCTTGTATGAAGAATGTTATCACGACCTATAGTTCTTTTATATTCCAATCGGCTTATTAAAAATTTAAATATGTTGTCAACAATGGAAACAATTGCAGGAGAAAAAATCGCAGCAATGGCAATAGCGGCAAGAACAGTATTCGAATTCATATTCATGTAATACCTCCCAAGAAAGAACATAGCAATGATTAACAAGTTACAGCCTCATGAAATTATATCACGAAAGGATAAAGAAATGAAAGACTGGGAACCATCACTTTACACAAAACTGCCAAGTGGACTAATTATTGATGAAAATCAAATAGATAAAGCTGAGCATGCTATTAGCTTAGCTTTGAAAATGGCTTTAGAAGATGAAGCCCAAACATATGAAGTAATTCAATATGTCTTAGATAAATATATCGAAAGGATGAAATCAAAGAAAGTTAGACTATAGTGATTGCGTAACAATAACGGAAGGAACATAAAATGAAAGATTGGCTCGTATCGTATTTCATAGGCTTTGCACTTACATTCCTAATCATAACCCTAATAGAACTAAAGGGATGATATGAATTTTACGATAAGACTAGAAATTACGCCTAAAACAAAGCCCAATACACGATTGGTCCAGACTTCGGATCGGGCGAGAATGTAATTAATAGCCTCATTACGATAGTAGATGCAATAAGGTCTATTGTCAGCGTATCGAATATCAATACAATTGTTAGCCTCTAAAGCAGACAATACATCTGGATCAAAGCTAGATATTATTTCATCATTAGCGATTACGCCAGAAGCTTTGATAGTTTTAAGTGCAGAACGCATTTTGAAACGCATAAACATAATTAATTACCTCCATCTAAACAGGATTATATCACAAAGGAGTTAACATGACACTTGAATCGCGGACAAAAAGAGCTGAGGAACAATTGCATAAGGTAGTAGGCGATTGGTGCGATTATGTAACAACAAGTGATGTAGCGAAAGTTTTTGGATACCAATCAGCAACCTCAGCGAGAAAGTACACGTACGGATGTAGAAAGTACGGACGAAAATATTATATTCCAGAGGTCGCTGCGAAAATGGCAGCAGAAGGAATTTACGAAGTGTAGAAAGCAGACAAGAAAGGAGTATTCATGATAAGAGAAAATGAGAATTTGGTATCGGCGGTCAGACCACGGGGAACTGAAAAGGCATGTGTAATGAAGGTTATAAAAACCACAGCTTTGTTAGGTGCAGGAACCCCAAAAGATCCATTGAGATATTTATATCAATACTGGGACTTTGACGGAAAACTATTGGCACAACACGATAGTTGCAATAGCAACGTTCGAAAAGAGGAATAAAGATATGCGAATAAAAAAGATAATGACAGCTATTGCAGGAATAATGATAGCGCTTGGACTTAATGCAATAGCTACAGCGATAGATAATCCGGAAGTTTATACAAAGGATTTGCCTGACCCAGTACCAGTAGCACAGCTTGAAATAAATGATCATATAGATAAGATGGCCAAAAGGTATGGATTAGATTCGAATATTATAAAAGCACTAATTGAAGAAGAGAGCGGATGGGTTGCATCAGCTGAAGGAGACAACGGAAACTCAATAGGGCTAATGCAAATCCAGGAGCGTTGGCACAAGGAAAGAATGAAGAGGCTCGGAGTAAAAGACTTGTATGATTCAGAGCAGAACATCACAGTAGGTTGCGACATACTGTCAGAGCTACTAAATAAGTACGGAAACTATAAGGATGCACTAAGCGTCTATAACAGTGGGAATACCCACGATGGAAAGCAATATGCGGAGCGCATATTAAACGCAGCAAAATAAGGGGGAACAATGATAAAGACAGCAATGATAGAAAGTGTGCCGGGCGGTGACACTAGGAATTATATGAATAAAAGAGAAATCGCAATGATGATAAGAAGGTTGCGACTAAAACACGGAGTGATAAATTTCGAAATGGTGCTTCAAGACGGAAGAAAAATAAAGAGCCGAAATGAATAAAAGATGCAATGAATTTGATTGCCCTGCTTGTGGCAAACCCAATCCGCGAGAAATGAGACAGTGTCCAAAACTAAAAGGGGAAGCGATTTGTGTACACTGCTGCGAAAGCTGCGATACATATGACACGGAAACATTCAGATGCACATGGCATACGGTTAATAGAACTATCGTCATTGATGAAGAGGTTAAGCGACTGCGCAATAAAATCACCTTTTTAGAGAAAGAGGTTAAAAGGCAATATAGGAGCAATCAGCCTAAAAGGGGTAACATGTTGCTCAACGAAGAGAAAAGCTGCATTTCGCAGCTCAAAAGATTAGAGAGATTAAGAGAACAGGGTTTTAGATACATATAGTTTTGACGGAAAGGAAAGAGAAATGAACAAAGAACTTATCAATAGTGCAATTGCAAAAATCACTGAAGAGGCACTATCAATAAAGGACGCATTTTCGCAGATGATCGAGGAATACTTGACTGACATCTGCAAGACGGATGCGGTAGCAACAAAGCTTTTAGCTGAAAATAAATCGCTAAAGGCTTTTTGCGATGAAATGTGGAAAGAAGCAAAGAGCAGGTCCACAAAGTGTGCGGCAGGAAGCGGCGCATATATATCTGATCAGGAATGCTTTGAAAAGGCAGAAGCCTATTATGAAATAACTGAAGATGACAAGAGGACAAAAACCTCCACGAATGTCATTGACATAACGGAGCTACTCTAAAGGAGGGTGTTATGGATTTCTATAGAGAAAAACAGAAACTACCATATAGAGTAAAATGGCCAACAAAGTTAAAAAAGTACCTTAACGATGAAATAAATTATCCAATCGTCTATAACAGATTCAAGAAAGAAGCACACTGCCTAAACTGCAATAAAGATTACAAGTATTTAAACAAATATCGTGCGGATGATTATGAAATATGCCCTTGTTGTGGCAAAAACAGTGTAACCTGGCCACATACACGCAATATGATTGTTGATAGAACGCTAATATTTGCAACTTACACAGATACGGATATTAGGATAGCAGTGGTAGATGTGTTTTATAAATACGAAGAAGACAACTGGGCTCACATAAAGAACATAAAGGCAGAGATGGCTGTGGACGAGGTGCTGTATTTTTCAAAAGACAAACAAGAAGCCTGGTATAAAGACTGGTGGGCTCAAAATCCGTCAGCATCTTTTAGAAAAGACAAGGGAAAAGGAATAAGAACTTTTATCCCTTTAGATTTGAGAAGATATCGATGCTTGATGCATGAAAGCGTTCAGAATGCTTTATCTAATGGATTTCTTAAGTACGCGAATATAGGAATCCGCGATGCATGTGATGAAAGTCATCTAATGAAACTTATATATGTCTATAGCAAGTACCCACAGGCAGAATATCTCAAGAAGCTTGGATACCAGGGGATAATAGATGATCGCATATACAATCAAGCAAATTATATCAACGTAAATTGGAGAGGGGATAGCCTGGAGAAGATGCTAGGCATTACAAAAACTGAACTAAGCAAGTTGAATCAATGGGGATATAAGAACACGGAAGACATAGGAACTTACAAATTCCTAAAAAAATATCAAGCAAAGATATCGAAGAAAAATATGGACACGTTTTATTCAGCATTTTCATGTGTAGGCGACTGTTTAAGCTATTTCAAAAAGGAAGAAAATCCGATAAAGATAAGTGAATATATAATCAATCAAAAGAAACTCGCCAAGCATGGATTTATCCTATACGACTATAAAGACTATTTAAATCAATTAAAAGAACTAGGATATCCGTTAGAAGAATATTATTTATATCCTAAAAGCTTAAAAGATGCACATGCAAAGCTAACAGATGAAATAAATAAAAGACGAGATGAGGAAAAACGGAAGCAGATAGAACTTCAGGAGAAGGGGTACAGGGAAATACTGAAGAAAATAAAGAAGTTTACATACTCAAGCGCAAATCTTGTCATAAGACCAGTTGATAGCATAGCAGAATTAATTACTGAAGGAATGAAGATGCATCACTGTGTTGCTACTTATAGAGATAAGGTAGTAGCTGAAAAATGCTACATATTCACAGTAAGAAATATAAATGAACCTGATGAGCCTCTTGCGACATTGGAACTAAGTCAGGATAAGAAAAGAATAATACAGCTCAGAGGCAAGTACAACGCGGTTGTGTCAGACGACATAGAAGCGTTTTGCAATCACTGGTTCAAGCATATAGTTAATTCAAAAGAAAAGAGAAAGAAGGCATCATGATGAATATTGTAGAAACACAATACAAAGAAATCACAAGCATACAAGACCGAGAGACAGAGCAGTTAACTATAGAGGTTAACACTATATATCAGCAGATGGAAGCAATCGGCAATATAGGATTGCAACTTGCTGCAGAGGCAGGAGAAAGGCTTATAGAAATAAAAGGCAGATTAGCACATGGTGAGTTTGAATCGTGGTGCAAGGACAACCTGACATTCAGTAAAAGAAAAGCCGAAAACATGATGCGCTGGTCTCAAAAATGCAAGGATGAAAATAGTATTTTTTCAAAAACGCAAACGTTTACGGATTTGGGAATTTCAAAGGTTTGGGCACTTTTAGCCGCTCCGGAGGATGTGGCTGAAGAGGTCATAAAAGAAGGTGCTAGCGACATGTCAGTCAGAGAACTACAAGACGAAATATCCAGGCTAAAATCTGAAAAGAAAACAGCACAGGAACATGCAAGAGCATCGGAAGAAGAACAGGCAAACCTAGAGGAAGAGATAGAAATTTTAAAAAGGCAGCTCGAAGAAGCTAGAAGAGAATCTGAAAGAAAAGCGGAAGAGGAAAACTCGCAAAGTACACCTGAAGCTGAAGAGGAAATCGAAAAACTAAAGAAGAAGCTAGAAGTTGCAGAGGCAAATCTTCAGAAGACAAAGGAAAAGCTTAAAACAGAAAAGAATAATAGTGAAAAGAAGATTGAAGAAGCTATAAGCCAGGCAAAGGCAGAAGCTCAAAAGGAAGCCGAGAAAAAGGCGAGCGAGTCATTCGCTGACATAACAAAGAAGTACGAGGAATCGCAGAACGTTATTAACAAGCTGCAAACCGCACTGGCAAATAGCGAGAATAAAGCACTAGCTATATTCAAGGTTAAATCAGACCTATTACAAGAATCGTTTAATTCTTGCCTTGCATCTATAGAGGATGTAGCTGCAGAAGATAACGAAAAGGGCGAAAAGATGAAGGCGGCACTCAGGCAGATAATGTCAAATCAGATTGAGAGATTATAAAAAGGAGAATAGACATGGCACTAAAAATAACAATAGTGATTTGCGCAACACTGGTTATACTTACGCTTATTAGCGAAAAGGGAAAAGGCGGCAAGTAATGAGGGATAAGAAAGAGGGAATTCGATGCGCTCTATGTGGGAAGAAACTCAGTCATAATAATGCATTTTACACAGACATGGGTGAAGAGGAAATCACTGTATGTTTCGGATGCTATCTAAAAATTAAAAAGCAAAACAATATTTTAAAGGAGGCTAATCATGAGAGTAGCAATTGATGATAACTGGAGCGTATATCAAAAGGGCGAAAAGATTTATGCAAGCAGAAAGAAACCTAAGATGACAAACATCATCGGAACATCCGGCCACAAGTTAGCTGAAGAGGAATTGGTAGGAATGCTTGAAAGATTTTTACGAATGAAAAATATAAAGCCAGGAGAATAGAGATGTATAAAGTTCCAATGGAAATTCCAAAACATTGTAATAAATGTCCGTTTGGCAGACATCAATACACCAAACCTTTTTGGTCGAGTGAAGATAGGATAGATCCTGTAGACTTTAAATCAAATATCAAGAATACATACGGATATGTATGCAATATCGACTTTAACGAAAACGGAAAGTACACACAAGTACTACGGGCTCAAATTGGAAAGGACATTGAAAGGCCTAATTGGTGCAAACTTATAGATATGGATGCGAAACGATTGAAGAGGTGAACGATGATACCAAAGATTAGGGCGTGGGATAAGAAAAAGAAAACTATGTACAATGCCAGACAAATAGATTTTCGTGGCGGAGAATTCTGCTCAAGCGAAAATGAGTGGATAAAATTTGACAATGTTATTTTCATGCAGACCACAGGGTTCAAGGACAAGAATGGAGCGGAGATATACGAGGGAGATATATTGCGTTATGGAAGCATCGAGATAAGCATGACGGGAAAAGTCATGATAAAACAAGGAGAAGTCAGGCTATATAGCGGCGTTTTTTGCTGGAGCCTGGATGCATTAACTAGAGACGGTGGCGTAAAAAATACATTAGTAATTGGCAACATATATGAGACACCGGAGCTAAGGAGGAATAAAAATGATTGCAAAGAATTGTAATACATGCAGAAGCATTTATATATCAGGACCAATTACAGGACTTAAGGAGGAAGATGCAAGAGCAGCATTTGACAAAGCTGAAAAATTGCTTAAAGCAGAATACGAAAGAGTTGTTAATCCAATGAGATTTGAGTCGGCATATCAAAGCGCAAAGCTGACGTATGACGAAATGATGGACATAGATCTGAGATTGCTAAAAATGTGCAAGGCAATCTATATGCTGAAAAACTGGGAAGGCTCAAAAGGAGCATGTGTAGAAAGATTAACAGCATTGCATCTGGGGATGAAAATAATATACGAAGATTAAAGGGGAGCAAGAGCTTCCCTTTAGGGCTATAAAGCACCACGAAAGGAATAAATAGAAATGAGAAACGAAATCGAAATGCTCGCAAGAGAAGAATTGGAATCCGCAAATAAAAAGTTCCCGCTATTTCACAGCAGCCACGAAGGTTTCGCAGTGCTGCTCGAAGAAGCCGAGGAACTTGCGGAAGAGTCGGATGAAATAGAGAAGATAATGAACTCTTGGTGGTTGTACATAAGAAGAGATGAAGATATAGACGTGCAAAAGAAGAGAGTCGATAGAATAAGAAACCACGCAGTCAATGCTGCGTTAGAAGCAATACAAGTTATAGCAATGTGTGACAAGTTCAAAATGTCATTATAAAAAACTACATATATATATGTAGAAAAACATCGCGAGTGAAAGTCTCGCATTCGAGCTTGATAAGAGTATTAGTAAAAGGGAATCGCTGAAGAGGAAATTATGGCTGAGCAAAAAATTATAAGAGAAACATGTGTAGCTGGTCGCATGATAGATCACATAATAAAATTACCTACAGGAAACCATAGAGGTAGACGTGGTAAAAGAGTTAATCCCAGCTCTGAAAAAGTACAAAAGAATAATGACAGAATAGCTGAGAGAAACCTTAGAAGATTGCTCGCTGCAAACTTTGGCTATGGCAGTGGACATTTCACACTAACCTATGGCGATAAAGCGCCAAGTAACATTCAGGCAAAAAAAGACTTGGAATGCTTCTTAAAGAAGTTGAGACGTGATTTACGCAAAGAAGGTATTGAACTAAAGTATATCGCTGTAACAGAATACGAAAATCATAGAATTCATCATCACCTTGTTATAAACACAGTGAACGTAAAAGCTGTAAATGATTTGTGGTCAAAAGGATGGATAAAGATGTCTGCACTTGACAAGACAGGAAACTATTGCAGACTTGCGAGCTATCTCATCAAAGAAACGCAGAAAACATTCAGAACCGAAGAGAGTGCACACAAGAGAAGATATTCAACTTCAAGAAATTTGGTTAAGCCGATAGTGAAGAGGGAATTTGTAAGTGGCGCTGAGCTATTTGATGATCCTAAGCCAATGCCTGGATATTACATCGACCAAGATAGCGTAAGAAGATACGAACACCCTTTCACAAAGGTTGAGCACTTAGAGTATGTCGAAATTGCATTAGACACACCGAGAAAGTATAAGGTTTGGCCAAGAGGCAAGAAAGTAAAGGCTGAGTCTCAAAGGACGATACGAAATGATCAACTCGATTTATTCGAGGAATTTTAACATGCACAGAAAGGACGCGATATGAAAAGAGATTATCAGAGACAGAAAAACAATAAATATATTTTGCCTAACGCTGTATATCATACAACACTCTGGCAGATAAGAGACTATTTCCGCATGAAAGAAAACGCGCAGGATATTTTAGATGAATCACCCGCACCACCTGACGGGATGCCACGGAGCGGAGATATAATAGATCAAGTCTATATAAAGGTGCAGAGAAGAGCTATATATATCGACAAGATTAAAGTGATTGACGATGCTATAAAAACGATTCCGGAAGAATACAGAAAAGGAATATGGAACAATATCATCAGAGGAGACCGCTATCCTGCCGACGCAGAGCGAGCGACATACGGTCATTATAAGTCAAAATTTATCCTCAAAGTTGCAGAGGGTTTAAAGCTTGTTTAAAGTAAATGCGACACACCGGGAGAAAAAATATATATTATTATGACAGTGTGAGGAAATGATAATTCACTCCTTTCTTAAGAAATTATATGCACAATTGGCAGTCGGCAAAGGGCACGGCTGCCTTTTGTGTTATGGAGAAAAAATGGCAAAAGCATGGGCTAAGGCGTTTTACAAATCAAAAGCATGGGCGGAGGCTAGAGAAGCAGCACTGATAAGAGATGGTGGCATGTGCCAAAATACTGGGTGTATGCATCCAGCAGAAGAAGTACACCATGTTATTGAGCTGACGCCTGATAACATAAAGGACTATAGAGTCGCATTGAACATTGACAACCTAAAGAGCCTTTGCAAAGATTGTCACTTTGCCGAGCACAGAAATAAACTACACGCAAATAAAAGAGTTGATAAGATCCTCACAAATGGATATTACTACGATGATGGTGTAATGAAGCTCACAAAGGTTCACATAGTTTCAGGCGCACCAGCATCAGGCAAGAGCACATACATTAGCAAACACAAAGAGCCAGGAGACCTGCTTATAGATTTAGACAAAATTAAAGACGCACTAGGGCAACCGCGAGAAAGCAAGTACAGCAACCTCACAGGACTAGCATTAAATCTAAGAGAATATCTTTATGGATTGGTAGCAGATAGAGACTCATTGATAGACTGTAAGCATGTATGGATTGCAGCCACATTGCCAAACAAATATGAACGAGAAGCATTAGCAAAGAGGCTAGATGCGGAAGTAATTCAGATAGATGCTAGCAAGGCAGAGTGTCATAAGCGAGTTGCAAATGATAGTAAACGCATAGACAAAGATTACGAACACAAGATGGTCGATAAGTATTTTAAAATATTGACAGAACAGAACACATAACCCCCCCTTCAAAAAATAAGGGGAGTGTCCACAGGGGGACCGGAGGAGAGGGACAGATGTAAACATGAACGCGCACACGAGGGGGGTGTGGTACATTTGGGAAAATTTATACAAATTTATGACGAGAAAAAACGAGAAAGCGTTAGAAAACGCGAGCGAACAAGACTTAGAAAAATATTAGGCGCAGACAACGACATTGTCACATCGTTAATAGATCGAGCAGCTTTTTTGCATGCAGAATTAATCGAATGTGAGGAGATAATTAAGCGAGATGGCATCATAGAGACATATAAAAATGGCGAAAATCAGTATGGGAATAAAAAGGCAGCAGCGGTAGACGTCTACAACAATTTGATAAAATCTTACAACACAGTTATAAAGACTTTAGCAGAAAGCAGAGGGGAGACAAGCGCTGAGCAAGACGAACTTCTTGCTTTCATGGCAGCGAGGCGATGAGTTATATAATCGAGTATGCAGATGCTATATTTTCAGGAAAAATATTGGCGAATGATTTTATCAAAAGACAGTATGAGATTTTGGCAAATCGAGCAGTTCAACCTGATAGGTTTCATCTTGACTTAGATATTGCGAATAGACACATTGATTTCATGGAGATGTTTTGCAGGCAGTCACAGGGAGACAAAGGAGCGTCGTTAAAGCTTGAGTTATTTCAAAAAGCAAAATTCGAAGCAGCATATGGCATGGTCGATGATGACAATTTAAGGCAATACAGAGAGGTAAACTGCTTTGAAGGACGTAAAAACGGTAAGACCACAGAAGCTGCAGCGATTGCACTTGATGCATTGATTAATGATGACGAAGGAGCTCCGGAGGTATACTTTATAGCGACAAAGCTAGACCAAGCAAAGAAGGGGTACACAGAATCAAGGAATATGGTGCAGCAATCACCTGCACTTCGTAAGCACATAAAACCGAGAGGATTTGATTTATACTGCAGAGGGAATTTCGGCATAATAAAACCTCTTGCAACAGATATCAAAAAGCTTGACTCATACAACGCGTCATGCGTTATCGTTGACGAGCTGGGAGCACTCACAAGCAGGCGCCCATACGATGATATGAAGCAGTCTCAGTCAAGTATGGCCAGGAAACAGCCAATGCTGTGGGCAATTTCGACAAACAACTTCGTAAGGCAGGGAATATTTGATGCACAGGTCGAGTACGGCAAAAAAATAATAAGAGGCGACGCAAAAGACGATCGCTTTTTATTTTTATATTACGCGCTGGAAAACGAAAGCCAGTGGACTAATCCGAAGTATTGGATTATGGCAAACCCTGGATTGGGAACGATAAAGAGCAAGGAATTTTTAGAGGACTCGGTGAATAAAGCGAAAAATGATCCTGGTTATAAAGCAACTGTGTTAACTAAAGATTTTAACATTGCGCAGGAGAGCAATCAGTCGGCATGGCTAACACCGAAACTTGCACAAAATGAAGAGGTTGCAGATATAAAATATCTTGAAAATTCGTATGCTATTGGTGGATGCGATTTATCAGCAACAACAGACCTTACGTGTGCAAGTCTTATTGTCTGCAAAAAAGATGATCCTAAAAAGTATCTATTGCAGCAATATTTTTTGCCACAGCAGAGACTCGATTATGTCATGAGCCAAGAAGAACCTGAAGCTCCATATGCGCTTTGGGCGGAACAAGGCTGGCTCACAGTATCCCCAGGAACGCAGGTTGATTATTCGCAAGTCAGCCTATGGTTTTACAAAATGGTTAAAGAGCATAACATAAGGCCACTTTGGATTGGATATGATAGAGCCCTTGCTGGTTATTGGGCAGATGAGATGATTAACAATTACGGATTTGAGCTAGAAAAGATTGCGCAAGGGGCATACACGTGGACATATCCTATGAAGCAGCTCAGAGCAGAATTTGAGGCACGAAACATAGTGTATCAGAATAATCCTGTGTTTTTGTACTGCTTGTTAAACACGGGTGTTAAAACGCGTAATAGCGACAATATAGAGTCTATCATGCCTGTAAAATTACAAAACAATAGGCGAATAGACGGAACAGTGTCAGCATTAAATGCTTACACATGCTTGAAAAATCATGAAGAGGAATTTATGCGCTATGTCGCAAGAAAGGGGTAAAATGAACTTCTTTAGTAACTTTTTTGGAAAGGCAAAAAAGAAAATATCGCAACTGCGAGAATTCATCGAGATAGGAGGCTACAGAGCGATATTTTCAAGGTTTGGGAATAACCAATGGGAATCGGAACTTATAAGGTCATGTATAAGACCGATAGCCTATCACACATCAAAGGCAGAGGCGAATTCGTCGGATAAACGCTTAGAGAGAATACTAAGAGATCGGCCGAACCTATATATGAACGGAGTGGCATTCCTTTCCAAAATTCGAACGATGTTAGAGATCAAGAACACAGCTTTTATAATTATAATTCGCGATGATAGAAATAAGGTCATTGGATTTTATCCAATGCCTTATACCTCGTTTGAAGGGGTATTAAGTCCGACGAATAATCTATACATCAAATTTGAAACTCAATCAGGCAGAAGCTATACATTTCACTGGGATGACATTGCGGTTCTGCGAAAGGATTACAACGAAAATGACATCTCGGGAGATAGCAACTCACCAATCTTAAATACACTCGAAATGCTCAACACATCAAACGAGGGCCTTTCGAACATGATAAAGAGCACAGCGAATTTACGAGGTATTTTAAAGACAACAAAATCTATGCTTGATCCTGGAGATTTAAAGCGAGTCAAAGAAGACTTTGTAAAGGATTATTTAAACATTTCGAACGAGGGTGGCGTTGCAGCAATCGACAACTCATACGAATATCAGGAGCTGAAGGCAAATCCGCAGGTAAGCAATTACGCAAACATAAAAGAATTTCGAGAAAATATCATGCGTTACTACGGGGTTAACGACAGCATTTTAATGGCCAAGCAGAGTCCGGAGGAAATGCAGGCATTTTACGAGTCGCGTATAGAACCTTTTTTAATGGAATTATCCATAGAGCTTACAAGTAAGGTGTTTACTGAACGAGAAAAAGGATTTGACAACTATATCGTGTTCTCAGCCAACACAATCCAGTTTATGTCTACAACCGAAAAACTTAACTTGTGGAACATGGTAGATAGAGGAGCAATGACTCCAAACGAATGGAGAAGGACGCTGAACTTGCCACCATTACAAGGTGGAGATGAACCTATAAGGAGACTGGATACAGCTCCAGTCGGAACTCAAACTGTAGAAAATGAAGAGAGTGAAGAGGAGGAAAACTAAATGGCAGAACTTGATAACATTAAGCGCCTGATTGAAGACAAGCACGTGCAGTTCCGAGATTTCAACATCGGAAATGTTGAAACAAGGGAAGGCGAAGCTGAAGGAAAAGAGCGCATGACAATAAAGGGAAGACCTATTGTCTTTAACAGCGAAACTCTAATATGCAAATATAGAGATCAGGAAATTTGGGAAATAATAGACCCAAAAGCTCTTGATGGTGCTGACATGTCCGATGTTATCTTCAACATGAATCACTGCGGAAGAGTCTTTGCAAGGACGAGAAATGATAGCTTAAAGCTATCTAAAGATGATAAAGGGCTCAATATGGAAACCGAACTATGGGAAGATGATGAAGGTCATAAGAGCTTGTACAGAGACATCAAGCGAGGGATTCTCGATAAGATGTCATTTGCATTTACAGTCAGAAAGTCAGAGTATGTGATCACGGAAGATGAAGAAACGGGAACAGAAAAGGTTCTGCGAAAAATCTTAGAAATTGACAAACTGTACGATGTATCAGTTGTTGATATTCCGGCATACGATGCTACTGAAATATCAGCGAGAAATGCGTTTGCAGCGGAAAGTGAATTACGCAAAGCGGAAAGCATCAAGGCAGCAAGCCTAGCTCGTGAAAAATATAACTATGAAAAAATCAAAATGGAGGAGAAGTAATGAATCTAAAGGAATTAAGAGAAAGATTAAAGGAAATTGATGCACTTGTAGCAAAGAGCGAAAGCGCTGACGAGGTGAGAGGTCTCATCGATGAGATGAAAGAACTGAAGCAGAGAGAAAAAGAGCTAATGCAGTTAGAGCAGAGAACTAAAGAAGCTGCGATGATCAATGGCGGTGCGAGCGGAGCAACAATCGTAGAGAGAAGCGCATCAGCTGAGGAAGAGTCAGAAGGAGCTGACAGCGATGTATATCGCAGAGCATGGCTAAAGACCATTGCAGTTGATCAGAGAGGAAACCATCTCTTTGGAAAGCTAACTGAAGAGGAGACACGTGCATTTACATTTACAACCGCAAACACCGGCGCAGTCGTGCCTGTTACTATTGTAAATAAGATTACAAGTCTTGTACGCAACGACTCACCAATCCTTGATGATGCTACACCATCTGGAATCGAGGAAGGTTTTGCGCTCGTAAGACATACAGAAATTAAAGCTGGAGATGCAACTGGTGTTGCCGAAGGTACAGCGAACGAAGATGAAGAGGATGCATTTATCCAGATTCCACTAACTGGAGTAGATGTTAAAAAGCATGTCACAATCACGAGAAAGATGAAGTTCCAGAGCATAGATGCGTTCGAGAACTGGCTAGTAAAGCACCTTGCAGACAGAATTAGAGTTGCGAAGGAAAAGGTGCTAATCGCAAGGCTTGACAACGTAGCACCTTCAGGAGCTACAAAAGTAGATAACTCGGGCATAGCGGCTGCAAATATACTAACAGAGAAGACATACTCTGATGAGTCAATCAGAGCAATCATGAGCCTTATCGATGCAGATGGAGAGGTTGTCGTATATGCAAACTCAAAGACTATATGGACAGGTCTTGCAGGGATAAAGGATGGAGACGGCACAAAGGCATTCATTCCAAACCCTATGGCAGATCCTATAGTACAGGGTAGAATCTACGGCGCAACAGTAAAAAAAGACAGCAATCTTGCTGACAATGTGGCATATTTCGGAGTCAAAGGCGCACTGCTTGCAAACACACACGCACCGCTTGAGATATTCCAGTCGCTCGAAGCAAAGACTGCAAACACAATCATCACAGGTGATGAAATCTTTGATGGTGGGCTCGAGAATCCTAACGCATTTGTCAAGGTTACATTCAAGCCGGGGGAATAACTCCCCCTGCCGCCTTGGCGGGTAGTGCGCACAAGTACACACACCAGGAACTTAACGCACTGACTATCGAACAGATCAAAAAGATAGCAGGGGAGAGGCGTTATGGCATCCTAGCGACACTAAAATCGGAGATAATAAGTCAATTTTTGGCGCAACAAGGAGTATAATCAATGGTTAGCAGAAAGGAATCTGTCAAGAACAGTCTTAGAATAAGGCATGACAAATTAGATGCAGAAATTGAATCAACAATCACGGCAGCAGAAATGGACTTAATAAGAATGGGTGTAGCAAAAGATGTTGTAAATGATAAAGATAACGCGCTGGTAAATAGGGCAATTTGCATTTATTGCCTTTGGCAAATGACAGAAGATGAACGGCTCATTGACAAGTATCATAGAGCTTACGAAATCCACGCAGATGGATTGAGGAAAAATAAGAGGGTGTCTGATGTATAACGAAATAGCAGAGTTGGGGAAAGAAACACTGACGCAAGATGAATACTTAAACGAAGTACCAGGGTATGAATGGACGGAAGTTTTTTGTAAAAGAACATCAATCGGACAGCAAGAGTTTTACAATTCCGCTGTTGTATCATTAAAGCCAGAGTTTAAGCTCATTTTAGCTGACTATTACGATTATGACAATCAAAAGGTGATTAGATACGATGGCAAGCTGTATGATGTAATCAGGACGTTTATAGTCAACAACACCATAGAAATAACCGTGAAGGAAAGGTTTGAAAAAAATGCATGATTCTATTGAAGTTCAAATGAGTAAAATCCTAGATGATTATTCTAGCGAGCTGGATAGGAGAACTGATGAAGCAATCCAAAGAGTGGCTAGGCAAACAGTTAATGTGCTGAAGCAAACAAGTCCGAGAAAGAAAGGCGGTTATGCTAAGAGTTGGACCTTAAAACGTAGTTCACAAGGTCGTGCTATAGTATACAACAAAAAAGGAAGTTTGACTCATTTGTTGGAGCGAGGACATATTTCAAAAAACCAACATGGATCGTATGGACGCGTCGCAGCAAAGACCCACATCAAACCGGCAGAGAGTGCAGCAAAACAAATGTTGCTTGATGAATTGGAGAAGCTATGACATTTCAAAATCTACTAAAAAGAGCTGGAATACCGGTGGCGTACGGAGTGTTTAAAAACGCTCCGAAGCCACCGTTTATTGTGTATTTAGCCGAAGGTCAAAAGACATTCAAGGCAGATGACACAATATACCACAAAGCAAACAAGTATAGAGTAGAATATTACTTCAAGACAAAAAACGAAGAAAAGGAAGAAACCATCGAAAAGCTATTGCTTGACGGTGGTTTTTTGTACGAGAAATCTGAAGACGTCTATATAGAGTCTGAGGATTTATACGTGATCTACTACGAAGTTTAGATCAGAAAGGAACGAAAGATGAATAAAAATAAAGTTGAATTTGGTACATCAAATTTTCACATCGGAATATACGAACTTGACGAACACGGAGCCGCAAAGCTAGGGCCATCAATGGCAGTTCCAGGAATGAGAGCTCTAAGCCTGGACGCAGACTCAGAGGAATCAAAATTCTTTGCCGATGACGTCGTCTACTATAGCGATTTCAATGATAACGGCATGACGGGAGAGCTTAACATGGCGCTATTTCCTGACGCGTTCAAAACAGCATTTCTCAACTTCAAGGAAATGGCTGATGGGGGGATTGCTCAAATCAAGGGAGGAGTTTCAAAAAAGGTTTATTTCGCGTTTGAAGGGAAGGGCGACAAGAATAGAAGGAGACATATCTTCTTTAACGCCTCACTAGGAGCAATTAAAAGAGAACATAAGACAATCGAGGAAGGCAAAGAGGTTGAAGAGGAGACACTTCCGATTACAGTTACAGGCGACAACAAAACAGGTGTTATCAAGATTTCATATGCAGAGGGTGACACTGGTTACGAAACAGTATTCAGCGCACCAACCATTCCTGCTGTTAAAAACGAGTAGGGGGATATATGGCAATCAAAAATATAAAAATCGATAAAGATAATTCCATCAAAATCGATAGCTCAATTAACTGGTTGCTGATTTATAGAGGGCAGTTCGGGAGAGATATTCTCCCGGACATCCTGCCGCTAATTTCAGCAGGCGTAGATATAGCAATCAATATGCTCGGAGAGAGTGAGGGCGAGACGGTTCAAGAAAAAATTGCAAATATGGATTCTGATAAAGTGGAATCAGCAATGCTTTCACTAGCAGGGTTAGAGCTAACTACATTTCTGCAGATTGTTTGGGCGATGGACGCAAATGCTCGTAAGAAAAACGGAGAAGATATAATTCCATTCGAAAATTGGGTGGAACAACAGGAAGAATTTCCTATTGACATTATAGCTCCAGCGGTTGCAGGACTACTAACTAGATCGATGGTAAGCTCAAAAAACTTGAAGCGCCTTCAGGACATAGTAAAAATGGCGAAAGCAGGAAACGCAACAAAATCAGCACAGACGGAATCTTAATTGGTGCGATTTCGAGAGGGCTAAGTTATGAAGGCATAACCGAAATGGAAATAGGGCAAGTCGTTGATTACTGCATCGAATATAACGAGTTTGAAAAGATGAATGATAGGGATAAAGCGGAAGGCGCAAATCCTACAGTGCGACAAGCAACGCAGGCAGATTGGGATGCGCTAGGGAGGTAATTGATGGCTGGAGATATAAAAGGTATCACGATTGAGTTCAGGGGAGAGACGACAAAGCTGAGCAAGGCCTTGAATAAAATTAAGGACGAAACCAAAGGAGTAGACGGCTCTTTAAAGGCTGTCAACAAGGCTTTGAAGTTCAATCCTGGCAATATAGAGCTGCTCGGCCAAAAGCAGATTGAATTAAAGAGAAAAATTGAGCAGACGAAAGAAAAACTTGAGGCGTTTAAGGAAGCGCAAAGAAGCCTGGATGCATCTGGAGTTGATAAGACATCGAGCGAATACATGGAGGTGCGCAGAAATATAATACAGGCAGAATCACAAGCAAAGTATTTTAATGCGGAGCTCAAAAAGACTGAAGCAGCAATATCACCACTCGGTAAACTTGGATCACAGTTCCAGGACGTAGGCGGAAAGATTACAGCTGCTGGCCATGCACTAGCACCATTATCCAAGCTAGGAGCAGCAGTTGCAGGAGGGCTTGGAGCATTAGCAGTAAAAGCTGGAAGAGCAGCTGATGACTTAAATACGCTGTCAAAGACATCAGGCATAAATACCCAACAGCTACAGCTATATGCAGCAAGCGCAGATCTTGTAGATGTATCAGTTGAAGACATGGCCAAATCGCAGACCAAGCTCAAAAAGAATATGCTATCAGCATCGCAGGGGACAGGGGATGCGGCAAGAGCTTTTGACATGCTAGGGGTTAATGTCAAAGGTGCAGATGGACACTTGCGAAATCAAGATGAAGTATTTCAGGAAGTTATCCAAAAACTTGGAACCATGTCAAACGAAACGGAACGAGATGCACTAGCGATGCAAATTTTTGGCAAAAGTGCAACTGCATTAAATCCGATGATTGAGGACATGGGCAAGACGTATAAGCTTGTGACAGATACGATGAAAAAGAACAAAATAAAGTTTGTTGATCAAGAAACTTTAGATCAAGCCAATGCATTTAATGATCAAATCGATATAATGAAGTTTATTGCAACAACTGCTTTTCAGCAAATTGGTTCTAAGCTTGCAGCGTATTTAGTTCCCGCAATCACAAAAGTCCAAGAGGTATTCAGTCATTTCATGGGAATAATTTCAAATTTGAGTGGTAGAACGCTCGCTATAATAACTGGAATTGGTGGTGGATTTGCAGTCATAGCACCGACACTACTTATTGTTGGAGGCCTTATAACAAAAATGGGCGTAGCTTTTAGTGGATTATCTAAAATTATGCCTGGTTTAGGAGCAGGGCTAAAGGGCGTTTTTGGCTTCTTAAAAGCAAATCCGATAATACTAATCATCTCAGCAATCGCAGCTCTTGCGCTAATATTATCAAAAACAGGATTAAGTGTAGAAGAGCTGAGTGGCAAAATTAATGGATTTATAACCAACATAGTTGGAAAGTTGCCAGGAATAGTCAATGGAATTGTGGCGCTACTCCCACGAGTGTTAGATGCTATTTTAAAAATGTTGCCGGTGATTATTGATGCTGCAGTGACACTATTCACGGCAATTGTGAATGCATTACCGCAAATAATACCACAACTAATTCAGGGATTCGTGACGCTAATAAATGGTTTAGTAAGCGCAATGCCAACCTTGATACCGCTACTAGTTAATGGTGCAGTGACATTATTCACGGCAATAGTAAATGCATTACCGCAAATAATACCATTAGTGATACAAGGATTCACATCGCTTGTGACAACGCTCATAAATGCGATGCCTACATTAATACCTGTATTAATACAGGGAGCTATAACGCTATTTATTGAAATTGTTAAAGCAATCCCAGTTGTTGCAAAAGCACTCATAGCAGCATTGCCACTGATTATCGATGCGTTTAAAACAGGGCTGGCAAATTTACTTCCAGCAATTTGGACCGGGATAAAAAATACTATGGTATCTATATTTGGATCAATAGTCAACGCTGCGAAAGACAAACTGAATGCAATAAAAGATACATTCGTAAATATTTGGAACTCCATAAAACAGACGACTGCGAACGTATGGGAAGGCATAAAAAATGCAATAATGACGCCTATAAACGGAGCGGCAAATCTAGTAAAGGCAGCAATTGATAAAATCAAAGGATTGTTCAATTTTAGCTTTAAGTGGCCACATCTACCTTTACCACATTTTAGTATCAGTGGCTCAATCAATCCACTGAGCAAATCGTTTCCACCTAAAATAGGTGTAAGCTGGTATAAAGAAGGTGGAATCTTTGATAAGCCTAGCCTTATAGGTGTCGGAGAAGCAGGCAGAGAGGCAGTATTACCAACCCACAAACTAGACAAGTTTTTGGACGATGCTGTCAAAAGAGTTAACCCAACGCAGTCTAACGGAAGTGTCACAATCAATATTGCAAACATGACAGTTAGAGATGATACAGATATCCGTAAAATCGCGTATGAAATAGAACGCAGGCTTGCTCTTGAGTCAAATAGACGCAAGCTTGCTGGAGGCTTGATATGATAAACAATGAAGTTATTATAAACGGCACACAGTTGCACAAGTTCGGCACAATCGAATCGATAGAGTATAGCAAGCTGTCAAACGATATCCTTTACCGCGAAATTGCAAATAGGCAGCCTCGCGTTCAGGGGAGAAAAAGACAGTTAAAGGAAGTAACTCTGAAGATAAGGATTCATGATAAATTGTCGAGGGCGGAAACAAAAAAGCAAATAGATGAAATTGTAGGGCTATCATTTTCTGATAGCCCTATTTCGCTTATAGAAAATGGCAAGTATTGTAGAGCAATTCTTGCAGAGGCAGAAGACGAATACGTGTTTAAAAACGGGCTTCTATTATTGACGTTTGTTAACCTTGACGGGCTGTGGTACGGCGAAGAGAAGAACGGTAAGCTGACGATAGACAATCAAGGAATTATCAGTACAGATTTTGCAACCATATCTATCGTGCCAAGCGCTTTAAATGTGATGCTTAAGGACGGTAAAGGGCATACGCTTAAGATGACTGCACTTAATACCACAAGCGCGATTGTAATAGATCTTGAAAATAAGACTGCTACACAGAATGGAAAGCATGTTGAACTAAGTACGGATTCCAGGTTCTTTAGCTTCGAAAAAGGGAAAACGGTAATGCTCGTAACTAGTGGTGCGACAAACACGACATATCGCGAGGTGATAGCGCTATGATTTTTGTTTACGATAGAAACGAAAAACAAATCAATGCAATAGATGAAATCTATGAGCTGACAAAAGAAATCGGGAAGTTAAAAACTCTAGAGTTTGACAGTGAGCTTGATTTTGAAAAAGGATATAGAATTATCGTAAACGATAATGAAAAGCCTTTGGAATTCATCATAATCGACTCTGAATACAGTCGCGGAGATACTAAGGAATATCACTACTATTGTCAGGAATCGCTAAAAGAAATTGAAGGAGTACCCGTCGTTGACAAAAGACCACAAGGCAATGTAAAGGCAGTAATAGAATCTTTGCTTGCGGATACCAGGTGGACGCTTAAAGTTATTCCAACTTACGATTTAAGCCACACACAAACAAACAGCTTCTATCATATTTCTGCCTTTGAAGCTCTAAGTAAAGTAGTACAAGATTATAACGTAGAATGGCATGCTGAATACGAAATGTCAGGAGCTGAGATAACTAAGAGGATTATCGTTATAGGAGAGCAAGGAGTTAGATCAAATAGCAGACTTGAATTTGGAAAGAATATAACTAAATTTACAAGGCGAATATCTTCAGAGGCGATAATCACCGCGCTTTACGGATTTGGAAAAGGTGAAGAACAAGAAAATGGCGGATATGGAAGGCGTATAGATTTTGCAGAAATAAACAACGGAAAATCATATGTCGAAAATCTTGAGGCAAAAGAAAAATATGGAGTAGGAAAAGAAAACGAAAAGAAGCACGTTTTCGGTTTCTTTGTTGATGAAGAGGAGACCGATAAAGCCAAATTACTGGAAACGACAAAAAAAGAGCTCGTAATGTTAAGTCAACCGAAAGCAGAGTACACAGTTGAGGCTGTCAATTTAAATATTGATTGCTCGTTCGGAGACAGAGTTCAGGTGATAGACGATGAAATAGGATTTGCTGCAGAGGTACGCATCGTAAAAGAAGTCGTACAGGACGAATCCAAAACATTTACATTTGGAACGGTGACAAAAAGCTTTGGTGAGTCTATCAGAAATGAATTTAAGAAAACGCAAGAAACAATCAACAACCGAATCACATCCGTCAGAGAAGAGGTTCTTTCGAAAATCACTAAACAATATTTTGGCGAAGATGGGTATAACTACGACTTAAAAGCCGGCAACGAATATGGATTGCCTGCAGGGCTATATTCTTTTGACAGACAAATAAATCAAAATCCGTCAAAGGTTATTTATATTGGCGCTGGCAAGATGCTTATTTCTAACGAAAAAAAGCAAAACGGCGAATGGCTTTGGAAAACAGCCGCCACTGCTGACGGACTGATGGGCGATGCTGTTGTTGCAAATTCTATAACTGCAAATAAACTTTCTGCGGATGTTGGCCAAGCATTAGATTTAACTTCTAATGTATCAATCAATAGCAAGGTGTCGTCGCTTTCGGAGGAAACGTCAACGAAGATATCACAAACGCAAGATACGATTATAAAGCAAGTAGAGTCGAGATCCATGCTAGTGGATCAAATCATAAGTGAGATAAAAAGTTCAATCACGCAAACAACCGAGGGCATTTATTTTAACTTCGAAAGACTAAGCAAAAATCTTGACGCAGCAATCGCAGGAAGTACGGCAGAGTTTGAGAAAATACGCAAATACATAAGATTTGAAAATGGAAATATTGTACTTGGAGCGGAAGGTAATCCCCTTACGCTCAAAATTGAGAACGATAAGATTAAATTTATAGAAAATGGAGTGGAAATCGCATACTGGCAAAATAGACAATTCTACGCAGTGGATGGTGAGTTTATAAACAGTCTTAGACTGGGTAAGTTCGCGTTCATCCCGCGAGAAAATGGAAATCTAAGCTTCTTAAAGGTGGTGGATTAAAATGGGATATTGGCTATCAATACAATTCAGCCCTGGACAACAGGATATTGTTAACAATCAAAGCTATATGGCAGTCTACCTGTCTGTACACGCATCAAATAGTTACTACGCAGAACACACTAACGCAGCAGGCACTCTAACGGTCAATGGAGTCAACTATCCCTTTTCTGGTCACTTTAAAGTAAATGGAAGTTCGCAGGTAATACATAGTGTTGGGGTTTGGGTTCCACATAACCCAGACGGTTCAAAAACTCTATATGCATCTGCAAGCTTTGATACGAGGGTTGTAGGTGTACTTACAGCGTCAAATTCGGCAACGCTAACAACTATACCCCGTGCATCTTCTCCGACAACATCAAAGTCTACGGTGACATTTGGAGAATCGTTTGATATTTATACGCATAGAAAATCAACTGCATTTACACACGACATCTATGTAGGGGTCAATAATGACATTAACTCATTAATAAAAATAGCTGATAAAATCCCAACCGACACGACTTGGACCCTACCAGTTGATTGGAAAAATAAGTTTCCAGATTCAAGTGTAAAATTACTGGTACGAGTCTATACATTTAACGGTAATACAAATCTTGGACGAATTGATGCACCATTAGTTGCAATAAAACCATCATCTGATATGCTGCCTAGCGCAACGATTGAAGACAAAGATGAAACGGAATACTACAAGAAGTATGGTGGGTATGTAAAGCACCAATCTAAAATAAAAATAGCGGTAAAGCCAGAGTACAGATATAGAGCAACAAAAAAAGATGAACGGCTCAAAATCAATGGAGAATTACCATCAGTGGACGAGTCAAGTTTGACTCCACAAAAAGACAAGATAACAATCGAAGCAACAATCACAGACAGTCGAGATTCCACAATCACGGTCACAAAAGAACTGCAAATAATTGATTGGCATGTGCCTATATTGACAGAGGTCAAAGTTGAAAGATGCAAAGCAAGCGGAGAACTTGACGCAGCAGGGAACTATGTAAAAATAAAGTACAACGCAATTGTTGCAAGTCTAAATAACAAAAACGGAAAGACTATCGAGTACGAGATCACAAGACAAGGCAGTTATGATGGAACGCAAGAAACAGAAGAACTTGAAAAGTATAAGATATCAGGTAGTAAAGTGCTACCATGCCATGGAGATTATTCTTGGCAAATAAAAGTAACGCTAAGAGATGACTTTGAATCAACTGAGTATACTCAGTTGATTGGAACAGCATTCACTCTAGTTGACTATCATAAAAGCGGGCGAGGAATGGCGATAGGAAAGGTAGCAGAACGCCAGGATCTATTTGACGTTGACATACCGATTACATTTAACAAGGAACTGAGAGGAAAGGGAGTAGCTTACGACTTAACTCCAGCAGAGATACAAGTCGTGAAACTCCTTACAAATACCGAAAGTGGAGACGTAAGACTAGGCAAAGTCTTACAAACGCTTGGACTAAGAGTACCAATTAAAGCTGAAAAGCTAGGTCAGTTTGAAGTGGTTAAGTTTTCGGATGGAACCTGTGAAGCATCGTGTCAAATAAAGCAAATAACGCCAATAAACATGGTGCAATGGAACTCGTGTTGGTGGCGATGGATTGGAAATTTGTCCATGCCAGATAATCTATTTAAATCAATAAGCAATGTGCAGGTAAGCGGTCATTGCAACGGAGGTGTGTACACATGTGGGTCAGGAACTAATACAAAAGTGCTGCAAATTGTATTGTTAATGCCAACACCTGCATGGGCCGCGAACCAGGTGCCTGCGGAATTACCATTTATAAGAATATATGGGAGGTATAAATAAAATGAAAATGTTGAATATCAACAAAAAAGAAAACGGTAGTTACTACTTTGCTGCCACTCGCGAGGATGGGAAAACGGTATTTGGAGTTTTTGAGGAGAAGGACCTAGCGGGAATCATAAAGATTGTAGACACAACAAAGGATCTTGACGAGCAAAGATTGGAATCGCTCAATCTACTAATCAATGCAAATTTAAAACTCGAAAAGAACAAGAAGGCAGTGGTGTCACTGGTGGAAAGATGGCAGGTGTGCTCTTATTATCCGTTAGGCCACTACGTGAATTATAATGACAAACTTTATCTTTCCCGCAAGGCGCACAACTCAACATATGAAAATATTCCAATAAACGATCCAGAGTTATGGTCAGAAGTTGAGCTTGGAAACGCAAGCGATTATGAAAAATGGTATAAAAGTGCAGAGTTTTGGGCAGCAGATAAAACTTATAAGAAAGGAGATTATGTAATCTACTACAACAAGCTTTACAAATCATCGAAAGATAAAAATGTCTCAAATCCTGAAAAGAGCGATTGGGAATTGATTGAGAGAGATAAGTAAAGGAGTCAGGCATGGAAAGGGCGATAATAATAGCAGTATTTGCATCAACGGGGCTTTGGAGTTTTATTAGCATGATAGCGCAGAGGTACATGGAGCGTAAGAGTGACTATGCGATGATGATGCGTGGATTGGGCCACGACAGAATTTGTAGCTTGGGAGAGTTTTATATCAAGCGTGGATATATCACTCGTGACGAATACGAGAACTTAGTGGATTACTTATATATCCCTTACAAAGGGCTAAAAGGCAATGGGACGGCGGAGAAGATCATAAACGAGGTTAAGCAGCTCCCTCTCACAGATAGCAAAATCAAATAATTGTCAACTGGGTGGTGAGAGCCACCTTTTTAATTTGTTTCAGGAGGTACAAAAATGAAGAACAGAAATTGGAAAGATTGGGGAAAAAAAGCGGGCATTAGAGCGGTAAAGACAATGGCAGAGGCAGCACTTGGTGTTATAGGAACTTCGACTTTTACGGGAGAAGTTCGTTGGGGGCAAGTAATAAGTGCAGCTGTCTTAGCTGGAATCATATCAATGCTTGTAAATGCTAAAGGATTGCCAGAACTAGACGAACCAAGAGAAATCAAAGATTTTAGTGATTTAAAATAGGAGGATAAAATGAAAGGAATTGACGTATCAAGCCACAATGGTGGAATCGATTATAATCAAGTAAAAGCAAGCGGAATTGATTTTGTAATGATTCGCGCGGGGTATGGATATGGATATGAAGATGAAAGATTTGCACAGAATGTAGAAAGAGCAAAAGCAGCAGGGCTGCACATAGGCGCGTATTGGTTCATTTACGCACTGAACGAGGAGCAAGCGAAAGCAAATGCGGATGTGTTCGCGGGACTACTTGAAAGGTACAAAGGCACATTTGACATGCCAGTAGCTTGCGACTTTGAGTACGATTCGGAACGATACATGCGCGACAGTGGAGTAACTTCAACTAGAGCACTAAATAGCACTATCATTGATGCGTTTTGTAAGCGCATGGAGCAGTACGGATACTATGTGTCAAACTATCTCAATCCTGACTATATACAGTCAAGGATTGATTTTGATTCGGTTAAACAGTATGACCTATGGCTTGCACAGTGGGGAACGAGTGAGCCAAGTTATTCGTGTGGAATGTGGCAGTACTCATCTGACGGAAGTGTAGCTGGAGTATCGGGACGTGTGGACGTAAATGTGGCAAATATTGACTATCCAGCGTTGATAAAGTCGAACGGCTTTAATCACACAAATTTATCTGATACGGCACCAGCTCCACAGATTACACCGACTACAAATCCAAGTGATACCTTTGCAGTAGGCGACAAGGTTGTAGTAACAAATCCTATTGACGTGAACGGCACGAGCCTTGCTGTAAGTGGTGAATATGAGGTAATAGAAGTGTCAAATACAAACCGTATTGTAATCGGCAGAGGTGGAGTTGTCACAGCCGCAATGCCAGCGAGCCACATCAAAAAGACGAGCGCAAACGCAAGTTTGACCGCAGCAGAAATCGCACATCAAATTTGGTATGGTTATGGCCAGGATTGGGGAACCGGTAGCGACCGAGTAAGACGAGTAGCAGCTGCGGGTGTAGACTACAACGAGGTACAGGCGGAGCTTGAAAAATACTACAGATAAGAGGGCGTTTGCCCTCTTTTTTTATTGCAAAAAAATAAAAAAAGTTTATAAAAAGGCTTGACAAATGCACTCAATGAGTGCATAATATAAACATAAGGAAGGAGGAAACATTGATGAAACAAAAAAAGAAAAACCAGAAACTGAAAGAGTTTGCAATCAACACAGCTTCTGGTATCATCTCTGGAGTAGTAAGTGGACTAATCACTTGGTTACTCACCCGGTAAGGAAAGCCCCTCGGGGCTCCTTACCATAAATATAACATATAAAATCATCAATGTAAACAAAATGAAGATTTATTTGATAGTCGCAGTTGTAGTCGCAGTTGCAGTAACGGGAATTTTGAATAGGAGGAAGTAGCTTGAATCCAAGGTGAGATATGATTTTATACAAAATTAGCTAATACACACCTATAAGCACGCCGCATAGGATAAAGGTTGGATTTTAGAAGTTCTCTCTCGCATTACTACAATAACTTTAATAATAGTTAAATAAATTAAGAAAAACCGCCCTCGTCCAAAAGGATTAAGAGGGCGGCTAAAACAAAACAAAGCCCAAAAAATAGGCTTTGTAAATTATAAAATAAAAACAGAGGGAAATCAAGGGGGGGAAAGAATGGACATAAAAGAACTTAGAAAGCGAACTGGATTAAGTCAAGAACAGTTTGCAGAAAAATACGGAATGCCGCGCAGGACTTTGCAAAACTGGGAACAGGGCAGTCGTAAGCCCGCAAAATATATATTAGATCTGTTAGAATTTAAAGTAGATGCAGATTGCAAAAAAAATGAAAAAAGTTTATAAAAGATGTTGTCAAGTCGCGTACATATTTACAATAGCTAATGAAAAAGTGGCACACCAAATGGCACACTTATATTGATTTTAATTGATGTTTTTTGATGTAAAAATGTAAATATTTACCAATTTACTGCGAAATGAAAAAGCCTTGAAACACTGATAAATGCAGTATTTTCAAGGCTTTTTATAGTTGGTATCGCCTAGGGGAGTCGAACCCCTGATTCAGCCGTGAGAGGGCTACGTCT
>ERZ772999.342-NODE-342-length-29795-cov-7.563484_pt1 | contig 29795 bp, 43 predicted proteins | sample MGYA00511467_ERZ772999 | MGnify/ENA primary metagenome ERZ772999 (study PRJEB29015, sample SAMEA2738064) | human oral metagenome | biome: human oral; feature: human-associated habitat; material: saliva | place: China | collected 2218 ... | reverse complement strand
AACTGTATGGCTACTGTAAAAGTAGAATACCTGTTCGAATAAAAGTTTTAACTATTTAGATAGTCGATTTACCTCGATATATTCAAAAGAAGAGAATTGAAGGGGAAACATTGTTGTTAACCGTATTGAAACAATCAATAAAGAAAAGCGAGTAAATTTACCTTTACAAATTCCCAGTTAAACGGCTTGCTGTAAGGCATTTTAAGACACGTAAATTATGAGTTGGAGTATTTACCCATGAAAAAAGCCCCTCTCGTCAAAACGAGAGGGGTAAATATTACTTAATTCCAGCGATGTATCCATCATCATTGGTCGTGACTGTGATGTCGCCTGTGAGAAGCTTTCCTTCCTTATCGAAGGCGCAGATGTTGTCTGCTCCAACCTCATAAAGGCAATCTTCAACTCGTGAGCCATCGGAGCGTAGATAGAACCAGTCATCGTTGAGGTTAAGCCAGCCAGTAATCATGCGGCCAGTTTCGTCGAGGTAATAATGGTTTCCGTCGCGCTCCTGCCAACCTGTGACCATGCGCCCGTCAGAGCCTAGCAAATACCAGCTTCCGTTGTACTCAAGCCAATCTCCCGATTCAAGTGCGCCAGTCTCGCCGAAGTGCCACCAGAACTTCTCAGAGCCTTCCCAAGAAGCGTGAACCCAGCCGGTGAGCATCCAGCCTTTCTCGTTGAAGTAATACCACTTATCGCCGACCTTATACCAACCAATAGCGTACTCACTCGATGACTCGCCTGTTTGGTACCACCAGCTGCCCTTGCCGTCTGTGTGCCAGCCAACCTCAGAGCTTGAGCGTGCACCAGTCATGACCTCATACCAGTAGCAAACACGCTCCATAAAGTGCGCATTCTGAGAGCCGGCAAGCTCGCCAGGGCAAGCGGTTGCCACGATCTGCGAATGTGGACGGACGTTACCACCCCAACGTGGATATCCTAAGCCGTACTTAATAAGAAGAGCGGCCACGAGGTGTGCGCCGCTCTCTAGGGTAGCTTCAGAGACAGTCCATGGCGAAGTGGAATTATTAGCGTGCTCGATGCTAATACTCTCGCAGTTAGCAACCCAGCGGCCACACGCCCATGCGGTGTTGCTCTCCAGTACGTGCTGGGTGATAGTACCTGCTCCATCCACAGAATAGTGCGCGGATTGTGCCTGCATTCTGTCCCACATGGCTGTAATGGCTGCACCGTCTAAGCCTGTGGCAGCTTCGTGATGCACCACGATATACTGCACGGAATGACCGTCTCGCCCAGCTGAATATGCTGACGTTGGAATATACGCATCCGCGGTAATTTCACCCGAAAAATCAGCCATTATCTGCCCTCCAGTGGAGACTTTCCCTCGCGTACCTCCGGAATACCTGCAATGGAGGTAAGCAGGGACACAACGGCTGCGAGAGCTGCCGCAGAAGCAACGGCCACCCAATCAACGCCTGTGATGCCGATTGCGTTTGTGCCGATAAGAGCCACTGCGGTTTGTGCCGCCGTCTTGATTGCTCGTACCAATGCTGCCTTGATCCACTCGTTCATAGTGTTTCCTTTCAAACGATTTTAAGTTGTCGATAATTACCTAGTGTGTACGCGCCTGTTCTAGGCGTTCCAGCCGTCCCGCCTGATTACGGGTCACATCCTCAACCACAGCGAGACGCGTATCGTGTACAGAGAGCACATCGCGAATATTCGTAATAGTTTCATCAGTGCGCGCCATGTAAGCCGTGAAGGCTTTCTGCGTGTCGTCTAAGTCACTCTTGAGCTGCTTCACGCCTTCTTCGATACGCACCAAACGCATCGCGTCTTCCTGGCTTGCGCGGTTCATTGCCTTAGCGCCATTGATGAGCGTGAGCACCATTCCAAGAAACGACACGGCGGCGACAATCTGCTCGAATGTTAGTGGGTTCATAACGTCACCTCCTACTCGAGACTCTTAGGAAGAATCGGAATAATTCCCGTAGCGTAACCGCTCGACCAGTTATAAAAGTACACATGACCGTCACCGCCACCCGCTGCACCGACCCAAATTTTTGCCGTATTATTAGCGGTCTGAGTGCCAAGCGGGTAATATCCATTGATTGCGGGTAGTACCTCATCGGGTAATTGCGCTGTGGTTGTATACGTCGAATAGCCCGCTGCGAGGTAACAATCTAGGTACGCCATTCCACCACGAAAACAGTAGCGTACACGGCATGCGCCGTTGTCCATTAGTGTTATCCACGGGGTGAACTTTAGCAACTTAATAAGCTGCTCAAACGTAATATTTACTTTCTGAGCATTGTTGTTAGTTGATACGCTCAGACTGCTAACGTTTGCACTAATGGCGGTAGTGTTCATTCTATCGCTGCTTGTTAGGCGGTTAGCCATGTACACCGCTTCTGTTTCAAGCCCGTTAGTAGGCTTAATAAGCAGATTAGAGGTCATCAACACCGTAGCCCTGCTATCGTCTCTACCGTTGCTATAGCCCGCTACGATGTTTAGGGCTGTTCCTCCAAGGGTGACAATACCGGCGCTAAAAGACGCTAATTCCTTTTGATTGTTCAGTAGCTTCATTCCTTGAGCGTCAATAGTAGTGTGCATACCTGCCTTATCGCCAACGTGTGCGCCATCTACATCGTGTGAGAACGTGTTGGTTAGATTTGCAACCGCACTCTTGACTTCATTAGCATCACTCTGCGCTTTCGTCGCCATGGTCTTCGCCTCCTTTGCTGCATCTTTGGCGTTCTTTGCATCTGTTGCTACGTGGCTCACTTCCTCCGCCGCCTTCTCAGCTTTAGCCGCGACAGTCTCAACTTTCTCGGCTGCCGCTGTGGCCGTGGTTGCAACGTCTGCAATCTTCTCCGTGGCTGCGTCAGCTTTCTTCTCAACCGCTACCGCTTTCTCCTCAACTGCTGCAACTTTGATGGTTGTTGTCGCTGCGTCTTTTGCGATATTTCTTGTTGCGTTAGAGAGAGAAGTGACACGCTTGGCAATGCTTTCCTGGGCTGACTCTTGTGAGCTCGTGCCACCTCTTGTCAGCGTTGCAGTTATTGCGCCAAGCTTAAACTGAGTAGCAGCTGGGTTAGTTAGGTTGATTGTGCGACCTGAACAGATCATGTAACGCTCAATACCGTGTGGCTCACTCTTAACGAATACACGGTCTAAGAAGTCGATTGGCAACGTCTGCTCATTAAGGTTGTGCAAGTCAAATGCTGACACCTCGATAGAGTCATCTAGCTTGCCTGCTGCGAGGTCAGCAACAGCCTTGTCAGCAAGTGCTTGAGGAGTATCCAAGTCATAGGACATCGTCTTCTCGATGAGTCCATACTTCTCAACCGCTGTCATATCGACAACTGCATCGCCCTGGATTGCATAGCCAAAGGGAACGTAAGCAGTCTCAGCTGACACGTTGACTTTATGCTCATCTTCGCCTTTGCCAGTCTTTCCGACTGGAACAATAGCCGTGTAGATGTCTTTTCCGTCAACCTGTGTGTCGAGGTCTAAGAGGTTGCTGCCTAGCTCTACTCTCTGAGTTGCTTCTGCTGCGCCTGTATCTGGCAGCCAGTCGATAATAGATCCTGTTGCGTCATACCTCACACGCAACCAACCGCCGCACGCTTTCTCAAGCTTGTCGCGCATCTCTTTGAGTGTTGCGGGTCTAGTACCTGTACCGCGTTGCAGCTTGCCATAATTTGCGCCAGCATTAACGCCAATTATGAACTTCTCGCATGCGTTCATGACGTGTGAATTATGCTGTTCAATGAACCACTCAAATAGCTTATTAGCTTCAGCAGGTGCGTTGATGTCGCACTCAATCTCATCAGTGTCATAGGTCTTGTAAGGTCTAACAGTGGTGTCATTGAGGTATGCCATCGCACCCTCGCATGTCAGCTTCTTACTACCGTCAAACTCCATAGAGATTGCTCTAACACGGCCACGGAAGAGCACAAGACCAGTCTCAACCTCAAACAACTCAACCTCTCTGTTTGGAAGCATCACCGTGTCACGGGTAAAGCTATCCCAGAGCGGGTGCGTCGGCTGGATAGTAAGAGAAAGAGTCGGGGACTGTCCCGACTCTTCCTTTAAGGTACCTGCTGAGATTTGAACGTCTGTACGTGGGTCATGAAGCACACTACCTGCATACTTCAAGATGTACATTTAAGCCACCCTCTCCCACATATAGACTGCGCGATATGGTGGCATGTTGTTGTGAGGTTGACCGCCGCCGACCGCGTCAACCTGGAAGCGATAGTTAGTGTAGGTGTCTGCGGAGCGTGCAGTCCACTGGCTGCCACCGCCATTATCCGTGCCGTAGTGCATGCTAGTATCGTGGCTGTGGCTTGGCATCTCATTGATTGTCAGCGTGTGTGTATCCTCGCCGCCTGTTGAGCCAGCTGGAAACTTCTGCGACTGAGCCAAGAGAAATACACCGTTTAATGCTTGCCACGTACCGCCAAGAAACGTAGATGGGTCAGTTGGCTTAGTGCTCTGATAGATTGCTCCTACTGGAAACATTGCGTCCAGCAGGTCGAAGTTCTTTGCCAAGTCCTTAATAGTCTGTGTAACATCATCTGTCACATCTGGCTTAGTGAGTCCAAGCCTTGCTGTTTTAGTACTCATTAAATGTCCTTCCACTCGAACTTGAGTGATACGTCATTGCCTGGATGATTCTCGTTGTCTCCAACGTACATGTTGTTTTGCCACGCGCCGCGAACGCTCTCCCACGTCTTACCTGTGTAAGCTTGCCATTTAAGGCTCTTGAGCCTGTTCTGTCCTGCTCTTGCAAGGTAGCTAAGCGTGAGCCCGTCAAAGCGATTCCACTTATCGCCGGTATAATCACGCCACAGGGCTGTGCCATAGTCAGGCGTGGTGTTTACCGTGATTGTATTCTTGCCATTGTGGAGACGTGCAGCATCGCTCGACCATACGCCAGGACTTAAGAAGAAGCTCGTACCATTGATGTTTACGATTGCATTTGCCTGTGTGGTAATGACCGCCAAAACGTCATGCGCAGGACCGTCAACAACATAAGACTTGCCAAGTTCTCCATTAAGCAGATACTCGACAATTCCTTTGCTCTTATAAGGCTCACAAACAACCTTTACTTTGAGTGCCATGCCTTGCATGAACATCTTCTGAGTGTCGACTTCAAAGCGTCCATGATATGTATAACCTTCATCCCAGGACAGCTTGAAGTCGTACGCTCTGCCATGCAATAAGTTACGCAGCTTAGTAAGAGACTGCTCAATCTCTGGCCAATCAAGAGCGGCATTTGGATAGCAGGTAAACTCGATTGTGCGCTTACCAAAGAGCGGGCGGTGAGCAAACCACTCAGAGAGGTCTAGAACGCCATCAGCTCCAGGAATTGTGACTTGCATTGTCTTTGGTGCAGGTGGTGTATCAACGTAGTCTGTCATGATCATGTTGAATGTCTCGCAAAGCGGTGTGCCATCTACATATATCTCGAGGTTCATCGACTTGCCACCACCTTGTAAGCACCCAGGTTAGCGTCAACGTATGGAGATACGACACTGCCAACAAGTCTTGCATCCATATAGAGCTTCATGTTCTTAAGGTCCTCGCGCATGTTCCTAATCTCAGCAACGACAGCGCTTTCGTGGTTAGACTCATTCATTGCGTCAACCATGTAACCTTTGATGTTGTCGATTGGAAGAATCGCTTCTGGACCTGCTTCACCGCCAACCATAGGGCGTGAGCCATTCATACCAAACATCGTTGGCTTGGTAAGAATGCCGCCCTCTGCGTACCATTCAATACTGAAATGCGGAACAGAAGGTGGAACAATCGAAAAACCGCCGGAGATGTGGAGATAAGGAAGCTTGATGTGTGGTAACTGGATAACAAGACCAGCAAAGAAGCTCTTAATCTTACCAGGAATGCCAGAAATAAAGCTAACCATGTTATTGAAGTTGCTCTTGATACCGTCACCAATCGAGTAACAGAAGTTCTTCCATGCAAGGAATGCGGCTGTGCCAAGTGACAACGCAGCTGCAATACCACTCATACCATTGTGAACAACTGTTGCTAGTCCCTCGATAACGGGTCTAAGACCTCCGCAAATCTCACGAACTGTAACGCCAAAATTGGCTGCGTCACTACCAGCGTTGGACATATCGTCACCCATGTCTTTAAAGAGAGGGGTAACAGACTGAATGCAAGCTGTGAGGTCCTTGGATATTTGGTCAATGAGTGGCTGTAGAGCATAAAAGACACCGTTAACGGTATCAATCAAGAAGCTAAGAACACCGTTCAAGCCTTCCATCGCACCGCGAACAAGCGGCAGCACGCTAACACCAAGCTCCATGAGCGGTTCAATAAATGGAGTGAGTACGTTCAAAATGTTTGAGAGCAAGTCCATAAAGAACTCTAAAGCTAGTGACACTTGCTCCATGTTAGCCTTGAAGATACCGTTGACTTCATCCAGGGCATTTGTATTCTCAATAATGTTGTTAAAGGAATCGCCAATACCCTTAGCAAAGTCTTCAATTGAGCTTATAAGCCCCTCAAGAGAATCAGCAACACCATAGACATCAAAGCCTGTTGTGTCGATAAAGTCGCCGATTGCAACTTGGTTGTCAGACAAGAAAGACTCAATAGATCCTGTCAACTTCTCTGCGACGCTGGCCCCAAGGTCTTTAAGGTCTGTTGCCTTTGCTGCGCTCGTAAACGATGAGAACATACCAGACGCGATTGACTTAAAGTCCAAGCTCTCAACAACAGCAGCAAGCATGTTGCCAAGCTCCTCACCAATGCCCTTTGCAACATCTGGCAGCGCCTTAAAAAGTCCTTTGGTAATACGGACGATTGTTGGAATGAGGTTCTTAACGACTGTTCCAATAGACTTTAGAAGCTTCTCAGACATGCCTTCAATGTCACCATTTGGGTCAGCAATAGCCGTGAGCCAGTTCTCCCAGGAAGCTTGCATCATTTGAATAGAGCCTTGGATAGTCTCTGCTGCTTCTTCAGCAGAGTTACCCATAATGCCTTGCTGCTCCTGGATGTCGTGGATTGCCTGGACGATGTCGCCATACTTCTCGATGGTTAAGTCACCAGCGCGTCCTTGTGCCTTTTCAAAAGCGTTAGCGTCTGCAATTAGACGCTCCATCTCTTGCTTTGTACCACCATATCCGAGCTTCAAGTTGTCAAGCATCGTGTAGTTCTGCTTAGCAAAGCCTTGATATGCGTTCTGAATATCTTGGAGATTAGAGCCGAAGATTGATGCGTTATCAGCCATGTCGGTAATTGCCATGTTGCCCGCACGAGCCGCCGCAACCACATCACCGCCAAAAGACTGCTTGAGAGCTGCACCCATGCTGTTGAGCTGATCCATGTACTGGTTCATTGAGACACCAGCGATAGCATAAGCTGCCTGTGCATTAGCCATGACTTGGCTTGACGCTTCGCCAAAAATTTTCTCAACGCCGCCAGAAAGCTGCTCAAAGTTTGCGTATGCGTCAAGTGACTGCTTACCGATGGCAATCATAGTTGCACCAATAGCAGCAACTGCCGCTGTAACTCCGAGAGCTGCCGTCTTCATGCCGTCAAACGCTGCTGTTGCTACACCTTCATTGAAGCCTTTAGTCGAGGGAATGACAGAGACGTAAGCAGAACCCACTTCTGCGTTAGCCATATTCACCTCCTAATTTAGTGTGAGTCCCACCAGTCATTAAATTGACTAATTGGGATTGGGTCCTTGCCATAGACTTCCTCTTTGGCACTCTCAACGCCTGGGCGTGTGAGTGGCTTAGGCTTAGGCTGCTTCTTGGTTGTGTTAGCAGAGGAATACATCCATGTAAGCTGACTTAGCTGGTCTGAGAGCCTTGCAAGAAGCTGTGGAACAATCTCTTGCGACTCCCAGAGTGCATAGTCAATATCATTGGGATGTGTTGCCTTCCAAAGCGCAGAAGTCTTAGGCAAGTTTTGGATAAAAGAAAAGAGCGCCCTATAACTAAGGCGCTCTCCAAGGTCATCTAATGTGAAGCCTGTGAGTGTCATAAGGTCGTATTCAAGCTCTCCAGTATGCTTAAGAACCACCTGCGAGAGCCAAACTATTCCCCCGCTTCAACCTCACCGGCTTCACTACGCATCTTATTCCACTCAGACATGATGGAAGATAGATCGTCAATACTAAGCTTCTCAACCTCAACAACATAAGGCTTCAAGAAGCTCACGAACCACTTCACTGCTTCCATGCTAGAAGCTTCAGCATTCTCAAGAATGCCAACGCGTTCAATGTCTGCGAGAGTTAGCTGGAGAGGGATATGACACTCTGCACCGTCAACGGTAATATCAAGCGTCTTATGGGAGGTTGAGAAGTTAAGCATTATCGAGTCACTACTCCATCATCAGTAAGAATATAGATACTGTTACCCTGTGCATCTGGCTGGCACTTCAGCTCGACTGGAAGTGTTACAGCTTCAGCGGACTGGAAGTTCATCTCAGAAGGTGGAATAGCCTGGCCACGAGGAACGATAATCATCATCTTCGCAGCGCCATCCTTCAGTTTGAATACCCACTCGCGAACCTCTGGAAGTCTTGCGCCGATTGCAATCTTCATCTGTGTGCCACGGGTAGAAGTTGCAGCGGTAACGGTTACTGCATCCTTACCAAACGCGCGAGTCGCTGCACGCTCGGACATCTCAAGCTCAGTGAACTTGACCGTACCATCGAACTTCTCCAGAAGCTGGCGAACATTAGCGCCGTTTGCTTCGGTGATGTCCTTAGTGGAGTAGTCGGTAGATAGAGCAATACCGTCGCTGGAGATATAACCAGAGTCCTTAAACGCAGCATTAAGAGCAGCGTTTAAGTCTGTTGGGATAGGAGTTCCAACTGGAGCGTCCAGGACAGCGCCAGTAGTAGCCTGGTCTAGTGCGCCAACAAGTACTTTGGAAGCGTCAACTGCCATAGTTAATTCCTTTCGTCTTTAATATTGACTGACATAGAGAATGTGACCTGCCACACAACAAAGTCGCCTTCCTGCTTCCCATAACTAAACACGTTTGGTGCGAAGACGGCGTTAATGTTTCTGTCAGTTGGTGGGGTCACTTTAAGGGCAATGGCAAGCTCATGAGCAACCTGCTCAGAGCGTGCGCTGCTCCTCGTCCAAATTGAAATAGTGTATTCAGGGGAATCATGCGGGTAGTCCATCTCGCCGCCTGTGCGGTCGACTAATAGGAACTCATCTGGAGTGTTTTTCTGAACTTCGGTTGAACATGGCAAACCGATTGTGGTATGTGCCCACTTAATAATGTGCTCCATTGAACTGAATATCATGATTACCCCCTCGCTGCCTTCTGCAGCGTGTTATGCAGAGCATTAGAATTGATTGCGTGTACGCTTGCTGTGTGAACAACTGCATGAGCACGGTTCTTTCCGACTGTGACCTTTACGCCATAGTCCTTTGCGCCATACATCGAAGCAGCACGAGCTCGTATCTTCTCTGCACTCTTACGTAAGACTTCCTGCGTCTTAGCACCAGTCAAGATTGATGTCAGCTTGTTGGCTTTATAGATCATCTTGACTGTGCCGCCTGCATTGGAAGCCGTGAACTGCCTAGCCATCTACAACTCCAAGCGGTACTAAGCAGCTCCATCTCCAACCCTTTGGAATCATCTGCTCTGGGAAGTCGACAGGAGCGCCAATGACGTTAAACCAACGCTTGCCATCCGGACTAACCTGTGCGCGTCTGAGACGCTCAGCCCAACCACGGGGGAAGTAAGCAGTCGCTGTGACTTCAACGCCTTCAGGTCTACTTACCTCCAAGTCCTTTGGCTGGAATGGCGCGAATAGACATCCAGGAACGCTTATTGGCTCTGAGTATGTAAATGACTCATTGCCAAAGCGGTCAACTCCAGATGATGTGCGCTCCTTAACAAAGAGCGTCATTGTTGGCTTCATTAGTCCTCCTTTGGGAGAGGGTTAGCAAATATTGCGTACCCCTCATCAACTCCAAGAAGTGACTTCTCAAAGGCTGTGAAGTAGATGTCTCCGGTTGGATTTGAGTAGGATACAGAGCCGCCAAAAGGGGACGCAGTCCAGGACTCTGACTGCACACCAATTGGTGTTTCTGAACCAGCTTGAAGAACTCTGATTGCCACCTGGCAAACAACAAGTTTCAATACAGCTGGGTCCTTAGACTCAACGTCACAAAGAGAGCCAACAGCAGCAGAGATAAGGGAGAGCAGGTTCTCCGCTCTCCCTTCGTCTGTTGCTTCTAAGGTTGGAAACATTGCTTTTAAGTCGCTTAGAGTTGCGAAGGGCTTAATCTGCCCAGCCATGACTAAGCACTCTTAAGAACTGCAAAGCCCTTAGGGTCGATGACAGCGTAAGAGTAAACAACCTCTGCGCGGTAAGCTACCTGGCCAAGACGCTTGAGGTCGCCAAGTCCGTCTGGGTCACCAGTCTCAATGGTCTCGATGTTGATGTCGCGGACAATGCCCCACTTGATGAGGTTGAAGTCGCCCATAACTGCGAGGACCTTGGTTGCAGTCTTAGCAAGAGCACCGGAAACGGTGTTGGAGGTTGCAGCTGCAAGGCCATCGACTACACCAGTGTTGAGGTTGATTGGAATCTCAGGGAACATGCGAAGACCGGTGTTCTTAACACGGACTTTACGCAGGCTGGAAGCGTAAGCCTTGGAAAGACCAATACCAGAGATGGAGTAGCCTGGGTCAACTGCGTCAGCGAGTGCGTCAAGGTCAGCAGCTGGGTCAGTGGTTGCTGTGACAGCGGTAGCACCGGCGGTCAGAGCAGTCAGACCAGAAGCAGCCATACCAGTTGCAGGGTTAAGAGCGTGGAAGACGAGGTAGTCAAGACCACGGCCAAGAGCAGCAGCAGACTTGTCAACGATTGCGTCAACAATCTGGAGCTGGCTGTCCTCGTCTGCCCACTGAACCTCATTGGAGAAGCGGACAGTGACAGAGAGCTTCTTGATGGTGTGATCTACTGGCTTCAGACCGACAGTCTGAGAAGAGTGCTGTGTGGACTCGCCGACAATCTCAGCTTCTGGGTCCTGAGTGAACAGGATAGAAGCACGGTTTGCGAAGATTGCTGGAGAAGAAGCAGACAGAGTCTGAATGACGGAAGTGTCTGCAACTTTAGAGACAAGGTCCTTTGCAATCTCAACAGGAAGCTTAATGTTAGTAGTGTTTGTTGCTGGCATTGTAAATCCTTTCTTTAATTACCAAATAATTGACGTGCAAGCTCAACCTTTGCGGAGTTATCTCCTGCTTCTGTGGTGAACTTGCCAGGATGTGGAGCTTTTACTCCTGCTTTGGGCTTTAGGTGCTTGACGAGTACCTCTGCAAACTGGCGCATATCCTCTTCCGTGAAACCAACAACAAGCTCTTCTGGCACATTGAACTCAGACGCAATCTTTTTCTTCATCGAGGCTTGTTCCTCACGGGTCTTATAGCCCTTTACTGCGTCTTCTGCTTCCTGTGCACGTTTCTGTGCTTCTGCAAGCTCCTCTGTGGCTTTGGAGTTTTCCTTGGAACGCTTCTCCCATTTGCGTGCTTGGGCTTTCCAGTAGTCGACAGTCTCAGTCTCATCAAGCTGTGCAGCTTCCTGGACTTCATCTGTAGTCTCTTGTACTTGCTCCTGCTCAGTAGTGTCTGGCATCTCATGCCCCCTTCTGTCCGTGCGGACCTAATAAAAAACCAGCTGTGCAGCTGGTTGATTACACAATGGATATGTGATACATTAAATTAAGAAGCGCCCCGGTTATCACCAATTGGTGATAGCTGCGGCGCTTTATCTTACAAAGTGAACTTTTAAATCATGCCCAAAATAATAAATTCTGCCATTTTTAAATCGTTGCGATTTTACGATCAATTCAACAAGTTTTTCATCTGGTAACTCTAAGTTAGTCGAATTATCAAAAATCACCCAAGTGCAGTCTTCCTTATTTTTAGCGTTTTTAAGATAACCATTAATGGTGTTTTTAGAAGTAGTGCTCTCCAAAACTTTTAATTCAAGTCCCTTAGTAAAATCAGCTTTTCCAATTGTTTGGATTCTTTTTTTCTTCTTATCATAATAGTCTCTATGGTCTTTTTGAAAACAGCACGGAACACCAGCGTGAATCATTCTCAGCGCTGACTCATACTCTTTTTTGTGCTTCGTTAAGATGTCTTCCTTAACAGCTTTATCAGTAAAAGTAACTCTAGGCTCTTTGCCATTAAGCCAATCGGAGTCTCTTCTAGCACATTCTTCTAAGATTGCTTTTTTATCTTTAGCATTATTTACATCTAATCCTATTGAATCAGCAACCTCTTTAAATCTACTCCTGATTAACTCTGGTTGATAGCCACCGACTTTAGTTCCAGGTTTTCCAGCGACAACCTTGCATCTGCAATGATCATGATAATGAGAATTTGCGCCTTTTTCTGTGTAATGGAAGCCAAAAGAAGCAAGCCAAGCGCAGAATGGACACTCGCCACCTTGTGGTACGCGAGCAAACTTCATTCCGTTTCTTGCACCAGCTTTTCCTATTGTTCGATTAGCTTGTTGAAGAGTCTCACTTTCGACAAGATTCCCACATGCTTCTAGGAATTTTTGACCTTTAATATCATTATTCCTAGCGTATTTTTTTACATGGTCACTAAACGAATCATTCACTCCAAAAGGCAGTCTAGCAATATCAGTGTTTTTAGCATCGAGACCAGTTGTGTCTGTAAAAAAATCAAGTGCAACAGAGCTTGCAGCATCACCAAAAGAAAGTGTCGCACTAATCATTGATTTCTCAACAAGCTCGAGAAATTCTTCATCGCCCATAGCTGGGTTTACCTTCAACCCAGCTTCAACAAGACGATTAAAAGTAGACTTAGACCTTTCTTGAATTTGAGATAGTAGTCGATGGTACGACTCCATATCCTTTTTTGAAATATCCATGACTACTCACTTTGTGCGGCAGTTCTAACCAGCTCCTGTGCAGCAAAGCGGCGACGGTCAGCCTGAAGCTCTGTGAGAACATCATCCTTATAGCCAAGAGCTCGCAGTGGAACATCAGAGCTTGCAAGCCACGGGAATGTCGCTACCTGCTTTGTAATGGCATCAGACATCGAGACGGGTGATGGTGTCTCTGGGTTAGCAAAGACAGCCGTTGTCTCGTTGTCTCTCATGGCGCTGTAGAAGTCCGAGTCATGTTTTACTGCGAGAGCCATAGCAGAGACGTTCACAAGAGATCTCTTGCAAGAAGCGATGTAGCTTGTAATGTCGATAATCGCGTCTTCCTGGTTCGCAATAATTGCATCTGCTGAGGTTGGGTTAGCAGACGTGAAGCTAAGCGAGGAAAGAGGAACATTCGTTGCATCTGAGAACATAGAAGCAAGCAGCTTCATATAGTCACTGTGTGGCTGCATAGTAAGCTGTGGAAGCTGGCCGTAGTTCGGAATCTGCTTGTTCTTGTTCGATGTTGCAATAAACGTTGAGCCAATAAACGCACCAAACGGTGAGTCAGCAATTTTCTGAGCAACGCTCGCGTCAGCGCCAAGCAGATACTTCTGTGGAGCAGAAGCAAATGCAGCGGTTGCGCTCATGTTGAGAATCTCACGCTGCGCATCATCAACAAGACTCATAACCGTGCGGCTAATACGTGAGGTGCCAAATGGTCGCTCAAGTGTTGAATGATACGCAACGGGCTCAACGGGAACTCTGCCCATTGAGTGCGATTCTTCAGTTGCAAACCATCTACCATTGAGCAGACTGAGTGTAATAAACGTGTCATCTGTGAAGACGTAAACAAGCGTTGGGGTCTTGATTGATTGTGTTCTGTTCCACTCAGCGTCAACCACTACAAGAGCAGCTTCAATGCGCTTCTTAGCGTCTGACCAAATAGCAGATGCAGCCGTTGCAGGATATCCGGAGATAACAACATCCGGCTCATTAAACTCTGGGTTGCCCTGGGTAACACTAATGAACGCAACTGAGTGTCTAAGTGAACTCATGACAACCTTGCGCACCAAGTTCTCTAAGTCATTCTCGCGAGAAATGGCTCGAAGTTCCTCTTTAACAGCCGTGTCAGTCGCATTGAAGTTCTGGAACTGCACACGATCAGCCCACCAGTTAACGCACTTTGCCGCCCAGTCAATCTTGGCATCAATCTTAGAAGCTAACTGAGGAAGCACGGAAACGCCTAAATCCTTAACCTTGACATTGCCGTTATAGTAACGGTCTCTGAGAACATTCCTGGTATAGTGTTTGCGCCACACTGAAACAAGCTGAGAGACAACCTCTCTGTTCTCATCTGATAGACCAATGGCAGCAGCCATGGAAGCATCGAGTCCTCTATCCATTAGAAGAATACCTCGCCTTCATCTTCATCATCTTCGTATTGCTTTGCTGCCCAAGCAGCTAATGTTGCAGCTTCAACAACCGCTGCTCTTTCACCATCAAAGCCCCAGCCACCTGTGCGGCCGATAGGGCGCTTGTAGGACTCAGTAACTGCCTTTGTCAGCTCATCTTCTTCTGAGTCATCTAAGGAATCAGGCTTAAACCATGTAATTGAGCCTTCATTGACTGCATCGACAAAGTCAACGTTGGCCGTGACTAAGTCAGCAGCCGCTGGAATTACCACATTGTCTTCTGGAACAAAATCGATAACTCGCCTATAGAGAGACTCAGCGCCCGCCTTGCCGTCAATGATGACTGGCGCCGTTTGAGCACGCTTAGTCACAAATTCTGCAAGCGCCTGCTTGCCGCCGATAGTAGCTCTCTTGTCCACGAGCTCAACGTGTGTGCTGTCACCGTCTTTTATCGCAACGCATACAGCGAAGTAGACTCCATCAACTGAGAACTTCACCGCATAGGCAGAAGGTGTGCCTTGAGGTGGCGTAGCTGTTGCACATCTTTGCCAAGTCTCTTTGTCAATGAGTGGTGCTCCTGCACCTCCTGCAAGCTCCTGTGGAGTAAGCCATACTCCTAGACACTCTTGAGCAAACTGCAAACTATCCATTTGAGTTCTAAGAGCTCGCAAAGCCGTAATGTTAGTAATACCTTCGACAAGTGATGGCGCTGCTTGGTACCAGCGTTCTTCATCTGTAACATCACCGACTTCTTCGAGTCCGTATTCAATCCAGGATGTCTCAATCTCGCCATTGTTGTTAATTGCATCTGAGCGCATCTTGTCGAACTTATCAGCAGGAGAACCAGCACGTCTTGGAGTTCCCATGTAAATGAATTGCGGGTTCTTATTAGGACCACTCGAGGTAGTTGGCAACAAGGCTTGAACGTGCTCTGGTAAAAGCTCCTGAGCCTCATCGACCACAATCAAGTCGAAGGTGTTACCAAGGTTTGCCGTCTTAGTTCTTGTAGAGAATGCTATAAAGCCTTCTCCTTTGCCTTCCATTTGCGACTTAAAAGTGAAGCTTTCTTGTGCGGTCTTTGATGAGACTCTTAAGAGCGAATCATTGAAGTACTTGATACCTCGCACCTCATCGTTTGGCTTTGCGCCTAAGATGTTGCGGAAGTCCTCGAGCGTCTTCATTGTCGTGTTGTAGTTGTGCGCGGTCCATAGAACACGGTAACCAAGCATCATCGCAAGTGTGATGATGTACCACTCAACAATGGTTGTTTTGCCATTCTGCCTTGGTACCGATAAACCAAAGATGCGCTGAATGAATTGAAGGTCAGTATCAACCGCTGCAAGAATCTCTAGCGCCTTGATTTGCCACTGTGCAAATTCAAAGCCGCCTTCTTTAGCAAGTGCCACTACAAGCGGTGCCAGGGATTTAGTGTATGGCCTGTAAATGCAATACCTAGGCTCCAACGACGAACTTGAGGGCTTGTGCGACTGCGTCGTCGTGCTTTGTCTCAACGACATCTGTTGCATCAGCTCCCTCCAGCTCAGCAATCTGCGTGACCGCTGCTCGATACTCTTTTGAAATTGCGGAAATGTTGCGTGGATCAGCAACGAGCATTTGCTCTCTGAGCAAATTGCGAAGCTCCTTTAGGCGCTCAATTGTGTTCTGTTGTTTGCGCTCTCTGAATGGCAGCGTGTGAGTCAGCGTCTCTTTATCTGGAAGCTTTTCCATCGCTGTCTTTGCTGCATTGTTTTTCTGTTGATACAGGCTGTAGTACTTCTGCACCACACGCACAGAACGGCCAATGGTATCTGCAATAACCTTGTTTGGAACGCCCTGGTCTTTAGCTTTTAGAATGTAGTTAATTTCAGTCTGCGAGAGTGTTGCTCCATGCTTACTGTTCACCATGCACGCTCCTTCCGTTCACGTGTGCATTCTCATTCGTAGCCATCAATATTGCCCCATCTGAAAAAATGGCTCTGTGCCGCCGAGATAGCCGCTGCTTATAGGGGGTGAGGGTCACCCCGCCCCATCTTTACCACTGTCTGCTTCTGAATATCTTCCCTTGGCTCACATCACAAGGAATCTTGTTGCTCTTCTCACGATTGCAGTGTCTGTGAGTAGCTTGTACGTTGTCCTGGCTGAGCGCCGCCGCTTGCCCAGACTCAAAAGGACCAGCCCAGCAATGACGCTGAGCGTTGTAAAGTCTGAGCCAGTACCTCGATACGGGAACAACTTCATCCACTTCAAATGCATCTGGATGTCCAGCAGGTAGCGCATAGTTAATTGGCTTGCCACAAATGGCGCACGGTAGTCCTTGAGCCATAAGCCAGGCTCTCAGCTTCCGTCTAGCATTGCCATTTCCCTGGCGAACATTCTTTGCCACTAGATCACCTTGCTAAACAAAAAAGCGCCCTGGCTTGTACCAGAACGCTTATTAGGTCCTTTGATGCGTAAATCGCTACTGTACATAATATCACAAAACACCGCGCAAGAGTGCGCAAGAGTATGCAGAACTTATTTTCTCGAGTTCTCCATATCTTTACGAATCAGGTCTTTAATATAGCTCGAGCGGTTCATCTTTGATTCTAGAAACTCTAACAAGTCCTTATCGCTTGGGTACAGGTTAAACATAATCGCCTTAACGTTGTTTTTGCGATACTTAGCACTTGCCCGCTTTTGAGCTTCACTAGTGGCCATTATCGACTTTCCTTCTTGCGAATGGTCTTGTAGAGAATGTGCGTTACTGCAACAGTAACTAATATGAGTAATACGTTTTCCATTTTGTGCTCCTTTATGCTAATCTTAGAGCCTAGGAGATACCAGCTGCAACTGATATCCCCTTTGGCTTTAAGTCCTTACTCTTCGTCGGGGTGGGACTTTTTTAGTTTCTCTGCAATCTTTTCAACTGTGACAGTAGCTACTGCTGTGAAGATTGCGAGAAATAATTGCCATATCTTTTCTTCCATCTCTCACCTCCTTTCTTGTTGTATATAGTATATAACTACTATCTATATATTACAAGCAAAAAGGCAAAAAAGATTATTTATTTTTCAAGAATTTTTCAATATAATTCTCTTCGTCAATTGTCTCAAAGACTTCACGTTCTAACTGTTGTAGTGTTCGCACAGGAGTAAGAAGTCTTTCAGACACATCACTCCACGTCAGGCATTGAAGATAGCGCCATTGAAGCAAATCCGCATAAATAGAGCTGCTCATTAATTGACATATGCCGCCGTCTCCGAGTTGGCTCACACCGTACAGAAGCGTGTAAGCGTCATTGATATAGTCATAATTGTCATTCATTCTTTTAGACAACAATGCTTCTAGATCTATGCGCTTATCAACTTTTGCCATCGTATCTTTATTTGAGCCCTTGCTCCCACCAGCTGAATACGATTGAGCTTTTGCTCCTTCGGTCTCTTGAAGGCTCATAATCTGTTGCAATGCTCTTGTATTCTCTCTTGATGCTTCTGCTACACCATGAAAGAACTCTGATGCAGTTAAACCACTGTAATCCATAATTCTCCAAACGTAGATACGTTTAGTTAGAGTAGTTATTTAAATTATATGATTTAGCTGGCTTGATAGAGAGTTTTCAACATTATGTCTACAAGTTTTCTACAACTTATAAACATTATTGTATTGTTGGGCGGAATAACCTCTAATTTTTTATAGGATGGTGCGCAACCGGTACGCTTGCGAGCCTTTCTCCGCCGCTTTGCGAAATTGCTTTGCGTGCAATTCGCAAGCTGCTTTCTGCTATACCGTTACGCTTTTAGATAGAAAAGCGAAGCAAGTATAGCACATCGAAATTCGCATAATGAGCGTATCGAGCGTAACGAACTTTAATGAGCGCAACCAACAAAATCTACATAATTTTTAGCCTAGTTTTCTTAATTTAGGGGTCTCAGATGACTCCAAGACCCCTTTGCGAAGGCTCTACCTAACTAATAAATAATTTAATTATTCTTTAGAACGGAATGTCAGAATCGTAAAGCTCTACTTCCGGTGCCTGTGGTGCTGTGAATGAAGGTTGGCCCTGCGCTGTGGCAGCTGTTGTTTGAGGCTTTGAAAGAAACTCAATCTCCTCTACAACAACTTCAAGCTTGCTGCGACGCTGGCCGTCCTTAGTTTCCCACGAGCTGTAGTGTAGTTTTCCGTCAATAGAGACCTTTGCACCCTTGGAGATAAAACGTGAAAGAGCTTCAGCACGCTGACCGAAAACAATGCAATCAATGAAATTAGGGACATCTTGCCATTTGCCCGTTTGCGGATTCTTGCGTCGGTCATTAACAGCTACACCAAACGAAAGGATATTTGTTCCTCCTGCAGTAGAGCGGAGCTCCGGGTCTCTTGTAAGGTTTCCGGAGATATTAACGTGATTAATTGACATGTCGAACTCCTAAAAATACTTATCGATGATTTTTTCAACGTCCATTACACGAGGTGAATATGAGTAATTAGACATTTCCCAAACAAGGAACTTATGCGGGAAGCCTCTAATATCGTCACCATATAGAACTGAAACCCAGTTACCACGAGACTTAAAATAAATGTGCTCAACACAAGCGTTGCTGCGGTCAGTCCACGTCTTCCCATAAAGCTCTAGAGCGTCACACAACTCTTGGCAGTATTTACTTCGCTCCATGTCTACCAAGCACCTCCAGAATCTCTTCTGGTGTCTTAGGCATTCCCGCTTCAGACGAATAATCATCTATCGAATGAATAATAGAAACCTCAAGCTTTAACGGAAATCCTCTTGTGACACCATACTCAATGCCACTTGGCGTTACGTAATAAGAGCACAAACAACAAAGTACAGACCCATCATCTAATGGAATCCAAGTTCGCTCAGTAGTAAATCCAGAATGGTCTTCCCAAGGAATATTTTGAGCGTCAAGCAATCTGCGTAGATCCTTTGTAACTTTAGAAATAGCCATGCTGTTGTCTACCTTTCTTTAATTGTCTGATAATTACTTCTTATCTAGCACTCACTAAGGAATAAAAAGAATTTCCAAGTTGAACGAGCATTTTTGATAGATTTCAACTTGATTGAAAATTGCTAATTGCAACAAATTGCAACAAGCCTTTAAGGCAAGGAGCGATTAGAATTCTCTTTGTTCAATGGTTCTCAAAGCGTCTCCAAACGCTTCTGCCGCTCCCCTATCACGTCCAGGAAGCAAATGAGAATAAATCCTCAATGTCGTTGCTGGGTCGGCGTGGCCAAGACGCTCTGACAAGGTCTTTAAGTCAACACCGCTTGCTAAACACCAAGACGCATGAGTGTGTCTAAGTGAGTGAAACGTAATGCCTTGAGGTAGTTGGAGAGTGCGTCTCATACGGGTAAACGACCTCGAGACGCTTGTAGGGCGCATATAAGAGCCATCAAGACTAATTAATGGTGTAGAAGACTCTACAAAGGCAATATGAGCTTTCTGAAGCTTCATGTAGTCACTAATGAAACTAATGTCCGAGTCAGTAATGGCTATGTTTCTTGATCTCTTGCCTTTAGTGGATTCTCGCCTGTATGGCTTCCTGTAAGACTCTTCAATGACAGTACCGGATACATGAATATGCTTATAAAGCATGTTCACATCACTGTATCTAATAGCACAGACCTCACCGCACCGCATACCTGTGACTAACGAAAGCCATGCAGCAAATGCGCAAACAACACGGGAATTAAACTCATTCTCTTGAATGGCTGTGGTAATTCTGGAATTAATAAGAGTACTTACTCCAGCAAAACCCCATTCTTCAATGGAAACGGCTTCATGAACTTCCCTGGACGGCTTGGCCACGTTAATAAGCGGGTTATAGTCGCATATTCCAGCAGAAACAAAGTAATTGTATGCACCTCGTAAAAACTGATGTAGGTTAATTACACTGTTTCGAGACAAACCCTTCTTCAACAGATCCTGCTCAAAAGAGGTAAGTAAAGAGGACGTAACACTCCTTACATCCTCTTTACCAAGCCGACCGTTGATATGATTTCTAATAAAGCCTTCATGCTGTCTTGTGGTGTTAGGACTTGCGCCATTTCTTCGCTTAATCGATACATATTCAAGAAGCAAATCAGTAAGCTGAGTACTTTTAACTTTGCCGTCAGACGTAATATGTGAAGCCCACATATTAGCTAATTCTTCAGCTTCTTTCTGCGCTTTAGCTGCAGGAAAACTTGCATAAGGCTGAATGATTTTGCCGTTGAGATTTCTTCCCAAGTAAAGTCGACAGCACCAAATACCGTTCGAATTAAGTCGAACTTTTATTGCGCGGTTCATTAGTAACCGCCTTGCAGATATTCGTCATCTTTGAAGTATTCAACGAGCTTGTTAAGGGTACATAACAATGTCGTTAATTGCTTATCTGACAAGTTAATCTCTCTTAGGACAGCAGCTAAATCGTTACTCGTAAGAGCTCGCCGCATATCGCTCTGACTGTTATATACTTCGGCAACCAGATCACGAATAAATTTCAAGTCTGCAATACGTAGTCGTTTTTTCATTAGTACCTCTTCATATAGCAGCCTTTAAAGCGTCGCCATTCAAGGATCGAGCCAATCGCATTCTCTTTTCTTGAGCGGTCGTATCCAAGAGTGATACCCTCGTCCTTTGCAACTGCCTTGATTTCCTTCATCGTCATCTTCTCGAGACGAGCTCTATCTTCTGCTTCGGTAGTCATTAGTTCTCCTTTTTCATAAATCCGCTCATGATGACGAGCGTAAGAGCAATCAATCCAATGCCAGCAACTGCAATAACTGCGTCGTCTCCTGTTGCTGGTAGAGCTGCCTTCTTAGCCTTCTTGACTTTCTTTGTTGGCTTAGCTGGCTCTGGCTGTGGTTCAGGCTCGTTATCCTGTGGCGTTGGCTGTGGCTCGGGTGTAGGCGTTGGAGTTGGCGGTGTCTCGGGTTCTGGCTGTGGCTCGGGCGTTACTGGCTCTGCTGGTCGGTTATCACCGTTGCCGTTACCGCCGCTGTCCTGGCTAACGAATTGATAGCGTGAGCCCTGCGTGGTCTCGCGGCTCTTTAGTTGAATCGCGTTCGAGGTCGTCTCTGTTCCCTCGGTTTCGTAGTACATGAAGTACTGGTTGCCTTGAAAATCAACGCTGGACAAGTCCCACGTGAAGCCGCTGCCATTGATTGTTGGCTCGGGAACGTTGACACGCACCCAGCTTGCAGGGTCAATGTTGCTGTATGCGTCCATGTGAACGCGATAGAGTCTAAACGAGCCAGGAATAATGCGTGTACCCTCTTGCGCGGTATCCTCTAGTACAACGTTTGTGAGGTTGTCCGCCGCGTGGTTTAGACGTACCGACCACTCAACTGTTCCGTGGTCGGTTTTGACGCCCCATTTGGCGATAATCTCGTGCTGGATAATGCCGTAGTGGCGTGTCTCGAAGCTAGTCTCCACGACCTGTCCCGTGGCTTCATCAATGAGCCTTAGCGTGGTTGTTCCAGCCGCTGCGTCACCTTTGACGTGTGCCGCAAGCCACAATGTACCTTGCACATGGTCTTTACCCTCGACCCATGACGTGTAGGTGATTGTGACGCGTCCGGGTGTTACTTGTGCGTTTGCCATGACGGTACCGTCTGGCGCGTAAATATCGAAGCTGGCTGCGTTAGTTGCTGGAAAGTCGAGAATGTCGGGAATACCGAGCGAGAACGTGTCGCCCTCGTGGACTTCGCCTTGTGCCTGCCAAGACGCTGTCAAGTAGATGTCTTGGTTGGTGTATGCAGCCGTCAAGTCCTGCTTGTTTTTGTCCGTGACTCTAAAGCTAGTAATTGTGGTCGGCACGGTTTGTGCTTGTGCGAGTACTGGGACACATACCAGCACTGCAAAGACAGCAACAGCCAGCCATTGAAGAACCTTCTTCATGGTTGAACCTTTCTATTTGGTTGTTAAAATAGGGAATTAAAAATAAATGAGGAATTTAATCGCTAAAAGCAAAAGCAATACCAGCGAGAATGCAAAAGACTAGAACAACAATATCTGCGGCACCCATATGAGTCTCCTTTCTGTTTGTAAGGTTGCTTATAAGAGTTTTTCAAGGGTCTCTTTAAGCGAGTTATAAAGGCCATAAGTAATCTTGTTTTCACTGAGATTAACCACATGTATTCCACAGGCAAGTGCAACATCACTCTCAAGTCTTGCTCCACGAGAGGCATTCCAACCAGGCAGCAGTACTACTGTGTCGTAATTAGTAATTTCTGAAAGACATCGATGCATTGCCTGTTCCCAGCTAGAACTTTCAGAAATTTGCGCTGCGGGGTTATAGATCTGCTTTGCTTCTCCAAAATCAGCGAGCTCTTCAGCAAACTTAAACAAACCCTTATAGTTCTTTGTGTTAGTAATCGGTCCTGATAAGTACACTCGCTTGCCATTAATGTCACTACCAAGAGTTTCACCATTACTCAAATATGCCAATAAAGCGTAACGCTTGATGAGGTCAACAGCTTTCTCAACAGGATCCATTACTGACCCTCCTCACTTAACTTAATACACGTTTCCTTCTCAAATTCTTCAACAGAGCAGATTACAGGGTTGAAATAATACGTTGGCACTAGGTACAATTTGAGAAGAACTCCGCAATGAGGACAAATACCGTAATCACAATCGTCGTCTTGCATATCAACAACTTCAATGTTCGACGTCTTGAATGAAACATCACAATTTGGACAGAACTCATAATCTCCCGTGCTTGTATCTGGGTCATATACATAGCTCTTTAACTCTTTAATGTCTCGATAATCACGCTTTGTCATTACGACGCACCACCCTTGCACCGCAGCGGACGCAATACAAGTCATCGTCATATAAGTCAGCTCCGCACTCGGAGCAGACGATGTTGTTGATAGCTTCAACTTGCTTGCATGTAGGGTCGATAAGGTCAGCTAAGCGGTTAAACACATCACTGTAAGAATTGTTATCACGTATGCCAGCAGATTCCAAAAGCTCCCAAAGTACCATACATGCTGTACCCGTAAGACTTATCGGAGGTCCTTTGTCTAACCTCTCGCCGACTTTTCGCCACCTCTTCGCTACCTCTTCACGGTTAGTCATCGCTATCACCTAGCCTATTAAACACTTCGGCTATCTTTTTCATTGCCTCAACGCATTTATTCATTGACGCTTCGACATATTGAGCGGTTACTTTGACGGCTTTATTGAACTCTTCAATATTCTCTTCAATAGTTGTAGCTTTGTGAGTGAGTTCGTCTGGGCGAAACGTGGAATAGTCATCATCGGTACGAGCATAAATACAAGCGCCGTCGAACGGGAATCTAAATTCTCTAACTTCCCATTCCATTCCAGTATTGTCATACACAACATCGTGAATACGGATAACCTCACCGTCTTTATCACGTGGCAGTTCAATCATGTTTGATGTGTCGCATAGGTCGACAATGCGGTCTAAGAGCTCTTCATCATTCCTCCAACGAGAAACACCCAAAAGAACGTATGAATATTGGTCCCAGTTAAGCTCTTCTTCTTTCTTACATGCTTTGGCTCTCTCTGCAATCTCTTGACGCTCCTGTCTAGTCAGCATTGCAAACCTCTTTCTCTTTGTCTTTAAGCCATACGGCTAAAGCTCCAACAAGGCCATATGCGATTAGGGCATATCTGAAAGCCATCAGATATGCCACATTGTGCGGCTCAAAAATGCCCAAGCAGTCAGCTGTGAAGTAGACCAGCAAGGGCAGCAAAGCCACAAGAATTATTCTTTTTTTCATGAGTTATTCCTTAGAATGCAAGCCATAGAGGCTTAAGAGAATCCGTTTATTAATGAGCCATCGTTTACCAGCTTTCTTGGCATACACCTCCCCTCGAGCGCACATCTTGCGCATCGTGGAGACCGGGATGCCTAATAATTGAGAAGCCTGTTCAACGGTTATAAGCTCAGTGTTTCGCAAGCTCTCCATAAGAGCTAATCAATAAGCGGAGCTGTACAGTAAGCGGTAACGCACCAGTCAAAGCCTTTCTGCGTCATCCTGGCATAAGGCTCATTTGATTTGCCGTCTCGACGGGTGCTCATGATCTGCACGAATCTACCCGTCTCAATTCCTCGCTTGGTTGGAGCATTGCTCCCCTGGCAAATCATTCCATCGGCACGAAGAAGTGCGAAAAGACGTTTGCGATTCATGAGAGGGTCGTATTGTGCAAGATATCGCGCGGCGTCTGTGATTGTCATCGTGCCTTTGACGTTGATAACCGTGTCATACACGCCAGCTTTTGGCGCGAGCTCATCAATTCTGACACCTTGCTCGATGATTGTCGTATCCTTCTCATAGAGCTGACGTTGTTGTTCTTTTAGCTGTGCATCCTTACGCTGGATAGCTTCATTAGCAACTAGGACCGCACGAGCTAAAAGCTCTTCATTACTCTCAGAGCCATCTGTGGCAATGTAACCACCGCTTTGTCTAATTGCGGGAAGGACGTCATGTGTAACCCAGCGCTTAAAACGCTTGATGCGTTCAACTTTCGTCTCCCACGCAAGAAGCTGTTCGCGAGTGGCTTTGTTTGCTTTTGTCGGTTCAAACAAAAACAGCAAGTTATAAAACCCAGCCTCACTAATTAGCCTAACTTCCTGATTACCTCCAGGGGTGTACATATGCGTACCCCCCTTTTCATCTTCATCAAGACGCTGCATTGCACGGTTTCTATTTGTAATTTCCAAGAAATCGCATACGTCTTTAGCGACAAACCAAGGCTCTCCATCAGATCCTTTAAGAGCTCTGAGTTCTCCAAATTCTTGAGAACTGAAAACTTGTATACTTGTATTGTCCATTTCAACTCCTTAAAGTTTTTGGACACGCTCTCCCACGTTGCCCCGTGAGGAGGGCACTTTTATCTTGTTAATAAATAAGACCTGCAAAACAAAGAGCAAACACTGCAACACATAAACCAACAACGCTTGCCATCTTTGAGCAAGCAAAAATGCAGTAAACTGAAAACATAAGTGATAGAACAGACACCAAACACGAAAGCATACGGATTGGATGTTTTTTAATGGACAACTTAAGCTCCATACAAAAAGAAGCTATTAAAGTTGCTAAATCTTTAAGATTTCCCAAGATTCACACCCCCTTTGAAGATATTCCGAATATTGACGAGGTGTTAAAACAAAAACAGGACGACATGCAAGCCCGCGCTCGAGATCTATCTACATTTAGAGTTGCTGACACTGTTAAGCTAACCCCACTTGATGAGCAATTGAGAATTAGCGAATTGCTGGATGTCTTAAAAGAACAAGCCCGTGTCTTAAATGCTCAAAATGAAGCATTTAAGGGATACGTTGAAGATGCAAGAAAAGAAACTTGGTTCTCACGTATCGTTTCAATTGTCTCTGTTGTTATTGCTCTAGTGTCTTTGCTTGTAGCGATTTTCAAGTAAGCGGCTATTTTTTCTAATGGCATTTTGCCCATCTTTTAAAAGCTCCGCTTGCTTCTTGAGCTGTTTCAAAACTACCAAGAAACCACAGGTTCCCACCCTCTTCCATAACGTAATAAGCATCGTTAAAACAACTCTTTATAAGTGATGCTCCCTCAATGTGAGATACTGTGGTATGTGGTGCCTTGGCTTTTTCTGGTTCGAGCTTATGCTCGACTTTTGGCTCCCAATGGTATGACCATGCTGAGCCTGTATTTTGAGGTATTGGCATTTATTACTCCAGACATGCAAGCCACTTTGCAGAGACATTTAGTGCATCAGCAAGTAGACGAATAGTTTTTAAGCTAGTTTTTTTCGTCGTTTTCCTCTTTACTTGCTTTATAAATTGTCGACTCAGAGAGGTTGGTTCTTGTTGCGAGCTCACGAGCTGACACATTTTCTCTAGCCATTGCGATGCGAATACGAACAGCAATTGAATCCATCTGATCCATGGTTGCCTCCAATCTATAAAACGTAGGGATAAAACAAATACTTGATTAATGCAATTTTCAAAGAACGACTAACTTTTATCTAGAAACTTACGAAATCCGTAAGTTCTTCTTCATAATAATTACGAAATTCGTAAATGTAAAGAAAATTTTTACGATATTTGTATATTTTGTGTAGAAAGTGGTAAAATGCCTGCTAGATGAAAGGAGCACCAATGGAAGAACTTAATCTTCAGTTGAAGCAAATCCGTAAGATGCGCCGTATGTCCCAGGGAGACCTTGCTGAAGCTGTGGGAGTATCATCACGAGTAATTAGTGCTTGGGAACGTCAAGAAACTGAAATAACAATCAAACATGCAAAGAAAATATGTGAGGTTCTGGACTGTACTTTTGAAGAACTAATCGGAGAAAAGCCATCGCCAGAACAGCTTGAAAACTCAAAGCAATTAGACGATTTATTTAACAAACTTAAAGATGTGGATGCCGTAATTACTGAACTGCAAAAAAGAATTTAAGAAGAGCTTGGCGGGAGTGAAGAAATAAGACATGTTTAATTCTCAAGGAACGCACGTTCCAATTTAGTGTTAACACCGGACAAAAACTGAGTCCGATATATAAAAGTTTGAAGGAATTGTGAAAGGGTTTGGGAAATGCCTGTCTATGCTGAAAGAACTCTTGTTGTTTACAAATTCATGTTCAACAAAAGAAGACACCCTGATGAAGTCTGTAGCATATACGATTTAGATGGAGAAAGCATACTTACACACTTCTCGAAATTTCTCAATACTAGGGTCATCCCAAAATTAGAAAATGAAAACGTTAAAGTTTTTAAATTTCATAAGATTGGGAGTGATTCAAAAAATTCAAAAAAGTCAAAAAAGTCAAAAAAGTATATTCTTGCATCAATCGAATCAGGTCTAGCCGGTGAAGATCGTGTTATCTATGAACCGTCTACTAATAAAAATGTAGGAAATATTAATGCAGAACAAGCCGCATTAGTCGGTACCCGCGTTTATTTATCCGTTGAGAATACGGGCGATACATATGCAATTCTTTGTGTTGAACACGCTTTATCATCTGCTGGAGATACTATTATTCCAAAAGAATTTAAAAGCTACCTGAAGCAAGCTGCTCCAAACGTAACCATGAAATATGAAGCAGTTACAGAAAAAGAAGCAGAAGACACATTTAAATCTGTCGAACAAATTTCTATCAAATACTACATCAAACAAAATGACATATCTGACAGTCTAATTAAAGAAAGCGACTATGTCATTTTGACGTATGGGCATAAAAAGAACAGACCGTTTTCAACGAAGATAATCAACGCTATTAGATCTATTGACTCAAGAAGAAAAACATTGGTCGGATATGAAAAAAGTATTGTTGACCACAATGATGCTGTTGTTGAAGTTCAAATGAAAAATAACGTTGGACGAACAAAGAAATTCAAGCTGAATGATGATTTTGATATGAGAATTGTAGAGTTACTGAACTGTAATGGAGATAAACCTTTAAGCAATAATGAATTTATTAAAAGATGCGCAGAAAAGGTAGAAGACATTTCAAACAGATTAGGTCGCTCAATGTTGTAGAATAATAATAACAAAGAACGAATGTTCGACATAAGGAGGAGAAATGAGCAAAATTAGTTTATGTTATGTGGTCAAAAACTATATTGCGTCGCTCCACCAAGGTTACGAAAAAAAGATATCTATATTTGACTTTTTTTGTCAGATTATTACACCAATTATCATCGCTGTTGTAATTACCATCAACGCAGATAAGCTACATGGCTCTCTCGATGAAGCTCTTCAGGGGCTCCTAACATGGGTATCAATTACCTCTTCGTTAATTTTCGCCGTCGTTGTAATGGTTTACCAGCTCAGGATGCAATTAATCGCACAAAAAGAAATTAAACCTAAAGAAAATGACTTAAAAGTAATTGATGAGATTTTTTATTGTACTCTTTGGGCCGTCGTTGCAGGCTTCACTTCAGCAGCATTTATAGTTGTAAAACCACTTGTATCAACATACTGCATATTAATAGGAAATCTATTGGCAGGTTTAGCAATTGCCTTTTCATTAAATCTCGTTCTTGTAACCTGTATGACAATAAAACGAATTGGAATAACCTACGAAGTAATTTCAAAACAATGGAGTAGGTAGAGGAGCAATAAGCTCCTCTACCTATATCGCTCGGCGTAACTGTAGTACTTCTGCGCCGTCTTTATGCGCATCGTTAAGAGCTTCTCCAATAGCCCTGCCAGCTCTTTGAATTTGTTCCATGTCTGTATCTGCATAGCGCATCGTCATATTAATGTCACTATGGCCAAGAATGTCTTGAGCGCTCTTGATGTCCATGGTCCTGACTGCAATCGTTGCATACGTGTGACGCAAATCGTGAAAGACTGGCCGTCTCCCCTGCGTTCCAAGAAGACCCCACTCCTCAGAGTGACTCTTCCACCATGCAGTCACTCGCTCTGGTCTGAGATACTCGCCAGAGAAATCCCCAAGAACATACATTTCTTCATTAAACGCAATTCCCATCAACATACAGTCCTCGATGTATTTAGAGCGCCATTGCTTAAGAATGTCTACGAGTGGTGCTGGGACAGGTACCGTTCTGGTTTTACCGTTCTTTAAGCCTTTGATATAGGTCTTACCGCCATCATACGAAATAGCGCGGCATAGGTGTGCTGTGACATCCTCTGCTTTAAGTTTGACATCCTTCCACTGAAGTCCGCAGCACTCCTCGCGTCTCATACCAGTAAAGTACGCCAAATACGTTGCAATAACCATTGGAGAGAGTTCGAGAGCGGCAAGCATAACTTGAAGCTTCTTACGGGAAGGTTCGTCCAAAGGATTTGGTGTCGCAAGCTGGCCCCTAGGAGCCTTGATTGACGCACAGGGGTCATATTGCAGATCTCTAATCGCTACGGCATGGCGTGTACATTGACGTAAGCCATTAAAAGCTTTCTTAATGGTATTAGCTGAGTAGTTAGAGTCGTAAAGCCAGGACACATACATCTCAACGTCTGTGATAGTAATGTCCTGTAAGCGTTTCTCACCAAAGAAGAGATCTATGTATCGAATACTATTCTTGTAAGACGTATAGGTGCGGCGTTCTATTTGCTGCGTAGCCACAAGGCTTTTAAAGTAATTGAGACAGTATGTATATGCCGAGCAATCAAGCCTTGTTGCTTGGCTCTCTTCAACAATCTCAACAAATCCCGCATCCTTAACCCATTTCTCAGCCTCAAGCATGGCGGTCTTTTTTCCTCGACCAGATTTATCCGATGGAGCACTCAAAGAATGATGCTTCTCATGAATAAGCCCATCTGCTCCACGGTACCTCACCCTTGCCTGCCAAACCTTGCCACGCAATCTGACTGAGATATTCATGCCGTTTCTCCTTAACGTGCAACAAGTTGGTTGGAGGCACTGCCTCCAAATTGCCTCCAAACTGTATGGATTGTTTTACTATACACACCGGACAAAAACTTGTTTTTGCAGGTCGTAACAGCATTTATTGAGCGTAACGAAACATAATGAGCGGTAGAAAACATAACTTCTAAACCGCAGGTCGCGCGTTCGAATCGCGCAGGAGGCACCAGAAACTCCAG
>ERZ772999.340-NODE-340-length-29858-cov-10.774217_pt1 | contig 29858 bp, 22 predicted proteins | sample MGYA00511467_ERZ772999 | MGnify/ENA primary metagenome ERZ772999 (study PRJEB29015, sample SAMEA2738064) | human oral metagenome | biome: human oral; feature: human-associated habitat; material: saliva | place: China | collected 2218 ... | reverse complement strand
CTACAAAAAGGATGAAGACGGTGCAGAGATTCTCTTTGCCCACGAGAAGAAATGGCTAACCTATGCCGACAACGGACGCGAAGTTGTACGCAGCCGCCGTGAACGCATCAAGCGTTTGGCAGACGATCTGCCCGAAGTGGCTGCGGCTTATGCTAAATTTGTGGAGGAACATCAACAATGAAAAGTATCGCAATATCAATAGACAAAGTGAAGCAATCAACGAGAATGGATGGTAGTTACCATAACGCAGATATTAATGTGTATGATGACATACTTCAAGAGCATTCTTCTCATTGCTTGGACTTCTACTGCTCAAGCATATATACGACAGGTAGAGGCCGACGAGTCTATACTCGTCCAGATCATGGTGTCCCCTTCCTGAGCAATTCGGATATGACAACCCAAGATCCTCTAATGAGTTGTAATTACATGTCACGAAAATATGGCTATGATGAGCTTTCTTTATTGAAAGGAGGTATGATTTTAACAGGTCGTGTTGGTGCTATTGGACAAACTGCATTTGTACCTAAGTATTGGGAGAAACATAGTATGATGGGGTCGGACAACATTATTCGTATTGTTGTAAATGAACAATACAAAAATGGCTTCATCTATGCCTACCTGGCTTCCAAATACGGCAACCTTTCGTTTTGGAAACATGCGACTGGGGGAGTTCAACCATTTATTACGGATAAAATGGTCGCTGAGCTACCAATTCCAGACATGTCTGTTGCCTTTCAGCAAGAAGTGGATGATTTGATTCAAGGATCTGCAAGATTGCGAGAGGAAGCGGCAGATATGCTTGAAAAGAGCAAAAATCTCTTGAAAGAAAAAGCAGGCCTAGATAATCTTGTATCAGAAGATTATGACTACTATGGTCATCGTTCTGCCGACAGAAAGGTTTCATGCTTTTCAATAAAACAAAAAGAAATTACTACGACTACTATTAATGCGTTCAACTATTCAAGAAGAATATTGAACACTAAATCAAAAATACAAAGTACTGTTCCTCTTAAAGAGGTTTTACTATATAATGATGTGTTTTCAACTGGCTCTTTCCCACGTGTAGAGGTTTCTGGGAATAATGGTATTATGCTAATTAACCAGTCAGATATATTTGATGCAATCATAAAAGGTAAACGCATCTCAAAACGTAGGGTAAAGACCGATAATTTAGTTGAATATGGCGAAGTTCTAATAGCTGGTGTTGGTACACTTGGCGATAGCGAGAAGTTCTGTCATGTGATTTTTGCTAATGAAGACCTTGTCGGACAGTTAGTATCAGGTGAATTTATACGAATGAAGACTACTAAAGAAGTTACATCAGGTTATTTGTTTGCTTGGCTTGATACAGACTATGGTTTTAGACTCATACGTAATACCCAGGCGGGGACAAAACTTTGTAGACCTATACCAAGAATGTTGTTAGAGATACCTGTTCCTCTAATTGACAGCGATTCTATGCAGGAAATTGATAGATTGGTTCGAGAAGCTCATACCAAGCGTTATCAAGCAAACTGCAATGAACGCAAAGCCATCTCGATGGTAGAAAAAGAAATCGAAAGTTGGACTACCTCAAAAAAGAATTAGCATATGGACGAAAACATAGAAATATTCACCCGCCTATGGGAACATGCCGAAAATGAAGTGGTAGAATTTAAGAAGGCTGAAACCAACTTCGATATAGATGAATTGGGTAAGTACTTCTCTGCCCTCAGCAATGAAGCTAACTTGCGTGAACGCGAGTTTGGCTGGATTGTATTTGGCGTGTGGGATAAGAAGCATGAGATTGTTGGTACCTCCTTCAAAGATGGTGAAGTGGCGCTCAACAAATTGAAGCAAGATATGTCGCAACATACCACTGACGGATTAATCTTTCGAGAGATTATTCCGTTGGAGGTGGAAGGCAAACGTGTGCTCTTGTTCAAGGTTCCTGCCACACCTCGAAACATCGTAATGAAGTGGAAGGGCATTGCATACGGACGTGATGGTGAGAGTTTGAAACCACTCAACCAAGCCAAACAAGACGAGATACGCCAACAGCCACCAATTCCTGATTGGACAGCACAATTGGTGCCTAACGCAACGATAGATGATCTTGATGAGTTGGCTATTGCTACCGCTCGTATCATGTATAAGAAGGTACATAAATCTTCGATTCCTGCTGAAGAAATAGATGGTTGGACAGTAGACGAATTTCTCTCTAATAGTGGCGTAATGCGTGACGGACAACTCACACGTGCTGCCATCTTGCTACTTGGCAAACCTCTCTCACTTCAGAAGATACATCCCGCTGTGGCGCAGATTACATGGACATGGGAAGATAAAGATGAGACTGTGATTGACTACGAACACTTCACGATTCCCTTTATTTTGACCGTGGATAAAGTTTTGGCCAAGATACGTAACAAAACCATGCGTGAATTGCCTGGTGGTACGCTCTTTCCTGACACCATGAAGCAGTATGACGACTATACCATACGCGAAGCTCTCCATAATTGCATCGCTCATCAGGACTATACGCTTCAAGAACGCATCTCGTTTGTGGAAGGCGACGACAAACTGTACTATGGCAATGGCGGCAGCTTCATTCCCGGTACTATCGAGAATGCGTTAGAGCATAAAGGCCCTCAGCGCCATTATCGTAATGAATGTCTTTGCACAGGTATGGTAAACTTCAACATGATTGATACCGTAGGACGTGGCATCAAAAAGATTTTTGCTGAACAGCGTAATCGCTATTTCCCAATGCCTGACTATGACATCGATAATAATAAGCGTAGCGTTGACGTGACTATTTACGGTAAGATGCTTGATGAAAAGTATAGTTCTCTACTGAAAACAAACACAGACTTGACGCTAAAAGAATGTGTTTGGTTGGATGCCATTCAAAAGCATCGTCCTGTCACCAAAGATGCCATCAAGCATTTGAAGGAGAAAGGACTCATAGAAGGACGTTCGCCCAACTATATTATTTCGCTAACTGTCGCTAAGTTGACGCATCAAATTGGACATTACACCAAGGAAAAGGGGCTTGAGGAAAAACTGCTTGAGCAAACCATTCTGCAATTAGCAAGGGATGCTGGTAATGAAGGGTTTAAGTTGGCAGATGTTTATGAAGCCTTACACAAGAACCTTCCTGCTTCAATGAATGCTACTTCAAAGAAAAGGTATTTAGGGCGTTTGCTCTCTAAGATGGGGGTATCAGACTTACTTCAAATAGAAGGAAGAACATGGAGAATAACCGAAATAGGATTGACTAAACTGCGGTTATAATTCGGCTATAATTCATGGATGAATTTGCAAAGTAGTTCATTATCAAGCATATTACATTGAAATTCGGTTATAATTCGGTTATAATTCGGTTATAATTCGGTTATAATTCGGTTATAATTCGGCTATATTCCGATTTCTATTTGCTGGCCATTTGCTGAAGTGCACCATGTACTAGGGCTAACATTGAGTATCAATGCTTTATAACGTAGATTCTATTTGCTGGTCATTTGCTGAGATAAGATAACGGATTGTTTAAGATCTTCCAACTAATATAAAACATATAGCCCATGTCAAGGTATCATAAAGAACAAATAGAGTGTCCGCACTGCCATCATAAAGGTGAGTTTGACCTTTGGGAGTCGGTGAATGTGGACCTCGATCCCGAATTTCGGAGACAAATATTGAGTGACCGCCTCATTGGCAGACTAAAGAACATACTTGATAATAACAAATAAAAGCAGCATATTTATGGCAATAATCAAAAGACCTCCTCATGATGATGGACCTGTAAACGCCGGTGAACAGCGTTTGCTCGATTATCTGTCCGTGAAGTTGCCCAACAATTATTTCATCATTCCCAACTGCAACATTGCCATTACGGGACCAAACCGTATCATGAAGTATTGGGAGTATGACTGTATTGTGGTGACTCCTCATGCCCTCTACCATATTGAAAATAAGGATTGGGCAGGAAATCTCGAAGGCGACGACTATGCTTGGTTCCGTAATGGTCAAGAAGTGGCAAACCCACATAAGACAGCCGGACTAAAGAGCCGCATCCTCGCTTCTAAAATTAAGAATCAACATCCCGACTGGAACTTTGGCCAAATCATTACTTTGGTTACGTTGAGCCATCCTCAGCAATCAAAGTTTGGTTTGGATCCAACTTGTGACACTTACAAGCAGACGTTCACACTTGGGGATGCGCTTGTTGATTTTATCTCCAACCATGAACTCGTGGCACGTTCGGAAAACGGCATTCAGCCATTGATGGCGCAACTTACCGATTTCCTTACAGGAGAATCTGTGGAAAGAAGACGTGCAGAACGCACCACCATTTTCAACTATACCATCGAAGAGAAACTTCAAGAAACGGAAGAGTTTACGGAGTACCTCTGTGTTCCGCAGTTTATCGCTACGGCTCGTTACCGTGTGCGCGAATATCCTCTGGATGTAGCCGATAAGAGCCCGAAGGAACTACAGCAGCTCAACCTGTCTGTGCAAAATGCTTATATGGCACAGGAGAAGATTGGCGACTCTCCTTATATTGTCAATACAAAGTGCCAGATGAACGAAGAGCAGACTTACTACTATGAGATAAGTCGCTATCAAGATGAGAGTTCTCTGCGTGCAAAGCTCAATCAAAAGACTTTTAAGCAGACCGATAAGCTTAGCATCATCATGGATGTGGCGAACGCTTTGAAGGCAGCCCACAAGGTGCAGGTATATCATCGTAATGTGTGTCCTGAGAATATTTATGTGTATGAAGGCGGCAGAGCAGCCTTGGCTAACTTTAGAATGTCATGGTTTGTAGAGCATATCGACTTGAGTTTCTCAGTAAATTCAGCGGGCGATCAGTCGTCTCCTTTCACTGCTCCAGAACTATTGGATGGCGATGTAACGTCTGCCAGCGACATCTACTCTTTAGGTGTAGTATTCTACCAACTGATGGTGGGCAAATTACCTTTTGATAGCGTCTTGACATTTATGACCGCTTTGGGTGGTGAACTTCCTGAAGACCATCTACCCAGCCATGTGCTGAAAGAGCTACCTGCATGGATGGATGAGTTTGTAAAGAAGACGATTGTGGCTGATGCAGATAAACGTTGGCAAACAGCGGATGAAGTGCTTGACTTCCTCAATGCGGCGATTGATGAAGAAGTACATAAAACGATTGCAACTTCTCATACGACTTCGACCCAACATGCGGAGAAGGCGTTGTACCTGAAGGATATGAAGCCTGGTATGAAAGTTTCTCCCAGCATGACACTTCATGAAATATTAGGACGTGGTGGCTTTGGACGAGTATTTAAGGTATGGCACGACATGCAGAAGCAGTTCTTGGCCATCAAGATATTCGAGAAGGATGCCTCTATTGATAATGCCATCAATGAGTTTAATGCGCTTAAAGAATTACATCATCCCAACATTGTAGAGTTCAAACATAACGACAGAACCGTTCCCGGTGGTTTATTCTTTACTTTGATGGAATTGCTTGATGGCGAAAACCTTCAAGAATACACAAAGGGTGATTTGCGCCTTCCTGCTGATGAAATTTTCAAGATGGCAACACAGATTCTTAATGCTTTGGTCTATATGCAAAGCAAAGAGCCTCCTGTGTACCACCGCGACATCAAGCCCAGCAACATTATGTGGCACAAACGCCAGCTGTACAAGTTGATTGATTTCAATATTTCGGCTACGACAGATGATAAGTCGTTTGGAGGAACCTTCCCTTATATGGCTCCTGACCTTATCGTTTCAGGCAATAAGATTGACTGGGATTGCTCTGCCGACACATTCGCGCTTGGCATCACGCTTTACGAACTGCTTGCCCATGCTTATCCATGGCCTGGTGGAAACTTGCGTCCAAACATTCACAAGTTGCCTACTGATATTCGAAACTATAATGATAAACTATCCAATGAGATGGCTGATTTTGTGATGAAGTCGATCATTACCGATAAGAATAATCGTTTCAAAACAGCACAAGAGATGCTGGATGCACTGAACACTATCGGATTGGATGGTATGCAAAAGGATTCATCTGTCATTTCTGTTACTCACAATGGAGAAGATGTTGGGAATCCTGTGGACTACATTAACTCATTATATAGCCAAAGCCGCCATGGCAATGGAGGTACACGTGCTGGCGTAGCTCAACATGCGTTTGATACGTTAACTTATTCTGAAACTCGCTTGGACAGAGAGTTAATTGCCGATATTGAAGCTTTGAAGTACAAATTGATTATCATTACTGGTAATGCAGGTGATGGTAAGACTGCCTTTATTCATCGCATAGAAGATAAGGGCGTGGATAAGCAGCAATTTGACACGAACAATGGTTCGCAATTCTATATTTCTGGTGTTCGATTCGAGTCAAATTATGATGGTTCACAGGATGAAGACGACAAAGCTAATGATGATGTATTGGCTGAGTTCCTTTCTCCTTTTTATGGTCTGAATGATTATACGCAAGCTCAAGAAGGACGTGTGATTGCTATCAACGAGGGTCGCTTGGTGGACTTTTTGTCAATGCGTCCTGAATTGCGTGTGCTGCAGGACAACATCGAGGAGTACTTCTATAAAGAAGGTCATGCTGAGTTATTGCCGGGTTTGATGGTGATAAACTTGAACCTTCGCTCTGTAACAGCTCGCGATGCTGAAACAAAGACTCCGAGCTTGTTGGCACAACAAATGAAGAAGTTGACACGCCCTGAATTGTGGGGTAAGTGTCAAAACTGTCCTGTGGCCGACCGTTGCTTTATCAAATACAATGTGGACACCTTCCAAGATACCAGCGCTGGTGATGAGGTCATCAACCGTTTGGAATGGTTGGTGCGCACCATCGTTTATAAACGTGAACTCCATATCACCATGCGCGACTTGCGCTCGATGATTGCGTGGATGTTGACTCGCGACTATTCGTGTGGGGAAGTAAAGGCACTGATTGAATTGGTAAATGCCGACAATGTACCTGAGTACTATTGGCAATATTACTATTTCAACCTGACTGCGCCTGTTACATACCCGGACCCCAACAAGGTAGAATACTTCGAGCTGCCGACACTGGAATCGAACGACCGTTTGGTAAAGTTACTTCGTGAAACAGACGTTGCAGGTGTGGCTTTACCGGCATTCGACCGTGATTTGTACTATCGCACGAAACGTCCGAACGATTATATTATCTTCAGCGACCGTACACGCTCTTTGCTGAAGGATTTCAATGATTGCAATCAAATTATCCCTGCATACGAAGTGAAGTCGGATGATGTTCGTATGGCTGTTACAAGTCGTCATAAGTCGTTCGTGCGTCATCAATATTTTGAAGGAGCCATTGATTTCAGAAGAAGATTACCTTATCGATATGCCAGTGCTTTTGAAAAGCAGTTGCGCCTTGAAGATCCAAAGGAATTGACCAAAACTATGCAAGACCTTGCGAGTGCAATTTCTGCCAGTGAGGGCTGTTCTAATGAAATGCTAACTAAGGGTTATCTTCTTTTGGCAAGTTCAAATGTGGCAGACCCCATTTCAAAGAGCTACCGTCGTTTCTCATTGGATGAGTTCGAGCTCTATGTGAATAAGACTGAATACTTGACAAAGTACATCGAGTATGAAAGCGACAGTTTGATATTCCGCCATAAAAAGGATAAGTTTATCCAACTGACGGTAAGTCTCGACTTGTATGAAATGCTGGAATACATTCACGCAGGCTTTAGCCCTTCTGTGAACGACTTGCGTGGTCGCTTCATAGAACTTCAGATATTTAAGAATTTGCTGGAGGCAAAAACGTATTCGGAGATACTTGTGACAAAGAATAATCGCAAGTTCACTGCTATACGATTGGATGGTCAAAAGCATATAGTAATTGAACCTCTTAACGTGCAATGATATGATATTAAAACTAAAGAAAGGAACAGGCGTACAGGCCTTCCTGAATAAGGAAATATTCTATGTCGATGTTAAGTCGGTAAAGCTAGACCGTGTGCTGACCAATCTTTTTATTAAGATGTATGCTGACGGTGCTCCGGTATCAATGGCTTTCCGTAAAGAATATACCATTGACATACTAAAAGAGAACTTGGCGACCTTGGAAAATCAAGGTGTGATGCATGGCGTAAGCGACAACCCTGATGGCGTGGAAGACTGGCTCCGCAGTTCGCTATTGGAGTTGGTGAATCGCGGCAACGTGGTGAAAGAGCATGTCTCAACATTAAAGCCGCTTCATTTGCTAAGTTTTCGTGTTCAGAACAGTAAATTCTGTCGTGACTACCGTGCCTCAGATCAACTTTATCTCATGTTGCGAAGCAATCCGGAAGTAATGCATGGATTGGTACGCTACCTTAGTAAGGGTTGGGATAAGCAGACGGGAGAAATCGTATCAAGTGAAGATCTGGATGTAGATACTACAGGTATTCTTTATATCACCAAGCCTTTGCGTGAGCGTAAGACATTAAATAAAGTGGCAGAGGCTATTCCACAGCCGTTCCTCCGTGATCAGGCTACGTTGTTCAATGACGATATTCGTCGGTTGCTTCTTTACAAGGATAAGCTCCCAAGAGCCGTATTCATTGACTATCTGAGAATCCTTTGTGGTTTTCATTTGGCTTTGTATGCAATGAAACTGATTTACTTGCTTCCGAAGATGGTGGATGCAGGTTCACGTCAAGTAGAAGACGACTGGTCGATGCTCGTTGATGTGACTGACGATTTGGACAGCATTGTTTCTGCATACGCCTGTAAAGATGTAGAAAGGATGCAGAATGGCATTGGCAAATACATTCGTTCTACCTACATGGCTGACATCATTCAAGACAGAAAACCATGCTCTATTGACGAAGCGCTGAGAATACTGAAAGAAGAGAACAATAAGTCAGATGGTTTCTATGAATCCGTTTTGAATGGAATCCGGAAGGATCTTCCCAACTCGGATGAGAAAGAGTTTGATAAAGAAGACTTCAGAGAAATGCTTGAGCTGTTTCCTGAAGATGACTACTTCGATATGTTGGTTCATGTATTAGAAAAATCAAACTTGGGTAACTATCAGTATCGCTACTTACATGAGTTTCTTGATGCAGTGGCAATGAAGAACTCTTCATCTATGCTTTTGGCTGATAGTCGCTCACGCCGCCATCCACGACGTGGTGCACTCGGCTCGAAGCTCTTAGAGACATTGGTGCAGCTCCTTGTGTTAAAGGAAAAGCCTACTGGTGGTTACGAAACTCGTTCTTTATCGATTGACGAATTAATCAGTGAAATTCGTGACCGGTATGGCTTAATCATCAATGGTGTAAACGAGAAGCGTTTTGTCAATGCGGATGTGGAAATGAATGAAGCATTCCGTAAAAATGTTGAAGCTTTTAAGGATAAACTACGTCAGATTGGTTTCTATACCGATATGAGTGACGCTTGCATCCTACAGAAGATTCGCCCACGCTATAAAATGTAAACAATGGAAGAAATAAGAACTCTATATTACGACCGTTTCATACAACATGTTGTTGAAACGTATGCACCAAAGTTGAAGCAAGTTCGTCCGGGGCATTGTATGAAGATTACAGGCCTCGCGCTGAAAGAACTTCGTGTTCTGCTTCCTTTGTTGCGCCCCATCAATAAGGATTTGTCGGTGTTCATTCTCTCTGAAGAAGAAAAGGGAGAGGAATTTATCCATGCTACCAAGCTTATTGAATTGAGAAATGACCCCACAAAGGCAGTGCTCATCTTGGTACCGACCAATAGCAGAACGTCAGCAGAAGACTCTTATGGTGATGCTACGTTCCAAAATTTGTCAGCATCAGACCTACAGGATTCCTTCATTCTAAAGTTGATTGACGAGATTCCGGAGGAAAAGAAATATAGCTGGACACAGATATTTGAACTGCTTAGAGACGAGGTTCATGCCTACAAGAATGATGTAATCTCGTACATACTTTATTTGGAACTAAACCAGTTCTCAGATGAAGCATGGGGTAATGGATTATTTGTGTTTGGCATGTGGCCTGACATGGCGCTTCTCAGGGATGAGAATGCTGTGCGCAGACGTTTCATGCTGAACAAAGAAAAGGCTTCAGTTATTATCTCTGATTTTTCTTTGACTGCAGCTGATCGCATTTCTTCTCTTCCTATCGAGAGAGGAACAATTCAACGTGCCCTTATGAGCTTTCTTACCTCTGATGATTCTGTAGAAGATGCTAATTCTTTGTTTGAATCTATTCTGCGCAATCATCCAGAGTTTAACTATGCCAATATTCCATGGCTTGAAACTGGGTCTTCAGGCCCAGTAAAGGTAATGGTTGACTTGAACACGGGTAAGGATTCGAAGAAAGAATTGGTTAGAGACGACGAAGGCAATTTTGTGTTAAACATCATTACCGAGAAGAAGTCGAAGGTATCTTTTACCATTACTACTGATCCTGCTCCAAAGGATAATCCTGCGATTGTTTCTTTTGAAATAGCACTGGTTGACATCAGCGATTTTTCAGAAGTTGGTGTTATAAAGAAAGCCAAAGTTGGCACGAATAAGCGTGCGTCACGTAAGATGTCTGTGAACATTGCAGATGGCATGTTTGATGAAGGTGATTACTTGCTGCGTGTTCGTGCGCTTGATGAGAATGGCATTGTACTCGAACAGAAGAAAGAGTTCAAAGAAGACCTCGTACAAGCAGCTTGGGAAGAGGCAAAGGAAAAGAGCCCGAACCTCCAAATGGAACAATATCGTTTGGAACACCACGTGGCATATTGCAACGAATCTGCTGTATTCACCATTGTAAACGATGGTGATGTGCCCGAAGGTCAAATTGATAAACGAGCTAAGGTAAATAGCTTTACACAAGCTATTATTCTATATCGTTCGGCCCATTTGGCAAAGAATGAAGACTTGGATATTCCTACAGATGGTGTTGACCGTAATATGTGGGTGGATGGTAACTTGAATAATACCTATCATTTTGACTTTGGTGCTGCTTATGCCTATCAGATACAGCTGTCAAAGAAGTTAATTCAGTTGGAATCTACTTTCTTGAAGAATACCAATGTGTTTGGTCATGTCGAGGCACTGTTAGGCGGAAATCCAACAGATGCTTACTTGATGAATCCGAACGATACGGCTAATCGTGAACCGCTGTTTGTGCCTGCCTCAGATGTCAATATTCCCAATGAATTAATTGCTTTAAGAGAAGACCTCTTTGCTATCATTAGAGAATCGGCCGAGGACGAAAGTGGCTTAACAAGCACTTTGGACTTCACAACCAATTTGGGTCTGATTAAAGCCTATCTTGCTGAGTACAATACTTGGCTCAATGAGGAATTGGAGAAGGATTTAAATACAGACGATGTGGTTAAGCTGCAGAACATCGATACGGTTCTCTTATCCGTAGAAATGCCTGACGGCAGCAAGAATCAAATTAAGTTGGTAAGTCCTTTACATCCGTTGCGTTTAGCTTGGATGGTGAATCTGTACGAACTTTATCAAGATTGGGAAGATCGTACAATTGAAGTACCTAAGTATAGAAAAGCCTGGTATCGTAAACTGGATAAGCTTTTCCAAGGGCAAATACCAATGAACGTGGCACCGATAGTGCTTAGCGATGACCCTCTAAAGGAAGCATATCAGTACATTGGTGAACTTACCTTTGGTTGGGGTGCTTATGCACAACCTACGCAGTCAGAGGAGGCATTCTCTTCAGGTAGTCGTCAGTTGAAATCATACGTTTCGATGTTGCTGAATGTAGCAAGAGAAAAGCGTATTGATAGCGATGTGAACTTGGATTTGGTGGTACGCCATCTTTTTAATTACAGCGTTTCTCACCCTTATACTGATAAGTTGGTTATCAACCTGTTTAATGCAGGTGATGCGGCTACGTTTGCAGAGGCGTTGGTTAGACTGGAGAAGATTGGTATTGGTCATGAATTGGCTTATGAAATCAGACTGTTTACCGATGAGAATATGTTGCAATCTGGTGAAGCATTCAAGGATTTGCTCGACCCTGAATCAGCAGTTGCAAACTATGCAGAGGTTTTCTCACAAGCTTCTGCTAATCGCTTGTTCCCTAAACTTCGCTTCTCCTTGAATAAGACGAGCGATTTTATCAACAAGCATGATAACTATCAGGCTCATCTTTCTTTCTTAGTGAATCCGTTTGTTGTGAACACGGAGCCTGCTCGTCCAAGCGAACTAAGCCGTTCTTTCTTCTTGAATGGCACTATCTGCAGAGATATTGTAGAAGCGAAGCCTGTGGGTAAAACCTTTGTGTGGAATAGATACTATTCTAACAAGAGCTTGCCTAATCCTGTTTCAGAGTCCGCCAACCTTGAAGTTAGTTTGTTTGCTCGCTTGCAGGAAGTGATTGGTAAGATGTTGTCTTCAACCATTGAAGAGTCTGTGCCAGCCACAACGTTGCGATTGAAGGAGAATGATATGATGCTCTTGTCATTCATTCATGATAGCAGTGACTGGGTGGTTACGTTTGACAAGAATATGGGACCTGAGTTCTATGACCTTCCTTGTCTTGGCGATTCTGACGTTCCATATCTGTTGGATTATGTGCCTAACGACGAAGCTACTGGTATCTCATCTTACTTGACGACGAAACCTACTAGTGAAATCGCAGCACTGATGGTTCCTCTGTTCAAGCAGTATGGCATCAACATTGAGGACAAGAAGAATTTCAAGCAGATTCTTGAGGATGTTCGTTCAATTAGTAGTTCACTCATCATGCAGGTGAATACAACGTCGAGAAAAGGTTTTGAGGTGATTGGTACCACGTTGACGAAGCGTTTTTTGGAGAAGAAGGGCATCACAACAGAATCCTTCATGATTCCTATTGACCTTCATAAGGAACTATTTGTCGATTTGGATAGTGATAAGCAAGAACGAGCCGACAACTTGGTGGTTAAGATTGATACCAGCCGTAAGGAAATCCTTTTCAATGTGGTTGAGATTAAATGCAGAAATGCTTATTACCAAGCAGACGAACTTCATCAAAAGATTGTAAATCAAATTGAGAATACCATCTTCGCCCTGCGTTCTCACTTCGAGATTGCAGTGGATGGCAATGATAGACTTGATCGAGAGCTGAAAGTGCTTGAGTTGAAGTCTCTCTTGGAGTTCTATATTAACCGTTCACTGAGATATGGCCAGCTAAATCCGGACAAGGCTCATGAGTACAAGGTGTTCTTGAGTAAACTCTCCGAAGGCTATACTATTCGATTTAAGCATCTTGGCGTAATCTTCGACTTTATGCAGGCTGAGCGCCAAAAGAAAGATTTCTATGGTGATACGGTGATTTATACGATGGGCAATCCTGTTATCGAGCAAATTCTTGATGAGAATAGCAACTTGAAAACACAGGTATTGGAGGCTCAGGACAATGAGTTCGTGAACTTCTTCGAACCCACTTTCGTTCCTGCCGAGCAAACAAGCCCAACTCAAGAATCGCCAGTAAAGCCTGTTACAGTGGTTGCTCCGACTGATGATTCTGACTATGAAGTTATTGTGCCTAAAAAGGTGGATAATGATCCAGCTGAATCAGTAAAATCTGAGAAGAAGGAACATAACGATTCTGTGGTATTCGATAAACCTAAAGAGGACGTTGAGCAACCTCAAACGCCTCCTGCAGTCACTCCTGAAGCTGAAGAACAGCCTTCGGAAACAGAACCGACCAAGGAAGAAAAGCCGGAGAAAGATGTTCCTGTGACAGATACTCCTGTAGAGGATATACCGTCGCAACCATCTCATGACGATGAAGTCGTTGTTCCGGAGGTTGATCCAAACTACAAAGAACCTGTAGTGGATGTTATCATTGGTAAGAATAGCGAATCGCCTCAATTCGGTGTTCTGGGCAAGATGGTATCCAATGGTCGTGTTATTGGTATGGACCTCAATGAGTGCAATACCATCAGCCTCTTTGGTGTGCAAGGCGCAGGAAAGAGCTATACGATTGGTTCTGTAACAGAAATGGTGCTCAAACAGTTCTCTAACGTGAACAAGTTGCCAGCACCCATGGCAGGTGTGATATTCCATTTCAGTGAAAGTATGGATTATGCGCCTGAGTTCACATCAATGGTATATCCTAATGATGAAGCTGGGCAGTTAGCCAAGTTGAAAGCTGAATACGGTGCTGAGCCCAATTCAGTAAAAGATGTAGTCCTTCTTGCTCCTGAAGCTCAGGTCGAATTGCGCAAAGCTCAATATCCTGATTTGGAAGTTCATTCAATTGGCTTTGATTCAGGCGAATTATCGGTTCGTGACTGGTTGTTCCTCTTAGCTGCGATGGGCAATGATTCTGCTTATATCAAAGAACTGAAACAGATTATGAAGGCTTGTCGTCACAATATGTCACTGGCCAATATACGTTCTGGCGTTGCTAATAGTGATCACCTTTCTACTTCTCAAAGAGCATTGGCCAATACCAAATTGGACTTTGCTGAAGAGTATATTACTGATGGTTGTAAGCTGCGGCAGTACCTTCGCCCGGGCAGACTTATCATCGTTGACTTGCGTGATGAGTTTATCGAAAAAGAAGAAGCATTAGGCTTATTTGTTGTCATGCTCAATATATTCTCAAGTGTGATGACTGTGGATGGTAAGGCATTCAATAAGTTTATTGTATTTGATGAAGCTCATAAGTATATGAACAACAAGGAACTAGTAGATTCTATTACTACGGCGATTCGTGAAATGCGTCATAAGGGCGTTTCAATCATGATAGCCAGTCAGGATCCAATGAGTTTGCCTACAGAAATCATCGAACTTAGTTCGATGGTAGTGATGCACCGCTTTAGTTCACCTGCATGGGTGAAGCATGTTCAAAAGGCTATAACTCCACTTCAAACGCTGACGGCTACTGAAATGGCTGCATTGGGCTCGGGTGAAGCCTACCTATGGGCTAACAAAGCGACTGATAAAGCGATTACTCAGCGTCCGATAAAGATTAGCATTCGTCCTCGTGTAACCAAACACGGTGGAGATACTATACAAGCTGTAAAATAAGAATGAACATAATAGAATATTCAAATAGAGGAAGTAGAACAGTGAACCAGGATTATGTAATCCATCGTTCACTGTCTGCAGACTCCGCAATATTTGTATTAGCTGACGGTATGGGGGGCTACTCACATGGTGAGATAGCCTCACAAACTGTGGCTGAAAGTATTGTGGAGTATGTGGAGCAGAATACTACCAATTATACTCCTGAAAATCTTTTGAGGGAATCAATAGTGTTTGCTAATGATGCCCTTATGATTAAACAGATGGAAATTGGTGGTAAAAAAATGGGAACTGTCATTGCGGTGCTTTTTATTAAAGGTACCTATGCATACATAACATGGCTTGGTGATAGTAGAGTGTATAAATTTAGCAAGAGCAAAATGGATTTCTGCACAACAGACCATTCTATTGTTCAGCAACTCTCAAACAAAATGGCCATTACTTCTTCTATCTATGAGAAGTATGCAGCGATTGTAACTCGTGCCATCATGGGTGATGAAATTAAGGAAGAGATACCTATTGAAGTCCTATCTATTGCAGAAGGAGATACGTTTCTTTTATGTTCTGATGGATTTCATAAGCAGCTCCCTGTTGAAGAATACGCAGTTTCATGCGACAAGGTAAATCTGAAGTGTTTGGATGATATGGCTCCCGACATGGATGATAATTATTCATTCATAAAAGTAACGGTATAATGATATTAAGCAATATAGTAATTGACGACCTAAAAGATAAATCTGGTTTGCTCTTTGATCAGGCAAAGGATTTTGACATGCTGGCCAAGTTGATATTGGACGTAACGCAGCGTTCCATCGGTGTAACTACTCTCAAACGATTAATGGGTTATATCGATGACGACCACCGTACCAACTCTTATACGCTTAACACCATAGCCTTATACTTGGGTTTCTCGACATGGGATGATTATCTTTTGGCTCGTTCCGTAGATAGTATTTGGGGATTTCAAGATTCCGCCGTGTACATCCATGAATTAGAGTTGGACTCCGAGGTACTTGTAAAGTACATGGATCGAACAGTCAAATTTAAAGTCGTTGAGCATAAAGAAAAAAAGGCATTGATGGTAATTGAAGCTGTAAACAGTAGCCTTCAACCCAATGACCTCCTCTATATTCACAAGATTGAGAAAGGTAAAAGACTGGAGGCTGGAAAAGTTTTTCGAGGTGACTTGATTGGCAATTATAAAACCAGTAGTGAGCTGACAGCCGTCGAACTTATGTAATTTGGCTTATGATACATATAATCGATAAGGTTTCCCTTACGTCCAATGGTCTTGTCGCCACAGGAACTAAAGACCTCATTCACCTTCATCAGGGTGATATGGATGGAGCTTGTGCTGTTTATAGTCTGATGATGTGCTTAATAATCAACCGCTCGATAAAACGATTAGATGTTACAGATTTGGACAAAAAACATGATGGCCGTAGTTCTAAAGGTCGTTTAGTGGACACATTCTTGAATAACGCCAAAGGATTGGTCAGAGAAGGTTACGAGTTAGAAGTCTTGAATACGGAATTGTTGCACGCCTTCAAAAAGTGCGTGTCCACCGCATGGTATTCTACTGAAAATGCAAAGAAGCAAGAATTATATGCTATTATCAAATCCTCGTTAGACGAACATTCACCAATAGAACTTGGCTTTTCTTGGAAACGAAAAGGTGGTCATGCCATAACGGTGATTGGCTACGAAGAACAAAAGGCATATTTGCGTCTCTTCTGCCTTGATCCAGGGTATCCTCTTCAAGAAGGTCAAAACTGGAATAATGTACTGGATATTGATATTGACAATGGCGCAAAATTCAACACTTACAACCACCAGGAAAGCCGTTATGGCAGAGAGGTCTTTGTATCGATTGAAGATGTTTTGGTGATACAAAAGGCTTAACTATGTAAAATTATAGATTTATAGGTTTAAAGTGATGTATATCTGATTTTTATCATAGCAATGGTACGGTATTTGTATTTAATAATGTATAATAATTCTGTCTAATACTACTGACATCTATGTTTACGCTCTTGGCTGATTGATAGTTACAGTGTACTTAACCAAGTGCAAGCTGATAAAAAGCTGGAAGGGCGAATACTTTTCGAGGATATTCCTTCGGGACATGAATGGCTAACCAGTATCATGCAGGCTATGCGAGAAGAAAAGATGCTTTACATCACTTATCAAGGATTTGGTAAACCTATAGAGAATAGTTTTGAGATAGAGCCTTATTATCTGAAAGTGATTAACCGTAGATGGTATGTGCTGGCTCGTAGTCCTTATTACTCTGAACGCAACCAAAGGCAAAACAAAGAGGATGGTGGCAACCGCCCTGCTGACGACTATCGACTTTATGCCCTCGATAGAGTGCTTGATATGGCGCTAACCGATAAGCACTTTAAGATGAAGAAAAGTTTCGATATTGAGGAATATTTTGAGGGTTGTTATGGCATTATAGCCAACAAGAATATCCCCATTGAAAGGATAGTACTTAAAGCATGGAAACCTCATTGCTGCTATTTGGAAAGTCTACCCCTACATCATTCTCAACGCATCATAGCACAAGATGATGAATCCATCACTTTTGAGTTGAATGTGCGTCCTACGTTCGATTTCTATCAAGCACTTTTAGCGCAAACAGATATGGCAGAAGTGTTAGAACCTGAAAGTGTGCGACAGGAGATGAAGCAATTTACAGAAAATATATTATACCACTATAAGAAATAAAAATGAACAATATAAACTTTATAGCTATCGACTTTGAGACCGCTACAGCCAAACGTTCATCTATCTGTGAAGCAGGTATATGTGTGGTAAAAGGAGGAAAAGTGGTTGAAACCAAGTCGTGGTTGGTGCGTCCCGAAGATAACAGGTATAGCTATTGGAATATGCAGGTACATGGCATACGCCCTCAAGACACAGCTTACGCACCTACATTTTCAAAGATATGGGAGGAAATCACAACGTATCTCAAGGATTGCCCAGTACTGGTAGCCCACAATGCAACCTTTGATATGAGATGTATTCGCCATGCCTTACAACTACACCATCTACCTTGTCCTGACATTGATTATTACTGTTCGCTCTGTGCCGCCCGACATATCTATGATTTCGGTTGTAATTCGCTCGACTATCTTTGCGACCATTTCTCTATATCGTATGGTACACACCACCGTGCTGGCGATGATGCCGAAATGTGTGCTCGGCTATTTTTGCAAGAGATAAAAGATGGCAATTTTGCAGATGTTAGCGATTTGAACTTTTGTACTGGAAAGTTATAATATACTTTGACAAATTGGCTCTTACTTTCAAAAAGTTGGATTTATATACTTTATAAACAGAAGTAAATATATTATAAGAATCTTAGGAAAGATTAAAGCAAAAAACACCTAACAGGCTATGTTTAGTTAGGTGTTTTTATTGTTATACCTTGTAATACTCTTCCAGTAACCTCGCCAAGTCCGAAGCCTTATAGAGTATCTTCCCTGCAAATTGCGTATAAGGTATAATCCCCTTATCTCTATAATCTTGCAATGTTCGAGGACTGATATACAGCCGTTCACATACCTCCTTACCTGTGAGAAAATGCTCGCCACCAAACAGGGGCTTGTGCGTTTCTCCCACTTCCTTTATTCTCCTGCCCACATCGTGCAGTGCGGTAAGCACCACCTGCATCTCGTCCGAGCCAAAATTCAAATCTTTTGCTGTTTCCATATTCTATTGCTTTTTAGTTTTGTCCGTCTTCGCAAGGAGCAGCTTCTCCACGTCCTCACGTTTATAATAACACTTGTGCCCGATCTGTGAGAAGGGCAGTACGCCCGTATCTCGGTAATGCTGCAATGTGCGCTTACTGATGTTAAGCAGCTGGCACACATCACCATTGTGCAGCCAGTCGGTATGCTTAGACTTCTCTCCAAATGTCTTGTGGCAGCAGTCGGCAAGACTTAATATCTCGTCCCTTAGTTTCTGCCAGTTCTGGTCTGTAATTATTAAATACCCCATACTTCTATTGTTTTGTTTGTTGTTACTGTTTTCTTTTGTTGCAGCGTTCTGCGCCCCATCACGATGCAAAAGTAGGGATAGTTTCCTTATGCTCAAAGCACTAAGGAACAGCAGGGAAAACAAAGGAAATACGATGAATTTCTCTTCCTCATTCCATGTCGTTATCAACGCTGATACGCCCACTTTTCTTCTTTCACTGCCAATAGCTATAAAGGTACAACCTACCATTTGACATAAGTATTCTGCCTTGTTCTAAGATTTCAGAGAACATAGAGATAAGCTCTTAATTTTTGCTTACATCTTTTTGTGGATTGCTTTTTGTTTAAATAGGTTGTTATTTTCGCCTTATCCGTTCTTTGTTATTCCTTTACTTATAGCTCACTACCCAAATGTGCAGAATACCGCATTTGAATGTGGTTTGTTACAAAGCCAATCAATTATTGGTATTTGTATCATTTCCTTTTATCCTTTGATTTCTCCATTTAATCCACTAAAAACTAAGATGTTTGATGATTTCCTACAAGGAATTTTATAGCAAGTCTATGCAACATTATGCAAGCACACCGAGAATGCTTGGCTATCAGAATTATCCTCCTTAACTTCACTTTCATAAATCATTTTAGGACGATTATGAAGAAATGCGCAGACAATAGCAATATACACGCAGAAGACAAGCCGAAGCATAGTAGGCAAACTTCCAAAAACAAGGAGATAGAAAGCTACCTCTCCACCCATTATGACTTCAGGTTTAACACCGTACTTGGCAGAACAGAGTTTTCTCCCAAGTATGCCAATGTGTATAGCAAGGTCAGCCGTTATGACATCAATACCTTTCGCAGGGAACTTGATAGCGAGGAAGGTATTATTACTTCCGCTGATAATCTCTATTCCATCATTGAAAGCAGCTTTTCTCCCCGTATCAATCCCATACAGGAGTATTTCAAGGCTTTGCCAACGGTTGATGCTTCAGAAGTGCTGTACAAGATAGAGATAAACCAATGCGCCATCGCCAATCTTGCATCGTGCGTTACCGTCCGTAACTCCGAGAAGTGGCTGCCGTACCTTACCAAATGGCTTGTGGCAGTGGTTGCCAATGCGATGGACAACCGTGAATGCCGTAACCATACCTGCCTTGTACTGACAGGAGAACAAGGTAAGTTCAAGACTACCTTTCTTGATTTGCTTTGTCCGCCTGCGCTTAAAGGTTACAGCTACACAGGTAAGATATATCCGCAGGAGAAAGATACACTCACCTATATAGGGCAAAACCTCATCGTAAACATAGACGACCAGCTCAAAGCCCTCAACAAGCGTGATGAGAACGAACTCAAGAACCTCATCACCTGCCCGATGGTCAAATATCGTATGCCCTACGACAAGTATGTGGAGGAACATCCCCATTTGGCGAGTTTCGTAGCATCGGTGAACGGCAACGATTTTTTGACCGACCCGACAGGAAGCAGACGCTTCCTGCCCTTTGAGGTGCTTGCCATTGATATTGAACGAGCTAAAGCTATTTCTATGGATGCCGTCTATACCGAAGCCAAAGCCCTTTTAAAATCAGGCTTCCGCTATTGGTTCAATGATGACGAGATAGCGGAGCTATACAGGGAGAGTGAGGACTTCCAAGTGCAGACCGCTGAAATGGAACTACTATTACGCTGTTTTGAAAAGCCAACAGAGGACAATCCTCATTGTACTTATATGACCACTACTGAAATACTCGCCTACTTAGGCATCTATACCCATCAGCCTTTGACACTCAAACGTATGGGCGAAGCACTCAAAAGGGCTGGCTTTGAAAAGGTAAGCAAGAGGCGTGAAGGTTGTAGTCCTGTCTATGTGTATAAGATTAGGAAAATCCACCCCTGCCCACTGGTAAATAGCTGTAGTAGTTTGATGTAGTAGCGTATGTAGTATAGTTGTTTACTACAACTCATACCTGAATGTCAATTACTTACAATCAAAATATATGTAGTAAGAAGAAAGTGAAAAAAGTTTTTAGGGGAAAAACTTTAGGAAACGAAAAAGAATAAATGAAGTTTGCCCTATCAGCATAATCAAGATATAATCCGATATTAAAATCAGAATGAATAAATGTTCAACCAAATAATTATAATAACAATGAAAGAAGAAGATTTATCACTCATCAAGCGATACCCCATAGTGGAGTATCTTGAAAGGAAAGGTATCAAATCTGTGCGTAGGACACCATCTTATGCCCTCTACCGTTCACCGCTTCGTGAAGATATGCATCCAAGTTTCAAGGTGGACACAGAAAAGAACCTTTGGATAGATTATGCCGAAGGCAAGGGCGGCAGTATTATCGACCTTTATATGCGGTTGGAGGGCTGCACATTATTAGAAGCCATCCGTCAATTGGGACGAAACGATCCCGATGATACTGCGCACAGCCTTCAAAGAGAGAGGGTACAAGACACTTCTAAGCAGGAAAGTATCAGGCAGGCAGCCTCTACAAATGGTGGAGCAAGGAGACTGATAGGTATATCAGACACCTTGCCACTCCATTTGCAGAAATACCTCACAGAAGAACGCTGCATCAATATAGAAAAGGCTACACCCTTTCTACGTTGTATCAGCTATGAGGTAAGAGGCCATCATTACCAAGCCATCGGCTTTGCCAATCAATCGGGAGGTTATGAGCTTAGAGATAACGGTACGTTCAAGGGAACGATTGCTCCGAAGGACATTACTCCGATATTCATAGACAAGTTGAGAGACAAGGACGCTGATAAGATACAGCCTGTATGCGTGTTCGAGGGATTTATAGATTTCCTTTCTCTCCTTTCAATGAAAGAAGAAGTAACGAGTGTCTGCCTCGTGATGAACTCCGTAAGCAATGTTGCAAGGGCTATCCGCTATCTGAACGGCCGACACCTAACCCATATCCGTGCCTTCCTTGACAATGATGATGCAGGAAAGAGGGCAACCAATGATTTCATCAGGGCTGGTTTCAAGGTCGAGGATATGTCAGTGCATTACAGGAACTTCAAAGACCTCAACGAATATCACGTACATAGGGTACGTGAGCAACAGAAGAAACTATCACAGGTGATGCAGCAAATGCAAAGCAACTCCATAAAGGTAAAACAAGTTAAACATAAAATGAGATAGAAAAATGGAAAAGAAGAAAACAACAGAGGTAGAGTATGACCTTTCATATTATTTAGGTGGTAACGAAGAAGAACTGCTCGGAAGAAGTAGCCAGCAGCACACAAAGATGACACGGAGCGGTAAGCCATCAGAGGATGTCGAGCCATTACAGAACACAGAGGTATCACGGTGTACCGAGCTTTCACACGAAACTGAACAAGCAAGGCTGCCAGAGAATGCACCCGTTCAGAAACGCATCAGTGCCAAAATGAGAAAGGAAACGCTTGAAGCCTACAAGCAAGCCTATCTTTTACCTGCCAAACTCAGTAATAGAAAGGCTGTCTATCTGAGCAAGGAAACACAGGAACGTGCAGACCTCATCGTGCGAAGATTGGGCGACAGGGGCAGCAACCTTTCAAGTTTCGTGGAGAACCTCGTCCGCAGTCATTTGGAGGAATACCACGAGGATATAGAGAAGTGGAGAAAGCTATAAGCACGAAAAAAGGAGCGAGGGCTTTTCTTGGAAAGGCCCTCCCTTTTCCTTGAAACTCTCGACCCTTTTCCAAAAGAAGCGAAGACTATGTTATTGTCTAAAAGACAGAAAGGTGGGAATGCCACGAACGCAGTTAGACACGGAATGTCGTGCATCCAGTTTCGGTAGGAGCAACACCCTTAGGTGTTATCGGCATCTCAGCTGATATTGCAAGACGTCAGTTTGTACCCACAAACTGCGCTTGCTCCCCTCATCAAACAGTCGGGGAGATTAGACCGTAATCACTCCGTTCTCATCGGTCATCATTCAGAAATTAAGCAGCAACGAATCATCCATAATGCTTAACTTTCAGAGAAACTTATATGAAGAAATACAGAAGAAAAGCTACCCAATGGCAGCAGAAGGACAATGAAGAAAAACAGATGAACAAGACGGAGTTCATCAAGGTTAGGTGTACTTTGGAGGAGAAGCAGCGCATCAAGGCAAAAGCAGAAAGCACAGGGCGGAAGTTCTCCGAGTACTGCCGTGAGATTCTTTTGAATGGTGAAGTGGTAGCCGTTCCCAAGATGACCGACAATGAAAAGGAAGCCATTGCCGTACTCCACCGAACGGGAATGTACTACGCACAGGTTTCCAACCTCATCAGGATAAAGGACGAGTCATGGGTGCCGATAACCAAGAACCTTTCCATATGTGCCAAAGAAGCATTTAAGCGTTTTTTCGACCCTCACTTTCGGATTGATGATGATATTTATAAGGTCTTAAATTTGACGAGAGATGATAGGAAAGTGTAAGGCGATAGCGCACGGAAGCACGGCATTGGACTATATTTTCAGGGAGGGCAAGCTCGGTTGTCGGCTTGCCTTCCACAATCTTTGCAGCAGGGAGCCGAAGGCTATCCATGAGGAAATGAAGGTGGTCAGCGACTACAACAGCCGATGCAGGAACAAGTTCCTCCGTATCGAAATAGGTATCGCTCCGCAGGACGAGAAGAAACTGCCTGTTTCTGAATTGATGAGGATATCTCATCTGTTTGCCAAGCGAATGGGGCTTGACAATCACCAATGGGTAGCCGTAACCCACAAGGACACCGATAACAGGCATATTCATATCATCGCCAACCGCATCAGTCTGTGTGGAGAGGTATATGACACCACTTTTGTGAGCAACAAGGCAGCGAGGGTGGCGGAGGACATCAGCAGGGAGAAAGGCTTGACTATCGCAAAGGAGGTCAAGGCGGAGAGGAAACACCAAAAGGTAAAAGCCAATCCCACAAGGGAGGAAGCAAAGAAAGAACTGCAAAGAATATGCTATACCCTGCTTGATAAATACAAAGGTACAGGCATCACGGGAAATTCCATGTTCCTCTACGAATTAAACAAGAACGGCATTACCATAGAGCGCGTGAAGAACAAGCAGGGAAAGGTCTATGGCTTGAAATTCTCATACAGAGGACAATCTTTCAAGGCGTCGGAAATAGGCAGGGAGTTCGGCTACCGTTCCCTGAAGAATAACTTTGAACCAACTAACAAAGAAGCATTAAAAAGACCACACCAAACGATACAGGAACCGATAGAAAAGAACGAACAGCCTGATACAGGTTATCAACTTGTACCCAAAAGCCGTTCCTCTATCTCACGAGACAATGACATCCCACAAATGCAAAGTCCCATTGACGCAGTGGCTGATACTGCCATGAGCGTAGTCGATGAAGTGTTGGAAGGCTTAGGCGGGATGATTACACCAACCGCACAGGGCGATGATTATGCCGAAGCAGCATGGCAGCGCAAGCTCAGATACCAAGCGAACAGAAAGAAACGAGGGAGAAAACTATAAGCCATACGAGTTTACAAAAAAACGCAAAACAAAGAATTTCTTAGCATAAACGCTTGTTATTCGGTTACAAAGTATTATCTTTGCAGACAGAATAACAAGCGTTCTTTGTTAGGCAGAAAACAGCAAAGCCAAGTAGCTCGCTCGTTTCCAAATCGTTACCTATTCAGTTATGCCAACAAGGTAACTTCTTTATTTTCAATAAGTTGTATTTTAGATGTTATCTTGCAAGGCAAAACAGCCGCTTTTACCGTGTAAAACCTACGCTTTTGGAATGCAAAACAATAGGTTTTGTAATACGTTGGTAGCGAGTGGGTTATGAAATAGATATACTGCTGGAAAATATTTACACCTTTAGGTTGTCTTTATACCATTCTTTCGTGTTACATTGCAGGGGCTATCGCTTTATTTTTCCAAAGGTTTTAATGCTGGTATACTTACGCCAGAGATTCAGTTTACGTTGTTTTGGCACTCCGTATTGGGCTATATAGTTGCGTGCAGCGTCTAGCATACGCTGTGCACACCGCCCATCTAAGTAAGGATCGTAGTTGTTTATCACCCATTTGCGTAGGTTGGCAATTTCTTTATTCGTAAATATATCGTCGTAAGCATCGCACAGTTGCGAAGCATCGGTAATGTTTTTCCAATACAAATCTTTCGATATGGCATTTAGAGTTATAACTGGTTTATCCATCAAGAGAGCCTCGTAGATAGCAGACGAGGTATCGCTCACCACCACATCAGCCATCAAAAGATATTTTGTAAGGGCAAATTCGCCTACCATTATAATGTTTTTATGGCTATCGGCAAGTGCTCGGCAGGCTTCCACCCATTCTGTTTTGGTCAGTGGGTGTAGTTTTATGATAATCAGAACACGGCGTGTGTCGGCAAGCTTACGCAGGTCGTTGAGGATAAACGGAATGGAAGTTAGTTTTGGAGAGAATGTTGGTGCATAAACCACAATGCGTTCGCAGGCGTGCTCTTGTAGTAATTCTCTTCGCTCGTTATCGAAGTTGTGGCGATGTGCAAATATGTAGTCTTGGCGTGTCCAGCCTGTTTCTACCACAGAAAAGTCGCCATATTTCTTTGCCAAAGTCTTGAAATGACTTGTAAAGTAGGGTCCTTGCGTGCAATAAATGTCGAAATAACGGCGTATCACCCAGTGGTCTTTCTTCTCTGCAGCATAGCCGTGGAATATTTGAATCTTTACCCCAGGCAGATAATAAGGTACAATGTTGCCTGGTACATATATGGCTTCTGGACAAAAATTGTAGCTTTCCTGTATGCTGTTGGTCCATTTCACAGAATCTTTTAATGGAAAATCTGGTATCTTTTCTTGGTGTACATACCACAGCACATCGTTGTTTCCTTCTTTGTTAGCCTCTGTTTGGATAGGCTGTAGAATATCCACAGCATATTTGTTTTCACAGAACAATAAAATGCGCATTATACTTGTATTTTTCTGCAAAGATAGTTTAATTAGCCGACAAAGCGAAAAAAAAGCAGTAACTTTGCACACATTATATAATAATAATGTAGTTATGAGTATGCTAAACTTCACAATAGGGCCCGTAATGTCGGCTGACAAAGTAAGAGAAATAGGTGCAGAACAAGTGCCTTACTTTCGTACTTCAGAATTCTCTGCCACTATGAAAGAGAACGAAAAACTAATGAAAGAGTTTGCAAAAGCAGACGATGATGCTCGTGTGGTATTCATAACAGGTTCAGGAACAGCCTCTATGGAAGCATCAGTAATGAATATTCTAACTCCAGCCGATAAGGTTTTGGTGGTAAACGGAGGTAGTTTCGGACAACGTTTTGTTGATTTGTGCGAATTGTATGCCATTCCCCACACTGTTATAAAGATGAAAATAGGCGAGCAAATCACTGCCGAGATGCTCGAGCAGTACGATGGTCAGGGCTACACAGCCTTTCTTGTGAATGTTGGCGAGACCTCTACGGGTGTGCATTACGATATAGATTTAATCAGTAAATTCTGCCGTCGCAACCATCTTTTCCTGCTTGTCGATGCCATAAGTTCGTTTCTTGCCGACGAGTTTGATATGAAACAATTGGGTGCCGACGTTATGATTACAGGTTCGCAGAAGGCTTTAGCTTGTCCTCCAGGTATCTCAATTATAGTGCTTTCGCCACGAGCTATCGAACGTATCGAACGCAATAATGTTCGCTGTATGTATTTAAATTTAAAAGATGCACTACGTAATGGCGAACGAGGACAAACACCTTTCACTCCAGCTGTGGGTATATTGCGACAAATTAACTACCGATTGAAAGAGATAGAACGTACTGGCGGAGTTGCAGCAGAGATAGAACGAACACGCAATTTGGCTATGGATTTCCGACAGAAAATAGCCCATTTGCCTTTGGAACTTATCACAAAATCGCCTTCGAACGCAGTAACGGCACTGCACCCACTAAACAATTCGGCTTTCAGTATATTCGAAACACTTAAAGACGAGTATGGTATCTGGATTTGTCCGAACGGTGGTGATATGCGCGATACTATCTTTCGAGTAGGCCATATTGGTGCACTGACACCCGAAAATAACTCTACACTTGTAGCAGCATTCAACGAATTACACAACATTGGCAAACTTTAAACAACGATGAAAAAAGTCATTACCTACGGAACTTACGACTTATTGCACAAAGGGCACGTGCGTTTGTTAGAACGGGCAAAGGCATTAGGCGACTACTTAATAGTGGGTGTAACAGCCGATACCTTCGATCGCGAACGGGGAAAGATAAACGTTCAGCAATCACTTGTGGAGCGAATAGAGAACGTAAGGTCCACTGGTTTGGCTGACGAAATAGTGATTGAAGAGTACGAAGGGCAGAAAATAGACGACATAAAGCGTATGAATGTCGATATTTTTACCGTAGGTTCAGACTGGCGGGGTAAGTTTGACTACCTATCAGAGTATTGTAAGGTAGTCTATCTCGAGCGAACGAAAGGTATTTCCAGTACAGAACTGCGCTCAGACCTACGTGAAATACGCATCGGACTGGTGGGCGAGTCGTCTATTATAACCAAGTTTGCACGCGAAAGTAAGTTTGTTAATGGTATAAATATTAGTGGTGTGTATGCAGAAAGCAACCAGAATCTGGGTAATTTACACGAAACAGTGCCTTTCTTTGCCGACAATTACGCTGCATTACTCGAGGTTTCAGATGCCGTTTACATTATTTCGCACCCCGAAAAACATTATACACACATCAAAGAAGCCTTGTTACACGGGAAGCACGTGCTATGCGAATCGCCCATTTCACTAAATAACGAGGAATGGAAAGAACTTAACAGCATTGCAGACGAGCAAGGATTAATCTTGATGGACTCTATAAAGACGGCTTATTCTATGGCATACGATCGCCTTTGCCTGCTTGCAAAGAGTGGGAAAATAGGTAAGATATATTCCATTGATGCCACTTGCACGAGTCTTTCTCACTACAATACAGAGAATAAAGAAGTACTACAATTCACTTGGAACAGCTTTTGTGCATGGGCACCTACGGCTCTTCTCCCAATTTTACAGCTGTTAGGAACCGACTATACCCGTAAAACCATCTGCACACACCTTATTGACGATGCGCCAAACTTCGATACATTCACTAAAATATCGTTCATTTATCCCCATGCGGTGGCATCGTTGAAGGTCGGACAAGGCATAAAATCGGAAGGCGAACTCGTTATTTCTGGTACCGAAGGCTACATTTACGTGCCTGCTCCGTGGTGGAAAACCGATTATTTTGAGGTGCGTAGAGAGAATCCAAGCGACAATAAGCGCTACTTCTATCAACTCGATGGCGAAGGTATTCGCTACGAACTGCTTACTTTTATCAAGTCTATTCAAGGTCAACGCAACCTTTCTTATGTTAGCAAAGAAGTGTCAGAAGCCATCGCTAACATCACTTCCGACTTCTATAAACGCAAAGATACGGTGCTGATATAACGCTTGTTTATTGTAAAACGATGGGTAAAGTATGCACAACAAAAGTGTAAATGTTTCTCATAAGTATATCTATTGTGTTACTGTTTTATTATCAGTGTATTGTAAAACCTATTGTTTTACACTGTAAAAGTGTAGATTTTGCACCACAAAAGAGTTGCCTTCGCATCGTTAAAGTGCAGTTATTATTTTTTAGGGGGATTATCTTTATAAAACCACGACTACTCTTTGTAAAACAATCATATATATACAGCGAAGAGGCGGACGAGTTGTAAAGGCGTGATTTATCACGTTCTTCTTATCTGCGATTGTTCTTTTTCGGTGTCAGAAATGCGGTAACTCACACCATTACACGTACAATCCGCTCTTCTTCTGTGTATCTTAGCACCTGCCATAAGCAACAAAACAAAGTTCGTTTTCCTAAGAATGAAACTCTGCTGACCCTCTTTGCTTCTTAAAAAACTTGTTTACAAACGCTTATAAGTAACGATAGTGTTACCATAAAACTCTTTTTTCACAATGTCAATATTATTTGGAAGATGTGGAGCGGCAATACCATTGCTTATAGTAAAGGGGGCTGTCTCTATACGAATTTCGTCCCACAAGCCTGCATCTATAAACGATTGAAGTGTGTGTGCGCCACCTTCTACGATGAGTGAACATATTTTTGGTTCTGTATTGTTGCGTTGGTTGATGGTTTCAATAAGTTGTTGCAGACTGTTTACATATAGAACTTCATCTACAAAACCATTATTTTTATAAGTAGACGACAGTACTATTTTCTGTGGATTCTTGCCATTCCACTCTCTTACCGTAAGACGTGGGTGTTCCAATTCCTCTGTATTGCGCCCTACAAGAATAGCATCGTACTCGGCACGGAGCTTATGAACGAGCATCTTTGTAACGGCGTTAGATATCTGCAGAGTGGCTATTCTATCGCTCGTAACCTGCGAATACCCTATGAAACCATTAGCAGTTTGTGCCCATTTTAGCAATATGTAGGGTCTATTTTGTGTGTTTCGCACTATAAATTCACGGTTCAGCATTAGACATTCGTGCTCCAACACGCCCACAGTAACATCTATTCCTGCCTTGCGAATGTGCTCAATACCTCTTCCTTGCACTGCTGAAAAGGGGTCTACACAGCCACAAACCATTCTGCGAATACCCTTTCGAACAATTAAATCGGCACAAGGAGGAGTCTTTCCGTAATGAGAACAAGGTTCTAAAGTGATATATAAAGTGGCACCTGTAGCAGATCTATCATGAATAAGACCAGGAAATGCTCCTCGATATTCTTGTTTTACAGGAATGACGTATCGATTATTACGCATGGTAACGATGGCTTCTTGGAAGTATTTTTGATTGTCCTTATCTTGCAAAATTCTTTGTAGATCATTTTTAATTGCATTCTTTGTATGACTCATGGTCATACGCAACTGTTGTAATTTTGGCGTCGCAC
>ERZ772999.337-NODE-337-length-29906-cov-22.956082_pt1 | contig 29906 bp, 23 predicted proteins | sample MGYA00511467_ERZ772999 | MGnify/ENA primary metagenome ERZ772999 (study PRJEB29015, sample SAMEA2738064) | human oral metagenome | biome: human oral; feature: human-associated habitat; material: saliva | place: China | collected 2218 ... | reverse complement strand
GCGTTCACTGTATGGTTTTTGGATAACAATCCCGTAGGTTTGCGGTGATTATAGCAAGAGGGAAACGCCTGGTTCCATTCCGAACCCAGAAGCTAAGACTCTTTGCGCCGATGGTACTGCACTTTTGTGGGTGTGGGAGAGTAGGTCGTCGCCGCTTTATTTTTCAATAGCCCCGGCTTCGCCGGGGCTATTTTTGTTTAACAAACTATTCTGCTTGACGGGTAGTGCACCCGGTGGAAGAAACTCCGGGCAGAGAATAATAGGAGAGAGGTGCCTCTCCTCCCTAACGTCCACGGTCGAGGCCGTGGATCCGCATCGCTACAGGTGCACGAAAGCCGCCCTCTATACTAGAATGGTATGGCTTATATTGGGCATTAAAGACGGGCCAAGCGCCCCTCCATAGAGTTGATGCCTCAGGCAGCGGACCGTCCGGACCGACTGCATCCACGACCCGCCACGAGCGGATACCTCCCAAGGAGATTCATGTCTGAGACCCCCCGCCACGAGTCTAACGGCTCCGGCCCCCGTCAGCACCGCAAGAACAACGGCGGCAAGGATTTCCGCTCCAAGAAGGGCGGCAAGAACTTCGGCGGTAAGGGCGGTTTCAAGCGTAACGATCGCGGAGGTAAGAAGTTCGACGGTCGCCGCTCTGACTCGCGTTCGAAGGCACCCCGCTCCAATGGACCCGAGGGTGACGCACCCCGCGAAGAGGTACGTAGCATCGGTGGCCGTGCAGGCTACCGTCCCGCTAAGCCCAAAGCACCCGAGATCGACAGCGATGTGACCGGTCGCGAACTGGACGGTGCAACCTACCGTCAGCTACGTGCCCTGGAGCCTCGTAACGCTGAGACCGTTGCCAAGCATCTGGTGATGGCGGGTCGTTACCTTGACATCGACCCCGAATTCGCGCTGGCGCACGCCGTTGCTGCCTCCCGTAGCGCCGGTCGTATCGCCGCCGTGCGTGAAGCCGTGGGTATCGCTGCCTACGTGGCAGAGGACTACGAGCTGGCCCTGCGTGAGCTGCGTACTCACCGTCGCATCAGCGGTTCCGTGGACCACCTTGCGCTGCTGGTGGACTGCGAACGTGCACTGGGACGACTGCCCAAGGCACAGGAAATGATTGCCGAATTCAAGCGTGAAGAGCTGCCTGCCGAGGTGCGTGTGGAACTGGCTATCGTCGAGTCCGGCATCCTGACCGATCAGGGCAAGAAGAGCCAGGCCGTGGTAGCCCTTCAGATTCCCCAGCTGAACCCCAAGCGCGCATTCGAATACAGCCCGCGTCTCTTTAGCGCCTACGCCGATGCCCTCGCCAACGCTGGCCGCAATCAGGAGGCCGAGCGTTGGGCACGCCTATCTGTCGTAGCTGAGGCAGCGCTGGGCCAGGGCAACTTCGCGGAGCCCGAAATCTTCGATATTTTTGGCGAGGCAGACCTCTTCGAGAAGGAAGAGATGCCCGCAGAAAGCCCGGTCAAGGCTGCAGATGAGGAAGCCTCCGAGAAGGCAGAAGCAACCGGCTCCGAAGAGAATACCTCCGAGGACTCCGCCGCGGAAGCACCTGAAGACTCTGAAGCCGAGGAAAAGGCCGAGGCTGACGTAGAGTAATAGCCTGTACATACCGAACCGCCGGATGCGGCTCCCCGAGAGCTCGCCTCCGGCGGTTCGCGCTATATCGGAGAGGCTACCCGTCCGAATAGGAACTGCCCGTGACGAACGATAGGCCCCGGTAGTGCGGAACGGGTAGGATAGAGGGAATACTAGCCGCTCAGACCCCGGAAGAGGTTCCTATGACCACGACCGCACTCCTTGCCCGATACGACGCGCTCCTCTCAGACCTGGACGGCGTTGTCTACGCCGGCCCCTTTGCCATCGAGGGAGCTCCCGAAGCCCTCAACCGTGCGGAGGAAGAGCTCAACGTACCGGTCATCTTCGTGACTAACAACGCTTCCCGTTCGGTAGAATCCGTCGCAGAACACCTTCGCGACCTTGGAGTGCACACCCGGGCAGAACGAGTCGTCAGCTCCGCACAGGCCGGCGCAAAGCTTCTCGCGCAAAAGATTCCTGCGGGCTCCAAAGTGCTGATTACCGGTACCGAGGCCCTCGCCGACTGCGTGCGCGACGCAGGCCTGGAACCCGTACGCACCGAGGCCGAGGGGCCAGTAGCCCTCATTCAGGGCTTTGACCCGAAGATGGGCTGGGAGGATCTCGCGGAAGCCGCCTACACCCTCGCTAACCCCGAGGTGCTGTGGATCGCCACTAACACCGATCAGACCATCCCTAAGGAACGCGGCCAGGCCCCCGGCAACGGCACCCTCGTCGCAGCCGTGGCAACCGCTTCGCGCCGTACCCCGCTCGTTGCGGGCAAACCCGAAGCCCCCATCTTCCACACCGCAGCACAGGCCCTGAACTCCGAGCGTCCCGTCATTGTGGGTGACCGCCTGGATACCGATATTCTCGGCGCTAATAACGCGCAGATGGACGGCGCGCTCGTGCTCACCGGTGTGCAGACCTACCGCGACGTCATCGAAGCCGTACCCGAACAGCGCCCGACCTACGTGCTGCGTACCCTGGACGACTTCTTCGCACCCTACCCCGAGATTGAGGTGCTCTTCGAAGGCTACGAGGTGATTGCGACCGGCCCCACCTGGCAGGCACGGGTGCGAGGCGAGAACCTGATTCTCACAGGCCCCGAGAACCTCGACGAGGGCACCTTCGCCGGAAGCGAGAGCGAAGCAGAGGCCTGGCGCGTCGCCTACGCCGCCTGGTGGGCAGCCAACCCCGAGCAGGCCGCCGTGCCCGTCATCAAGGGTCTTCCCGGTGCCTAAACAGAACGAAACTATGAACGCCGAGACCACCGACCGTTCTATCGCGGATGCCGAATTTGAGCGGCAACTGGCGGCGACCCTCGCCATGGACCCGGTAGAACGCGTCAAACGTCTCGAAACGATGAGCGAGCAACTGGAAAAGGATCTCGAGAATCTCTCCTAACCTCGCGGCGGTGAGCTCTCAGACGGTAATGTTCTGAGGGGTCACGGCACTACACGACGACAGAAAGAAGATATGGGCAAAGACACCGCGCGCCTCGATAAATACCTGGTCGAAGCCGGATTCGTGAGCTCCCGAACCCTCGCCGCAAAGCTCATTGCCGCTGGAGACGTGCAGGTCAATGGCAAGGCCGCGCGCAAAGCATCCATGCTCGTGGGACCGGAGGATACCCTCTACGTGCGTCAGAGCGAACTGACCGAATACGTCAGCCGCGCAGGCCACAAGCTCGCGGGTGCCCTCGATGCGTTCCCCGATATCGAGGTTGAAGGCAAGCGTTGCCTGGATGCGGGAGCATCCACCGGAGGCTTTACCGACGTGCTACTTCGTCGAGGGGCCCGGCATGTGGCGGCCGTGGACGTGGGGCACGGACAGCTCGTGGACGCGCTGCGCGAAGATTCCCGAGTTGGCGTGTACGAAGGCCTCAACGTTCGTTACCTGAAGCCCGAAGATATTGGCGGACAGGTTGAGCTGACGGTCTCGGACCTGTCGTTCATCTCGCTGACCCTGGTCATGGAGGCGCTAGCGAACGCCACCGAAACCGGCGGTGATCTGGTGCTCATGGTCAAACCGCAGTTCGAGGTCGGCAAGCACCGCATCGGACGCGGGGGAGTGGTCTACGAAGAATCCGCCCGCCGTGAAGCGGTGGAAAAGGTACAAGCCTCCGCCATCAGTCACGGGCTGCGGGTGATGGGCATGGAGCCCAGTCCGCTCCCCGGTCAGGACGGCAACGTGGAGTACTTCCTATGGTGTCGAAAAGAAAATAAATAGCGTTGAGATAGTCTGAGAGGACTCCAATCGAGCGTGAGTAAAGCGCTACGGCCGGGGACTTCTCGGGCTATCGCGCTATCGAGGTGCCTTGGCAACGGGCCTCCGCAGATTATTCGAAATAATTTTCTAAAAATAGAGTATTTTAGAAAATTTTCGAGAACATATTCGGTATGATGGGTGTAGATACACCAACTCAATACCCCAACCATGAATGGGAGAGAGTCGTTATGGCAGAACAAAAGAGCCATGTAGAAAAGGGAGCTGCTCTCGCGCAGGTGCAGCCGGAGGGTGAGCATCACGCGGCGGAACGTTCAGGCAATCGCGGGCGAAAGATATTGGTCTTTGCGCACGTGGGACGCAAAGAAGCACGAGATGCCGCTCGCCAGGCCTGTGCCCAGCTCTATAAGGCCGGGCTGACCCCCGTCATGACTCGCTCCGATCTGGAAACCCTGAGCGAGAACTGGGATGAGCCCGTTCCCGTGCAGGTGGTGCATGAATCGGTGGCCCTTATCGATATTGAGCTTGGCGTGGTGCTGGGCGGCGACGGCTCGATTCTGCGTGCCGCCGAGATGGTGCGCCGAACCAGTATTCCCCTGATTGGCGTGAATCTGGGGCACGTCGGCTTTCTCGCCGAATCCGAAGAGAGCGACCTGAGTGAGACGGTGCGTCACATCGTTAACAGTGAGTACACGGTCGAAGAGCGTATGGCCATTGACGTTGAAGTCTGGAACGACGGTAAGCGCGTGCATAGCGACTGGGCGCTGAACGAAGCCAGCGTCGAAAAGGGTAACCGCGAAAAGATGATCGAGGTCATCATCGAGGTAGACTGCCGGCCGCTGAGTACCTTCGGCTGTGACGGCGTGGTCATGGGGACCCCCACCGGCTCGACCGCTTACGCTTTCTCGGGTGGTGGTCCGGTGGTCTGGCCCGAGGTTGAAGCGATCCTGATGGTTCCGCTCTCGGCCCATGCGCTCTTTGCGCGCCCGCTCGTGGCGGCTCCCACCTCAACCCTGGCGGTAGAGCTCATGCCCGAAAACGGTGCCTCCGGTGTGCTGTGGTGCGATGGTCGCCGCACTGTGGAGCTTGACCCTGGCTCGCGTATTGAAGTGCGTCGATCCGAGAAGTCCGTGCTGCTGGCCCGCATCCACCCCGCGCCCTTCTCGGAGCGTCTGGTGCGCAAATTTGAGTTGCCCATCCGCGGCTGGCGCGGTCCGCAGGAGGCTGAGACGCAGTCCTCCAAGTAGGGGAGGGTACTTACAATATTCGCTGCGCGACGGCAATTGTCACCTCTGCAGAGGGGGCGAGAAAAGTTCGAGACGGTCAAAAGAAAAGGAATGAACGTTCGTGATTGAGGAAATTCATATTCGAGACCTCGGCATCATTACCGATGCGAGGCTCCCCCTCGAACCGGGGTTCTCCGTTCTGACCGGTGAAACCGGTGCGGGTAAAACCATGGTTGTCACCGCCCTCGGAATGCTTCTGGGTGCTCGCTCGGACGCCTCCAGCGTGCGCAACGGCGCCAAGAATGCGCTCGCCGAGGCCGTCATCCGCTTGCCGCGAGGCCACCGTGCCCTCGCCCTGGCCGAAGAAGCCGGCGGAACCACCGAAGAGATTGACGAACAGAGCTCGGAGCTGTTGCTGGCTCGCACCGTCAACGCTTCTGGGCGCTCGCGCGCCCACGTCGGCGGTTGCTCCGCACCCATCGGCACTCTCGCCCAGATTGGGCAGAGCCTCGTGGCCGTGCACGGCCAGTCGGACCAGCTACGCCTCAAATCGCCCGCAGAACAGCGCCAATCCCTCGACCTGTATGCGGGGGAGGAGCTGGCCTCCCTACTGGAGAAGTATCGAGAGAACTACGAACGCTACCGTGCCGCTGCCGCGGAACTCAAGGAAGTTCGGGAGAACTCTCGCGCTCGCGCACTAGAGGCGCAGAGCCTGCAGGGGGCGCTCGAGGAGATCGCCGCCGTCAACCCCCGCGCGGGTGAAGAGGACGAGCTCAAGGCCGAAATGGTGAAGCTCATGAACGTTGAGGCTCTGCGGATTGCCTCCGCGACCGCCCTGACCGCGCTGAGCGGTAGCGAATACTCGAGCGGCGAGGAAGCCAACGTTATGGGTCTGCTCGATGCCGCCCGTAGTGCCCTGCAGGGACAGGCCTCTGCCGATGAAGAGCTTGCCGCCCTGGAAGCTCGTGTCAACGAGCTCATGATCCTGACCACCGATATCGCCTCGGATCTTTCCTCCTATGCGGCTTCCCTGGATGTGGAGGGGCCCGAGCGTCTGGCGCAGGTGCAGACCCGCCGCGCCCAGCTGGCAACGCTCATGCGCAAGTACGGGGCGGATATCGCCGAGGTGCTTGAATGGGCCGAGGAATCCCGCGCCCGCCTGGACACCCTCGTTGACGACCCGCAGCGCCAGGAAACTCTCGAAACGGAACTCGTGCAGTTGCGCAAGGTCTTGGGGGAACAGGCAGAAGAGCTGACAAACCTGCGTCGCGCGGCCGCCCAAAAACTTGCCGATGCGGTGAGCGAGGAGCTGACCGCCCTGGCCATGCCGAACGCCTCCCTTGTGGTGGAAGTTGCCGAGGCGGAGAAATTCTCGGTACACGGCCGCGACACCGTCACCTTCATGCTGGCACCCCACCGCACCGCCGTGCCCCGCCCGCTCGGCAAGGGTGCATCCGGCGGTGAGCTCTCCCGCGTGATGCTCGCCCTCGAAGTGGTACTCGCCGAAGTGGATCCCGTGCCCACATTCATCTTTGACGAAGTCGACTCGGGTGTGGGCGGCAAGGCCGCCATCGAGATTGGTCGCCGCCTGGCCATGCTCGCCCGGCACGTTCAGGTGCTGGTGGTGACCCACCTGCCGCAGGTGGCAGCCTTCGCCGACCAGCACATCCTGGTGCTCAAGAACGACGACGCCTCGCTGTCTAAAGTGCAGGTGCTCACGGAGGAAGAGCGCGTGGTGGAGCTGGCTCGTATGCTCTCCGGTCACGACCAATCCGAGTCGGCTCGCGAGCACGCTCGGGAGCTGTTGGAAGCCGGGCGGCAGGTGTCCCAGAACCAGGGGTGAAACGCCCCGAACTGGGGGTAACGTACCTCGGAATCCGCCGCCTGAAAACGGGCGTGCCGGACGACCAAACCCCGCGCACGTGGGACGGATGGTATGAGATACTCAAGGGGTACTCGAGGAAAATCTCTGAACGGTGCGGTGGGAATATAAAACCCCCGTGCGTGTTTACAGTGGAGACAGACCCCGAGGGGAGGGCTTCGGCCTGCGAGAATCATCTCGCGGCGTAGTTCTCTGCTTGGATAGCAGACAAGAAAATGGTAGGCTTGAATTCCGTGGTGAATGAAAAAAATAACGCTCAGAACGCGTCCTCTAACGACAAGGTAACCCGTCAGATTTTCGTGACCGGCGGTGTTGCATCTTCTCTCGGTAAGGGCCTGTCGGCCTCTTCCCTCGGTCAGCTTCTTCGCTCTCGCGGCCTCTCCGTGACCATGCAGAAGTTCGACCCCTACCTGAACGTCGACCCCGGTACGATGAACCCCTTCCAGCACGGTGAAGTCTTTGTCACCGACGACGGTGCAGAAACCGACCTGGACATCGGACACTACGAGCGTTTCCTGGACGAGAACCTCGACCAGTCCGCTAACGTGACCACCGGTCAGGTTTACTCCTCCGTTATCGCGAAGGAACGCCGCGGCGAGTACCTCGGCGACACCGTCCAGGTGATTCCTCACATCACCGACGAGATCAAGTCCCGCATGCGTCACGCGGCGGAAATCGACAACGCCCCCGACATCATCATTACCGAAATCGGCGGCACCGTTGGCGATATTGAATCCCTGCCCTTCATGGAAGCTGCACGCCAGGTGCGCCGCGATGTCGGACGCAAGAACGTCTTCTTTCTGCACGTCTCCCTGGTGCCCTACATCGGCCCCTCCGGCGAGCTGAAGACCAAGCCTACCCAGCACTCCGTCGCAGCACTGCGCGGCCTGGGTATTCAGCCTGACGGCTTGATTCTGCGCTGTGAGCGCGAGGTCCCCGCATCGCACCGCTCCAAGATCGGTAACGCCTGCGACGTGGACACCGACGCCGTCATCTCCTGCGCCGATGCCCCCAGCATCTACGACATCCCCAAGACCCTGCACAGCCAGAAGCTCGACGACTACATCCTCGACTACTTCGGCATCGAGGCATCCGAGCCCGACTTCACCCAGTGGGACCGCCTGCTCGACGCAGTGCACCGCCCCGCCGCAGAGGTGAACGTGGCCCTGGTCGGTAAGTACATCGACCTGCCCGACGCATACCTCTCGGTCTCCGAGGCTCTGCGCGCCGGCGGCTTCGCAAACAACGTGAAGGTTAACATCAAGTGGGTTGCCGCCGACCTGTGCGCAACCGACGAGGACGCAGACCACCAGCTGCGCGGCATGGACGCCATCCTGGTGCCCGGCGGCTTCGGCATCCGCGGCCTGGACGGCAAGATTGGCGCCCTCAAGTACGCACGCGAGCACAAGATCCCGACCCTGGGTATCTGCCTGGGTCTGCAGTCCATGGTGATCGAGTACGCGCGTAACGTGCTGGGTCTGCCCGAGGCGTCCTCCACCGAGTTCGACCCCGAGACCCCCGTACCCGTTATCGCCACCATCGAAGAGCAGAAGCAGTTCGTCGAGGGTGCCGGCGACCTGGGCGGCACCATGCGCCTGGGCCTCTACAAGGCAAACCTGGTGCCCGGCTCTCAGGTGGCTAAGGCCTACGGCGCCACCGAGGCATCGGAGCGTCACCGTCACCGTTACGAGGTGAACAACGAGTACCGCGAGCAGCTCGAAGAGGCTGGTCTCGTGATCTCCGGTACCTCCCCGGACTCCTCGCTGGTTGAGTACGTGGAGCTGCCCGCAGAGGTTCACCCCTACTACGTGGCAACTCAGGCACACCCCGAGTACCGCTCCCGCCCGACCCGTCCGCACCCGCTCTTTGCAGGCCTGATTAAGGCTGCCCTGGAGCGCCGCGGCGCATAAGGCGACCGAACCCGTTGAGCGCCCCAGCCGTCCCCGCGGCGGCTGGGGCGCTCGCCGTTTAACCGTCTTAACCCATCGGGGTCCGCCGAGTAACGGGCAGACGCGCGAGGGAGTTCCGAAACGAACCCTCTAGAATAGAAATATGAGCGAAAACCAGCATATTATCGACGAACCCTCCGAACGCACGATTCGCACCCGGACCGTCAAATACAGCGGATACGTCATCGAAACCGCGGTCGAGGAATACGAGCTGAACGAGGACACCGTACTCACCCGCGATGTCGTGGAGATGCCCGGTGCCGTGGCCGTGGCCGTGCTCAACGAACACAACGAATTGCTGATGCTCAACCAGTACCGACATCCGGTGCGCATGAACCTCTGGGAGGTACCCGCCGGCCTGCTCGACATCGACGGTGAGGATCCCCTCCACGCCGCGCAGCGTGAGCTCGCCGAAGAAGCCGACCTGCGAGCCTCCAGCTGGCACGCCCTGACCGACTACTTCAGCAGCCCCGGCGCAACCAGCGAGGCGGGTCGCGTCTACCTGGCCCGCGACCTGAGCGAGCTGCCCCGCCAGGAACGCACTGAACGCACCGAAGAAGAGGCGGAGATGACCTACCGCTGGGTTCCCCTGCAGGATGCGGTGCAGCTGGTTCTGGATGGTAAAGTGCACAACGCGCTGGCCATCCAGGCGATTCTGGCCACTTACGCCGCCTCGGCGCGCGGCTTCGAGGGCCTACGCGAAGCCGTCGGTGGCTGGGATTTCCACCCCTACATGGGGCATCGCCGACAGAAGCCGCAGACCTTCCGTTAGGGTTCGGAGCCTTCTCGCCTGATTCCTTAAGGAAGCATTTAGCGCTACCGTGCGCATCCGAACGAACCTGAACGACCGCGTGGGAAGGGAAGAGATATGGCACAGCCCGCGCTGAAGGGCGCTACCCCCGCGGTTGAGGGGGCCGGCGAGCAGACCCCCCTGGAGCGGGCCATCGACCAGTACCTGGTGCATCTGCGGGTCGAGCGGGGGAGCAGCGAGAACACCATCGCCTCGTATGCGCGAGACCTGCGCCGCTACGCCGCGTACCTCTCCACCCTCGGGGTGATTGACCCCGAACGCATTACGACCGCGCAGGTACGTTCATTTATGCGCGAGCTTGCCGCGCCCACCGTGCCCCTACCCGGTCTGGCCGCCCCAGTTAAAAAGCAGCCGGGGGAAGAGAACTCCGTGGATGCCGAGGAGGCCGCAGAATCCCTGGCCGTCCTCATCGCCGCCGACGGGGGTCGCGGTACCGAGCCGGGGGAGCGGGGGAACGGCGAGGGAAGCATCCCGCTGCCGCTGGGTCCTAACTCCATCGCCCGCACCATGGCCGCCGTGCGCGGAGCCCACGCTTTCTGGGTCTCTGCCTTTCTGGTGGAAAAAGACCCCGCCGCGACCGTGACGCCGCCCAAAAACGTCAAGCGCCTACCCAAAGCTATTACCGTGGAGCAGATGCAGCGCCTCCTCGCCGTGCCGGATCGAGACACTCCTATCGGCCTACGAAACCGCGCCATACTTGAATTCCTGTACGCCACCGGTGCCCGCGTGAGCGAAATGCTCAACGCCGATATCGACGACGTACACAGCGAAGAAACCCTGACCGACGAGGACGGCAATGACATCACCCTCCCCGGGTACGTGCGGCTCTTCGGCAAGGGGAGCAAGGAACGCCTCGTGCCCCTCGGAAATTACGCCCACAAGGCCATTCAGGATTACCTGGTGCGCGGGCGGCCCGCGCTCGTGGCCCACGGCAAAGGCACCGCCGCGCTCTTCGTCAACGGGCGAGGTGGCAGGCTGGGGCGCCAGGGTGCCTGGCTCATCCTTAAGGAAGCCGCCGAGGCGGCGGGCCTCAGCGCGGACTTCTCTCCGCACTCCATGCGGCACAGCTTCGCAACCCACCTGCTGCAGGGCGGCGCCGATATTCGCGTGGTGCAGGAGCTGCTGGGGCACGCCTCCATCGCGACCACGCAGGTGTACACCAAGGTCACTCCCGAGGGGCTCATGGAGGTTTACCGGATGGCGCATCCGCGTGCCCACGAGAGGGGATAAAACCCCGCCAATCCGCGGAACAGCCGCTCTTGAGGTAACCTTATAGACAACGCTTAAACTTAAAACTTCGAATTCATTGATGAAGGTGAACCATTGACTGAAGCTCAGGCACAAGAACTCGGCCCCACCGGTCGACCCCTGCGCGTGTACCCCGACCCGGCTCCGCTGAGCAGCCACGGTCCCGCCCGCATTATTTCTATGGTGAATCAGAAGGGCGGCGTGGGTAAGACCACCTCCACCATTAACCTGGGCGCGGCACTGGCAGAATGTGGCCGCAAGGTGCTACTGGTCGACTTCGACCCGCAGGGTGCCCTCTCCGCAGGTTTCGGCGCGAACCCGCACGAGCTGGACCTGACCGTCTACAACGTCATGATGGACCGCAAGGTTGATATCAAGGACGTTATCCTGCCCACCGGTGTGGAGAACATCGACCTGCTGCCCGCCAACATTGACCTTTCCGCAGCCGAGGTGCAGCTGGTCAATGAGGTGGCTCGCGAGCAGGTTCTCGCTTCGGCCCTGCGTAAGGTGCGCGATGAGTACGACGTCATCCTCATCGACTGCCAGCCCTCCCTGGGCCTGCTGACCGTCAACGCGCTGACCGCCTCCGACGGCGTGATTATTCCGCTGATTTGTGAGTTCTTTGCCCTGCGCGCCGTGGCCCTGCTGGTGGATTCCATCGAGAAGGTGCAGGACCGTCTGAACCCCGACCTCGAGATTGTCGGCGTGCTGGCTACCATGTTCGATGCGCGCACCATTCACTCCAAGGAAGTTCTGGCACGCATCGTGGATGCCTTCGGCGACAAGGTGTTCGACACCGTCATCAAGCGCACCGTGAAGTTCCCGGATGCCTCCGTATCCGCCGAGCCGATTCTCAGCTACGCCTCGAGCCACCCCGGTGCCGAGGCGTACCGTCAGGTTGCTCGCGAGCTGATTTACAAGGGCGGCGCACGCTAAAGCCCCCACCTATACGCCCTCTGCTGAGGTGGCTCTCACCCTTGAGTCACACCGGCAGAGGGCGTATAATTGTGTGGATTCTAAAGACCCCGTGCACTGCTTACGCCGAAAAATAGGCGAAGTAGAAGCCGCATCTGAGACGGCGCCAACAAAGCCGGACCAGCACAGCCGGGGAGAATAAACCTAAGGAGAATAGGTCGTTTATGACCACGAACGTCGCTGCCGTGAGGGTACCGACACCGAACGCAGAGGCCGCCCAGAACGCCCGATCCGAGGGCCGCGGCCTGCAGAACCCGGAACGCGGTTTCACCCTCACCCTCAGTAATTTTGAGGGCCCCTTTGACCTTCTGCTGACCCTGATTTCGCGCCGCAAACTCGACATTACCGACGTTGCGCTCGCCGAAGTGACCGATGAGTTCCTCGCCTACCTGCAGGCCCTCTACGCCGAGGGTACGGAGCGAGCCCTGGACGAGGCCAGTGAATTTCTGGTTACCGCCGCAACCCTCCTCGAGCTCAAGACCGCGCGCCTGCTGCCTCAGCATCGTGAACCCCTTGAGGAAGATGTCGCCCTGCTCGAGGCCCGCGACCTACTCTTTGCGCGTCTGCTGCAATACCGCGCCTACCGCGAGGTCGCCGATATCTTTGCCGAACGCTGGGCGCAAGAAGCGCAGCGTTTTCCCCGCGCGGTAGCCCTCGAAGAACGATTCGCCCAGGCGCTGCCTGAACTGGTCTTTACCGGAGGGGCCGAAGAGTTTGCGTGCATTGCGGCCGCCGCGCTGAGCCGGCAGCCCGCCGAACCCGAGCCCGCCGCGGAAGAAATCGTGGAGGAGCTGAACGAGCACCTGCACGTTCCGGTCACCACCATCGCCGCCGAAGAACACTATCTGCTGCACACCCTGCTGGACGCCTCCGGGCGCGAACTGCGCTTTGACGAGCTCGTGCGGGGCGTGGGCGACCTGGAAATTGCGGTGGTTCGTTTCTTGGCCCTGCTGGAGCTCTACAAGGAGGGCGCCCTGCACGTGGAACAGGAGCACCCCCTGGGTGAGATTCTGGTGCGAGCCAGCGCCACGGCGGGAAGCTTCGTGATTCGTCCCGAAGCTCTCTCAGGTTCTCGGGACGGCTCGGAACCTGTACTTCCCGAGAGCGCGGAAAACCGCGAAACCCCGGAGGCGGAGTTCGCCGAGAACGGCATCGACCCGGAGGAGGAACGTGACTAACCCCGAGAACGGATCGCGCTTCAACCGCGAATTCACCCCCGATGACCTGGCCATCGTGAACCTGGGCTACTGGGATCCGAACGCCGAGGATGATACGGGGCCGGCCGCCTCGGAACCGGCTGGGTCCACGGCCGAACCGGTAGCTGAGAACCAGGAGCCGGTAGCGGCCGAATCGGCTGAACCCGATGCCGAACCCGCCGGGGAACTGGAAGAGCCTGAAACGCCGGAGGACCCCGACAGCCCGGAAGCACCGCAGGAACCTGCACCTAGTGCAGAGAAAAGCCCGGTGAAAATACCCGCGGGCAGGCCTTCCACAGCACCCAGCGTGGCGGTCGACCCCGACGCCGAGTTCTCGCGTGTCGAGGCTATCCCCGGCGGCGTCAAAAGCGCCATCGAAGCAATCCTCACCGTCGCCGAGGCCCCCGTGAGCGTGCGCGAGCTTTCTGCCGCGCTCATCGTGAGCGAGCGGGCCGTCGAACACGCCCTCGATCAGCTGTACCGCGAGTACAACGGCGAGGAAACGGAATACGGCGAGGAAGGCATCTCACCCGAGCCGCGCGGATTCCAGCTGCGCCGCATCGCCGGTGGCTGGAAGCTCTACGCCCGCGACGACTTCGCCCCCTGGGTGGCGCGCTTCGTGACTCGTTCCAAGAGCGCGACCCTGAGCAAACCCGCCTACGAGACGCTTGCCGTGATTGCCTACCGGCAGCCGGTGACCCGCGCGAGGGTCGCCTCAATCCGCGGCGTGAACGCGGACGCGGCCATCCGCCAGCTGCTGCAACGGCAGTTGATTCGCGAGGCCGGGCGAGAAGCCGGAACCGGCGCGACCCTCTACGAAACCACGGACCTGCTGCTGGTAAAGCTTGGGTTGAACTCCCTAGAGGAGCTGCCGGCGCTCGCGCCCTTCCTGCCCGATGACACGGAAGCCGCAGTGCTTGCCGAGGGCAACGACTAAGACAACGAATCAATAAGACGAACGAACGTTCGGGAAATGCCTGAAATGTTCGCACTATACGACAGAAAAGAGAAGAACACCATGGCATATGGAAACTCCTCCCGCGGCGGCCGCTCTGCATCCGGTCGCCCCCAGAACTCCCGCGGTGGCCGACCCGGCGCAGGCCGTCCCGGCCAGGGCGGCAAGCCCGGCGCTAAGGGCGCAGGCGCACGCGGCGGTCGCCCCGGCGCACCGAAAAACGGCGCGGGCAAGGGCGGCGCAAAGGGCTTCGGCGAGAAGAAGTTCGGTGACAAGAAATTCGGCGCGGGCCGCGCAGGTCGCGGCCGCGGTACCGAACTGCCCAAGCGCGAACGCCGCGCACCCGGCCGCCCCTACCGCTCCGGCGAAGCTTTCGCCCACGAGCGCGGCGAGTACCGCGTCAGCAACTACGCCGGCCCGCACCGTCCCCGCCGCCCCCGCAACGCGCCGGTCGACCATTACGAGTTTTACGACCACGACGGCGTGCGCCTGCAGAAGCTGCTGGCTCAGGCCGGCGTGGCCTCCCGCCGCGTGTGCGAGGAAATGATTACCGAGGGCCGCGTCACCGTCAACGGTGAGGTCGTGACCGAACTGGGCGTGCGCGTTGACCCCTCCAAGGTGACCGTGCAGGTGGACGGCATGACCGTTCAGACTAACGACAAGCTCGTCTACATGGCCTTCAACAAGCCCGCCGGCGTGGTCTCCACCATGGAAGACCCCGAGGGTCGCCCCTGCATCTCTGACTTCCTGCGTTCCTCCATGAGCGAGCGTGTGTTCCACGTGGGCCGCCTGGACGTCGAGACCGAGGGCCTGCTGCTGCTGACCAACGACGGCGAGCTGGCCAACCGCCTGACCCACCCCTCCTACGAGGTGCCTAAGACCTACCTGGTGCAGGTGCCCGGCCCCATGGAGCCCGGCGTGGGCGCAGCCATGAAGAAGGGCATCCGTCTGGAGGACGGCGTGACCCGCGTGGACGAGTTCAAGCTGGTGGATTCCACCCCCGGCCACGTGCTCGTTGAGGTGACCATCCACTCCGGTAAGAACCGCATCGTGCGCCGCCTCTTCGACGCCGTCGGCTACCCGGTCGAGCGACTGGTCCGCGTTGAGATGGGCCCGATCCGCATCGGTTCGCAGAAGCAGGGCACGATTCGTAACCTCTCGAAGGTGGAGATCGGTCACCTGCTCGCTTCGGTGGACATGTAAGAATCCGAGGAGAGTGTCATGAGCCCCTCTACGACATCCCTTCCGCCGGAGCTGCCGATGAGCCCGACCCTGAACGGCCCGGTGCTCATTATCGGCTCCGGCCTGCTGGGCGCCTCGATTGGCCTGGGTCTGCACGCGGCCGGGTACGAGGACGTGTACGTTCAGGACATTTCACCCACCGCCGAGGCCGTGGCGCAGGATATTGGCGCCGGCACAAGCTTCTCCTCACTGACGGAGGACCAGCGGGCCCGCTTTGAGCCGCAGCTGGTGGTCGTGGCCGCCCCTCCGGATGTGGCCGGCACCGTGTGCGCGCAGGCCCTGCGGACGTACGGGCCGCGTCCCGAGACCGGCTACCCCGGCGCCACGGTGACCGATGTGGCCTCGGTGAAGGTGCGGCCCCTGGCGGATGTGCTGGCCTCCGGCGCGGATGCGTCGCGCTACGTGGGTTCGCATCCGATGGCCGGCCGTGAGAAGTCCGGGCCGGTGGCGGCCCGCGGTGAGCTGTTCCAAGCGCGCCCGTGGATTATCTGCGAGCACGATTCGGTTCGCCCCGAGTGCGTACGCCTGGTGCGTTCCGTGGCGGTGGAGCTGGGCGCGATTGTGACGGCGCTGAGCGTGCAGGAGCACGATCATACGGCGGCCCTCATCTCGCATGTTCCGCAGGCGATGAGCTCGTTGCTGGCCTCGCGCCTGCAGGATACCCCGTTGTACGCGCTGTCCCTGGCGGGTCAGGGGCTACGCGATACGGTGCGTATCGCGGCTTCTGACCCGACGCTGTGGGTTCAGATTTTTGCGGCGAATTCCGAGCCGATTGTGCAGACCCTCTACGGGGTTCGCGATGACCTGAACCGGCTCATCTCGACGTTGGAGAACCCGACGGCTTCCGGTGCTCGCCTGGATTTGGCGCAGCTGATGAGCGAGGGTAATGCTGGTGTCGCCCGCATCCCTGGTAAGCACGGTACGGCTCCGGCGGCCTTCGCGACGATGACGGTGCTGGTGGACGATACCCCCGGCACCCTGGCCCGGTTGCTCGCCGAGATTGGTGAGTTGGGCGCTAATATTGAGGACCTGCGGCTGGAACACTCGACGGGTGCTCCGGTGGGTATGGCTGAAATCTCGGTCAACCCCTCGATTCTGGAGTCGCTGGTCCGCGATTTGTCGGCCCGCGGCTGGCGCGTGGTGAAGTAGAGTTAATGCTGTATTTTCCGGCATGGAGCGAGACGAATTAAAGGAGTGCAATGCACGAGAACCCTAAACTGACGATTGCTATTGACGGACCTTCCGGCTCCGGCAAGTCGTCTGTGTCTAAGGAAGTGGCCCGTCACTTTGGCCTGGCCTACCTGGATACCGGTGCGATGTACCGCGCCGCAACCTACCGTGTGCTGGAGCTCGGCATTGACCTGAATGATGCCGAGGCCATCGCGAAGGCCGTCAAGGAGATGCCCCTGGTGTTCGGCACGAACATCAACGAGGAAGAGATCATGATGGGCTCTACCGATATCCGTGAGGAGATTCGTAGCGAGCGCATTTCTTCGGCCGTGTCTGCCGTGGCTTCGGTTCCGGCGGTTCGCGAGTACCTCATCGGTCTGCAGCGTTGGACGATTGACCACGCCGTGAACGGTATGGTCGCCGAGGGTCGCGATATTACGACCGTGGTGGCTCCCGATGCTGACGCACGCATCCTGCTGACTGCCTCCGAGGAAGTACGCATGGCTCGCCGCGGCCTGGAGAACTCCGAGAAGTCCGGCGCTTCGGGTGATCTGAGCAAGCAGATCGCCGAGCGTGACGCGAAGGATGCGAAGGTCAATAACTTCATGGAGGCCGCCGAGGGCGTGACCCTGGTGGACAGCTCGGACTTTGATTTTAATGAGACGGTCTCCGCGGTGATTAACGCCGTGAACGACCAGTTGAAGGCGAAGCGCGCGGGCTAGGTTCCGTGGAAACGCCGGGGGAGCGGGGTATTCGCTCCCGAGAAGACGCTGAGCCGCGCTCGCGTGCTGACCGATGGGTTGGCCGCGGGGCGGGTAGAGAAAGGAGCGCGCATGGCTGAGGACGCTATCCGCGACGATTACGAAGAGAAGTACCTGGGCGGTGGCGAGGACGACGTTACCGAGCGCCTGGCTGAGATTGACGACGAAACCGCTGACCAGCGTGCCCAGGCCCTGCTGGAGGGTCTGGAAGACTACGACCTGGATGAAGAGGACCGCGCCCTGCTGGGTGCCTGGGGCTTCGACATTGAGGAAGAGGAAGAGCAGCTGGCCGACCCGGTGGTAGCGATTGTGGGTCGCCCGAACGTGGGTAAGTCGACCATCATCAACCGTATTCTGGGCCGCCGTGAGGCCGTGGTGGAGGATAAGCCGGGCGTGACCCGCGACCGCGTGTCCTACAAGGCCGAGTGGCTGGGCAAGAGCTTCACCCTGGTGGATACCGGTGGCTGGGAGTCTGATGCCCGCGGTATTGATGCTCAGGTGGCCGATCAGGCCGAGATTGCGGTGGAGCAGGCCGATGTTGTGGTCCTGGTGGTGGATGCCCGCGTGGGCGTGACCGCCTCGGATGAGCAGATTGTGCGCATGCTGCGCCGCGTGAAGAAGCCGATCATTCTGATTGCTAACAAGATTGACGACGCCCACCTGGAGCCGGAGATTTATAACCTCTGGTCGCTGGGCATGGGTCAGCCGTTCCCCGTTTCGGGTCTGCACGGCCGCGGCCTGGCGGATGCCCTGGACGAGATCCTGGAGGTCATGCCGGAGCACTCGCAGTTCGCGCAGCCGGAGGCGCTGGGCGGCCCGCGTCGTGTGGCCCTGGTGGGTCGCCCGAACGTGGGTAAGTCATCGCTGCTGAACAAGCTGGCTGGTTCTGAGCGTGCCGTGGTGAACGACCTGGCTGGTACGACTCGTGACCCGATTGACGAGATCATTGAGCTGGGCGGCTACCCCTGGCGTTTTGTGGATACCGCGGGTATTCGCCGTCGCCAGCACATGGCGAAGGGTGCGGAGTTCTACTCTTCGCTGCGTACCCAGACCGCCCTGGAACGTTCCGAGGTGGCCGTGGTGCTGTTGGATGTTTCCGAGCCGATTTCTGAGCAGGATGTGCGCATCGTGCAGACCGTGATTGACTCGGGCCGCGCGATGGTTCTGACCTTCAACAAGTGGGATACCCTCGACGAGGATCGCCGCGAGATGCTGGAGCGCGAAATCGAGCGCGATCTGGCGCACGTGAAGTGGGCTCCTCGCGTGAATATTTCTGCGAAGACCGGTTGGCACAAGGATAAGCTGGTGCCCGCCCTGGAGCACTCTCTGGAGTCGTGGGATTCGCGTATTCCGACAGGCCGTCTGAACGCATTCCTGGGTGAGATTGTGGCCGCGCATCCGCACCCGCTGCGCGGTGGCAAGCAGCCGCGCATCCTGTTCGGCACTCAGGTGTCTTCGCGCCCGCCGAAGTTTGTGCTGTTTACGACCGGCTTCCTGGATCCGGGCTACCGCCGCTTCATTATGCGTCGTCTGCGTGAGACCTTCGACTTCACCGGCACCCCGATTGAGATTTCGATGCGCGTGCGTGAGCGCCGCACCCTGGGCGAGCGCCAGAGTGCGAAGGCTAAGAAGGGTAAGGGTGGCCGCCGTTAGCGCGGTCTCAGCTCCTTGAATCGGAATGGGCTGCGCGCCGGGGTGACGGGTTGTGCCGTGGCCCCGGCACGCGGCGCGTTCGGCACCGGTTGCGTTTTTGAGAACAGGGGCGGCGGACCGACAGCAGATGCGTCCAAAAGATTTTTAAGATTTTTTCTAAAAACCGTGAATCTGGCTTGCGAGATGCCGAAAACACCGGTATAGTTATTCGAGTGTTCGGGGGAAACCCCGGGCTAATCGTGAATAACGAATCGGGTTGTGGCGCAGCTTGGTAGCGCACTTGACTGGGGGTCAAGGGGTCGCAGGTTCAAATCCTGTCAACCCGACAGATAAAGCTCCGGGAGGATTTTCCTTCCGGAGCTTTTTGTATGCTCTGAATCTTATACGGGCCATTTATCCGATTCGCGAGTATCGGCTGTTTGGCGCGGCTGACGCGGTCGTGCGCTCGCTGGCGGTTAGAAAGTCCTTGCGCTTGTTCCACGCGTTGATGGAACCCTGGGCTAGGCCCGAGGAACCACTGAGCAATCTCTCCCGGCGAGAGCCTAGTTGACCTGTGCGCCAAGTGTATGTTGCGTTATGTTACCTCCCGCGGGCGCGGATTTGGACGGGGGAGGGAGGGACCGAGCCGCGAAACTGCCGATGGGACGGGTAGTTTGGGTAGAAATGTAAATATGAGCTTGAATCTAAATGTTGGAATACATCTGAATATGTGGGTATTCGATGGTACATTGGATACCAAGGAACCGTGTTTAAAGTTACGCAAACTACCCTTCAGAGGGTTTAGATTTCTTTGATATATCAAGGAATATTTGGGTTTATGTAACCTAAACACGGTCTGGCACACTCAGAATTCACGGCCGTAAAACCAACATAAACCCACGCGAAGACACCTCTTCGCACAGTACCTTTCTGGCACGACGAGAAGGGCGCTCTCGGTATATCCCGCAGGGCAGGGAATTAGGCAGGTTTACGGCATAACGATCCCGCCCCTCGGGGCGCGGAAAGGAACGCAATACAATCATGTGGCAGCAAGTCTACGACCCGCTGCACTCGAGCGCGCTCTCCGCACTCGTGGCAGCAGTCCCGATTATTTTCTTCCTTCTGGGCCTCACCGTCCTGAAGCTCAGCGGTATTAAATCTGCCGTTATCTCCCTGGTGCTCGCACTGGTCATCGGTTGCGCTATCTTCGGTATGCCCATCACCGCTGGTGCAGGCTCCATCCTCTACGGCTTCCTCTCGGGCATGTGGCCCATCGGCTGGATCGTGCTCATGGCAGTGTGGCTCTACCGCATTTCCGTGCGTTCCGGCGGCTTTGAAATCGTCCGCTCCTCCATCTCCTCCATCTCTACCGACCAGCGCATCCAGATGCTGCTGATCGCATTCTGCTTCGGCGGCTTCCTTGAAGGCGCTGCAGGCTTCGGTATCCCGATTGCTATCTGTGCTGCACTGCTCGTGTCCCTGGGCTTCAACCCGCTCAAGGCCGCAATGTTCGCACTGATCGCTAACGTGAGCTCCGGTGCATACGGCGCTATCGGTATCCCCGTGACCACCGCAGCAACCCGCGGTGGCGTGGACCTGCACGCACTGTCCATCGAAATGGTCCTGGTTATCCAGATCATGGCGGCTCTCATCCCCGTACTGCTCGTTGCTATTCAGGACGGTCTGCGCGGTATCCGCGAAGTCGGTCTGGTGGCACTGATCGTTGGTCTGATTTACTCTGGCGGCCAGTCTGTCCTGCTCGCAGGCCTCGGTAACCCCGAGCTCGTCGACATCATCCCGCCGCTGTTGGCTCTGATTGCTCTGGCACTCATCATGCAGAAGTGGCAGCCCAAGAACATCTTCCGTGAGCCCACCGCTCCCTCCCTGGAAGAGGTTGAGGCTCAGCAGAGCGTCAAGCACACCGGTGGCAAAATCCTCAAGGCATGGAGCCCCTTCGTCTACCTGTCCGTCGTGATCCTGCTCTGGTCCACCGCTCTGAAGCCCCTCTTCGCTAAGGGTGGTCTGCTAGCCTTCAGCAACATTACCTTCCCCGTTCCGTGGCTGCACCAGAGCATCCAGCAGGCGGCACCGATTGTTCCTACCCCCAAGGCATTTGACGTGACCTACACCTGGAACATCATTGGTGCTTCCGGTACCGCAATTCTGGTGGCTGCCATCATCACCATCCTGACCTCCTCCATCAGCTGGGGCGAGGCTATCGAGGAACTCGGCGCAACTTGGAAGCAGCTGCAGACCCCGATCATCATGATCTGCCTGGTTATGTCCGTTGCTAACGTCATGAACTACGCGGGTATGATTACCTCTATCGCACTGGCTGTTGCCGCTGTGGGTGCAATCTTCCCGCTGCTGTCCCCGATCATCGGTTGGATCGGCGTGTTCGTGACCGGCTCCGTGGTGAACAGCAACATCCTCTTCGCTGGCCTGCAGGCTACCACCGCACATCAGATTGGTGTCAGCCAGACCTTGCTGATTGCATCTAACACCGCCGGTGGTGTGATGGCGAAGATTGTTTCCCCGCAGTCCATCGCAATTGCCGCCGCTGCAGTAAACAGCGCCGGCGAGGAATCCAAGATTACCTCCATGGCAATCAAGTACAGCGCAATCCTGCTGGCTATCACCTGTGTTTGGGGTTACGTTCTGTCGTTGGTTATGCCTTCCTAATATTGGCTCGGGTGCCCCTGCCGGGAACCCCGAATCGTGGTGCGAGCCCCCGTCCACCTGCGTGGACGGGGGCTCGCCCGCGTATTGGAAGATGATTGCCCGTACACGGGTGGGGGAGTAGGGATATTTCTGGCAAGCGCGGACATATCTGCTGAGCACCCGGTGGGGAAGAAAATGAAGAGGGAAACCGGGGGCTATTCGGGCGTAAAAATGCGGATGTGCCCCATTGGTGCAGACTTAAGGTAAACCTATCCTGAAGTAGCCCATGAGACCTGTTAGCGTTAGGGGATAAAGTCAAAAGCACCTAGAGCTTGGAGGCGACCGCCCCGGGTTGGGTGGAGGTGCGGAGCCGTCGGCTCAAGCCTCCATCGCGTGCTTGATTACCATGCTTTACCGATGGACCCGTCCACGACGCACAGGACGGGGCCATCGGTTTTATGTGGCCTTTTACCGCCTGCGTTTACCGCCACAGAACACCCGGTAGCCCGGGTAGACGCGCCCCGGCGGGGAGGATGCCACATACAGCACAGACCGAAAGGAACGCCCCACCCCTATGTGGCAGCAAGCCTATGACCCGCTCAACGCACCGGTGCTCTCAGCACTCGTGGCAGCAATCCCCGTTATTCTCTTTCTACTGAGCCTCACCGTTCTGAAGCTCAGCGGCCTCAAGTCGGCCATCCTGACCCTCGTCGTGACCCTCGTCATCGGTTGCGCCGTCTTCGGCCTGCCGATTGCCGCCGGAGCGGGCTCCGTGCTCTCCGGCTTCCTCTCCGGTGCCTGGCCCATCGGCTGGATTGTGCTCATGGCCGTGTGGCTCTACCGCATCGCCGTGCGCGCCGGTAACTTCGACACCGTGCGATCCTCCGTCTCGTCTATTACCGATGACCAGCGCATCCAGGTGCTGCTGATTGCCTTCTGCTTTGGTGGATTCATCGAGGGTGCGGCTGGTTTCGGTATCCCGATCGCTATTTGTGCCGCCCTGCTGGTGTCCCTGGGCTTCAACCCGCTCAAGGCCTCAATGCTGGCGTTGGTCGCTAACGCTGCATCCGGTGCGTACGGCGCCATCGGTATTCCCGTGACCACCGCGGCTAAGGTCGCCAACCTTGACACCGCGCACCTTTCCGCCGGTATGGTCCCGGTCCTGCACATCTTTGTGGCCATCGTACCCCTGCTCATGGTCGCCATTCAGGACGGTCTGCGCGGCATTCGCGAGGTCGGTCTCGTAGCGCTACTGACCGGCGTCATCTTCTCCGGTGGACAGGTGGGCGTACTGCTCTTCCTGGGCTCCTCCGAGCTGGCCGATATTATCCCGCCGCTGCTGGCCCTGGTGGTACTGGCCCTGATCATGAGTAAATGGCAGCCCAAGCACATTTACCGCGAGCCCACCGCCCCCACCCTCGAAGAGGTCAAGGCCCAGCAAGGCATCAAGCACTCCGCCGGTGAAATCGTCAAGGCGTGGAGCCCCTTTATTTACCTCTCCGTGACCATTCTGCTGTGGTCCACCGCCCTCAAGCCGCTCTTTGCGGCTAACGGCCCGCTGGGCGTCGCAACCCTGACCTTCCCCATTCCCGGGGTGCACGAAGCTATCGTTACCGGGGCAGGCAAGACCGTAACAGCGACCTTCTCCTGGAACACCCTGGGGGCTTCCGGTACCGCAATTCTGGTGGCGGCACTGATTACCGTGCTGACCTCGAAGATTAGCTGGGCTGAGGCGTTCGAGGAGTTTGGCGGCACCTGGAACCAGCTGAAGATGCCGATTCTCATGATCTGCCTGGTGATGTCCGTGGCTAACGTGATGAACTACGCCGGCATGACCACCTCCATCGCGCTTGCGCTGGCTACGGCCGGTTCGCTCTTCCCGCTGCTCTCGCCGGTCATCGGTTGGATCGGCGTGTTCGTGACCGGTTCGGTGACCAACGCGAACGTGCTCTTTGCCGGCCTGCAGTCCACCACCGCAGCCCAGATTGGTGTTGACCCGACCCTGCTGGTGGCCGCTAATACCGCCGGTGGTGTGATGGGCAAGATCGTCTCCCCACAGTCGATCGCCATTGCGGCGGCGGCTGTGAATAGCGCCGGCGAGGAATCTAAGATTACCTCAATGTCTATCAAGTACAGCGCTATTCTGCTGGGCCTGGTGAGTGTCTGGTCCTACGCTCTCTCGCTCATGGTGGGCTAATGCCGCTCAAGGGTGCGGTTTGTGGGGCGACGGCCCGATAGCCTCCCGACAAGCCGTAATGCACCGGCCCCCTTCCCGATTGTCGACGGTCGGGAAGGGGGCCTTCGTGTTGAAGCGGGGAGTGTAAAGATGGCGTAAGGCTTGCGCTGTCCTCCCAGCCCGGGGGCGCGGAATACAGAGCATGGATAGTCAACATAGATAATCAATAAATGATAATGATACTCAAATGGTATTTCGCTCTGTAAAAGCTCCTAACATTCAACAAACGATGGTGATAACCTTCTATATGGGCATTGGCGCCGAAGGCGAGCTACGGACTGAGAGATTTTAGCCTCGAGGCCTCCGGCAAGATAACCGATGCCCCGTATCGTGCATATCCTTTCCCGCGCTACGCCTTCCGTCAGAGCCCAGCACACAGACACGATGTTGCTACGCCTTCCGGGCGAAACTCGCAGTAGCAGAGGCGGCGTGAGGTTGCGTCTCCGCACACCCCAAAAGGGTAAACGGGCGTACCTTAAAGCGACATCCAAGCCGCTGCAGGTACTCCTGCGGCGGGGAAGGACAGCATATGTGGTCTCAGACCTATGACCCTCTCAACGCCCCGGTGCTTTCGGCACTCGTGGCGGCATCCCCCATCATTCTTTTTCTGCTCTGCCTTACGGTATTCAAGCTCAGCGGCATTAAATCAGCCCTGATTACCCTTGTCCTCACCCTGGGTATTGCACTGGGTATTTTCCGGCTACCCGTGACGGCGGCGGCCGGTTCAATCCTCTATGGTTTCCTCTCCGCGTTCTGGCCCATCGGCTGGATTGTGCTCATGGCTGTGTGGCTTTACCGCATCACGGTGCGTAGCGGAAAGTTTGCCGTCGTGCGAGCCTCGGTTTCCTCTATTTCACCGGACCAGCGCATCCAGGTGCTACTCATTGCCCTCTGCTTTGCCGGATTTATTGAGGGTGCGGCTGGTTTCGGCATCCCGATTGCTATCTCGGTGGCACTGCTGGTAGCCCTGGGATTCAACCCGCTCAAGGCCGCCATGCTCTCCCTGGTTGCCAACGCTACCGTGGGCGCGTACGGTGCGGTCGGTATTCCGGTGACCACCGGTGCCGCCATCGGTAACGTGGACCTGGGACATCTCTCCGACCAGATGGTCTGGGTTCTGCAGATTTTCGCGGCCCTCGTGCCCGTACTCGTGGTCGCCATTCAGGACGGCCTGCGGGGCGTCCGAGAGGTCGGCCCGATCGCTCTGGCTACCGGTATCGTGATTTCCGGCCTGCAGAGCATCATGCTGTGGGTCCTGCAGGCCCCCGAGCTCATCGGTATTCTGCCCCCGCTGGTCGGTCTGGTCTTCCTGGCAACTGTCATGCGTTTCTGGCAACCCAAGCACATCTACCGAGAGCCCACCGCCCCGACCCTGGAGGAGTTGGCGGGGAAGAAGGACCCGGCCTACAGCCTGCGTGAAATTGCCAACGCCTGGAGCCCCTTCATCTTCCTTTCCGCGACCATCCTGCTCTGGTCCACCGTGCTAAAGCCCGTCTTCGATGCTAATGGGCCGCTGGGCTTTGCAAACCTTAGCTTCCACGTGCCCGGTATTCACCACCAGATTGGTGATGGCGAGGGCCTGGCAATTCACGCGGTCTTCAACTGGAACATTCTGGGTGCCGCCGGTACCGCGATTCTGGTGGCGGCTCTGCTCTCCGCCCTGACCTCGAAGATTACCGTGCGTGAGACCCTGCAGGAGCTCAACGGATCCTGGCAACAGCTGAAGAAGCCCATCTATATGATTTGCCTGGTGATGTCCGTAGCAAACCTGATGAACTACGCAGGCATGACCTCTTCTATCGCTCTTGCGGTAGCTTCCGCCGGTGCACTCTTCCCGCTCTTCTCTCCCGCCATCGGCTGGGTCGGCGTGTTCGTGACCGGATCGGTCACCAACAACAACGTGCTCTTCGCGGGCCTGCAGGCAAGCACCGCGCAGCAGATTGGCGTGGACCCCGCTATGCTGGTGGCCGCCAATACCTCCGGTGGTGTGATGGGTAAGATTGTTTCCCCGCAGTCGATTGCGGTGGCGGTAGCCGCCGTGAACCAGGCCGGTCAGGAGTCGAAGGTTACCTCAATTACCATCAAGTACAGCCTCTTCCTGCTGGTGCTACTGTGCATCTGGACTTACCTCCTCTCTCTGTTCATGCACTAGCCCGTCCCCGACTTCTCCTCTGAAGAAGTACGAGGGCTGAAGGCTTCTCGAGCGCCCGTTGCTACACGCCGTAGCGGCGGGCGTTCACCGTATGCTCGGATGTTCGAATCTGAGCATGTGCGGTGGTGCAATGCAGACATTACCGGGGAAGAGTAAAATGGGTGCTTGTGCCCATGCACCGAAGAGGACGCGTGCGGAGGCGGCCGCCGGGCTGCCGGTCAGACAGTTACCCGCCCGTATATTGCGATGGATGCACACCTGACAGACGACCTACTAGCATGAGGAGACGGCGATGCAGAGCCTTGCAACGGTTACCACCGTTTTCGCCTTCGTGGCAATCGCAATTCACATCTACATCTGGGTTATTGAGTCCTTCCTCTGGACCAAGCCCAAGGGCCGTGAAATCTTCGGCATGACCGAAGAATTTGCGGAATCCACCAGAGAAATGGCGGCCAACCAGGGCCTGTATAACCTGATGATCGCGTGGATTGCGGCAACCGGCCTGCTGGCTTTCTGGTTTGGTTCCCCGCAGGTTGGCGTGGCTCTGCTCTTCGCGGGCCTGGGCGCCATGGCTATCGCCGGCATCTACCTGTTCCTGACCTCCCCGGCTAAGCGTAAGCCCGCGTTGATCCAGCTGGTTCCGCCGCTGCTGTCCCTGATTTTCCTCTTCGTGACCATCCGCTAAGACCTGTCGGGCTCGCAGAGGAACGCTAATCTTCAGGCCGCGCGCTGCATCGAAAGATGCGACGCGCGGTTTTTCTATGCCCTCCGCGGTCGCGCCACGGCTGATCGCACCATGGGTGTAGAGGCGCAGCTAGTTGAAGAGGCCTGAGCATCCGCGCCGGTGCGAATCGAGCAGGTGCGCATCCACCATGCCCACCGCGCACATGAGCGCGTACGCGGTCACCGGCCCCAGGAAGACCCCACCCAACGCTTTGAAAGACTTGGCGAGCACCGCGGACTCGGCGGTATCGGTTGGAATCTCCTCCAGAGTGCGCGGTGCAATGGTCTCGTTCGGCGCAAAGGACCACAGCCATGCGGGGAGCCCACCCGGAACGCGCGTACCGTCGGGTAGGGTGCGCTCGCGCATCCGTTCCAGCTCTTCAATGCTTAGCGTTCGGCCCCGGCGACGAACCGTGCGCGGTACCTCGGCCTGCGGAGGTTCGGTGCGGCCCGCCTCGTTGGGGGCGGAGGAAGAGGCGATGAGGGGGAGCGGAATCCCCTCGGCGGGAAAGCTATCGGAAGCTGCGGCCAGCTCGCGCATCCGCAGGGTGAGCTTGGCATTGGAAATTACCGCCCGAATCTTGCGTTCGTTACGGATGATGCCCTCATCCTCGAGCAGTCGCGCAACATCTTGCTCGTTAAAGGAAGCCACACGCTCGGGATCGAACCCCTCAAAAGCTCGTCGGAATGCCTCACGTCGCGCAAGAATCGTACGCCAGGAGAGACCCACCTGGAACGCTTCGAGACTGAGAGCCTCGAAGAGCCCGCGCTCATCGGTGACGGGAACGCCCCACTCCGTGTCGTAGTAGCCGCGCAGGAGCTCATCGGTGACCCACGCGGGGTAGCTCGGGGAGCTCTTGGTGGTGACGTTATTGGGAACCTGAGAAATCATGATTGCTCCTCTCTGAGAATCTCGGTCAATTCGCGCGCCCCGAAAATTATTCCGGAAATATGTTCTACTTAAACACTACCGCCCCGCGCGGTAATTTCGCAAGTATATTCGATATAGTTTTGGGTGAGGGATTGGAATACGAGCGTAGGAATACTGGTACGCAAAAAGGGCGGGATGCCCACCGATAAGCGGCGTACATCCCACCCTCTGCGCGGATTCTGTCTTCAGCCTCGCTTTGCCAGGTGAGCACAGCTGACGTTAGAAGAGCCTCGCCTCCCGCACCTCGGCGGGCTCCTCCAGAGCTAGCAGGAAACGCTTGCGGTCCACGCCCCCGGCATAGCCGGTCATGCTACCGTCGGCACCAACCACGCGATGGCAGGGGATCATGATGGAAATCTTATTGCGGCCCACCGCCTGGCCCACCGCCTGCGCGGGGGCTCCGGGGCCCACGGCCCGCGAAATGGCGCCGTACGTGGTGGTGTACCCGGCCGGGATAGTCTTTAGATGCTCCCAGACGATGAGCTGAAAGTCCGTGCCCTCCGGGTCAAGAGGGAGGTCAAAGGAGGTGCGCTCGCGGGTGAAGTACTCGTCCAGCTGCGTGCAAGCCAGCGCGAGTAGCTGTGCGGCGGCGTATTCGCCGGCCAGTTCGTCATCTTCCGCCGTGCCGTGTTCTCGCAGGTAGGCCTCAGGATTTTCGATGCGTGTGCCCAGCTCGTGGGGGAGAGGGAAGTGCTTCTGCTCCTCGTACCAGAGGCCCGTGATGGCGTCGGCCTTGGCTGCGATGTAGAGCGTGCCGACGGGGCTGTCGTGCCGGGTGTACCACCGGGTGGCTCCCTCTTCCTCCGAAGCCAGCGGCGCGATGTGCGGGGGCTGAATATCAGCGGGCGGGTATTCGGCTGGCGGGGCTTCACCTGTTGAGAGGTCGGTGGGCTGGGGGTCCTGCACGTGCGGGGATGCGGTCGCTTCGGTCATGGTCTTCCTCGGTGGGCTTGCGGGCGTGTGCCGCGGCGCGGTTAAAGGGTGGTGCCCCTCCATCCATCATAGGGGAGGGGCACCTGTACGCCATCATCTTAGCGTTCGGGCTGTGCATCCTTATTTTCATGATGCAGGTGTGGCAGGTGAGTCGAGTGCAGATCGTGACCGAGCACGTCGTGCGCATCGGGGTCCTCAACGGGGAGCACATGCGAGTACTCGGAGTAATAGCGGTAGACGGCGTAAGCACCAATCACGCTCAGAACAATAGCCACGCCAAAGGCCCAGGGTACGGCCGCGGCGGAATAAATCAGCGAGAAGATAACGAGTAGCCAGGATAGTGCGGCGGCGAGAACCGAAACGTTCATGGCGATAATAGCAAGCTTGCGGCGACGAACATCGACCATGGGTGGCGCGGCCTAAGCCGCTTCCTCCTTTCGGGAGCCTAGGCTCCGCTACGGTAAACATCGGTATGCATCGTGTGCGCGCCTATCGTTATCTACGACCATGAGCGCGCCCCTATCTGCTGATATATCCATTGTACGGCGCTTTCAATAGACAGAGAAGGTGGGCAGTGGCGGGGCGATGCGGCAGCCCGTATCGCAAGATGAATGTGGAATGTTTGCCCGGGGTGATGCCGGCCGGGCGGTTAAAGACCCGTCCGCCGCGGCGTACGAGACGGCGCGGCGGACGGCGATAGGAGCTGTACATGTAGCAATAGCGCGAACCGGCGAGTCCAGCGGGAAAATACATGAAAACCATGCAAAAGACCCGTGCGACACTGACACCTCACGAACAGCGCAGCATTATGTAATCACCGGAAGATGCTACATCTACATTCACTAACGTTACAACGGCATTGAGAGTATTAGAAATTGCCTCGCAACAAACGCTAAACGCTACGTCATAAAAGGTCTGGCGCTGAGGCACTAGGACATCAGCCGCTCTCTCGGCCCTAGGCCCCAGTGCGGGGCGCCATCCACGGTTAAAAGGGTATGCGAAAGGGCTGGGCACCCGTGGCGGGTACCCGGCCCTTGCACATGCTTGAGGGAAAGAGCGCTAAACGAGCGCCAGCGCTCCAGATTGCTTAGGCGGTCTGAACGTCCTCGTCAACCCACTCGAGGGTGCGGGAGACAGCCTTCTTCCACAGACGGTACTGGCGGTCAACCTCGGCGGGCTCCATGGAGGGCAGCCAGCGCTTGTCCTCGGCCCAGTTGTCCACGACGTCCTGCTCGCTGTCCCAGAAACCAACGGCGATACCCGCGGCGTAGGCCGCGCCCAGGGCGGTGGTCTCAACGACCTTCGGGCGAATCACGGGAACGCCCAGAATGTCAGCCTGGAACTGCATCAGGAACTCATTGGCGGTCATGCCGCCGTCCACGCGCAGCTCGGAGAGCTCAACACCGGAGTCAGCGT
>ERZ772999.328-NODE-328-length-30391-cov-8.358485_pt1 | contig 30391 bp, 26 predicted proteins | sample MGYA00511467_ERZ772999 | MGnify/ENA primary metagenome ERZ772999 (study PRJEB29015, sample SAMEA2738064) | human oral metagenome | biome: human oral; feature: human-associated habitat; material: saliva | place: China | collected 2218 ... | reverse complement strand
CAGGTAGCCTTGATGGAGTCCCAGCTGAAAAGCCAAAAACAACAGATGAGGCGAATGAGCAAGGAAAATCACAAATTGGGACTACTTCAACCGCAACAGGTCAAGTGGTTCATGATCTGATAAAAGTTCCTGTTGAAACAAATACAGGAGCATCAATTGTTAGCACCCAAGGCGGAAACGTAGTTCTTTCAGATGGTTCAGTGGTTGCTCCTGAAGAGGTCGGAGGTACTGTCAATGAAGATAAGACTATCTCTGTTACAGACAAAGATGGTAAGCTCAAAACCCTTCCAAACACAGGAACGGCAGAAAGCATTCTAGGTACTATTGGGGCTATGTTGTTGACAGCAGTTGGTTACTTCTACAAGAAGAAAATGTTTTAAGGTGAAATTGAAAGGGAAACAATTAAATGACAGAAAAAACACAAGGACACGGATATTTCCGTAAGAAAAAATGGGCTAAAGGTTTAGTATCAGGAATTGCAGTTGCAGGTATTGTAGCCTTCTCTGCAGGTTCTGTATTGGCGGATGAAGCAGTACAGCCTGAAACTAAAAACGATAACAACGCATACGCTAAACAAGCTGGCAAAACAACAGGAAGCCAGTCTGTAGCGATTGATAATGGAGCAGTCACAAAGGCTGCTGACAAGGCCAAAAAAGCTGGAGTAGTTGTATCTGAAACATCAAGCATTGATAAGGGAACAGATACCACTGCTCCAAAACTTGAACAGTCTAAGTCTGAGATTAAACAAGATCAGGACAAGCAAGTCAAGGAACTGGAAGAAACGACTTCAAAACAAGTCGAAAACAATGCAGCCTTCAAGGAAGCGCAGGAAGCTATTCACGCTAACAATCAATTTGTAGCTGATGAAAAAGCCAAGCACGAACAAACAACAACTGTCACAGTGACGAATGATGGTTCGACTGCCACGGATGGAACTGCTGACAAAAACAAGCAAGCTACTAAAACAGCTAAGAAAGTCTTAGAAGCAAACCAGCAAGCTGTCTCAAACTACCTGGGTGAAAAAGCTAAGTATGATGCTACTGTCAAACAAGCTACTGCTCTAAACAAAGCGGTAGAAACCGCATCTGAACAGTTGAAGAAAGAAAGTGTTGACGTTAAAGTCATTACACGTACAGTCTCTTCAGTCGCAGAAGTAGAAGCATTGAAGAAACAAAATGACCAGGCTATTGCAACTGCAAAAGGCAAAGTGGAGCTTAACAAAGCCATCATGGCTGCCTATACAGAGAAGAAGAATGCTAGTGATCAAGTCAATCAAGATGCTGATCGTAAATCAACAGATTTGAAAAACTCTGGTGTACTTCTCAGTTCTAAAACCCAAGAAGTTTCCTCAGTAGATGAAGCTAAGCAAATTGGGAAACAAAACCAACAAGCTTATGATCAGGCTAAGAAAGCACAAGCAGACTGGCAGAAGAAGTACGATGAACTTCGATCTAAAACAAGCACGGAAGGCTACACAAAAGAAGTAGTCTTGCAAGCTCTCAGTCTTGCAACAGCTAATCCAAATGCTAACGTAAAATCTAGTGCTTCTGGCGCTAAAGAATTGACTACAAACTATATCGCTTCTTCAAGTGGAAATTCTGGATATGGTCGTATTCTTGATTCTACCAAAGTCTTGAAATATCGGGATGTTGGAAATGGTTGGAAAACAGAAATTGATTATACTGGTTTGAAAGGTTTGGCTGTCTCAACTGCAGATGGTCAAAAACATGATATTTCTCGTATCCACCGTAAGTTTGAAATCATCAACCAAGGTGAAACTGGTCTAATTGATGTTTATGTTTTGAATGATCCTACTGAAGGATTTGTAGCGGCACGTAATGATGGTATTGGGACATCTTATGACTATATGCGCTTTAGGGTTACAGATACCTACTACTATAACGTGGATGGGAAAGAGGTGGCCTTTAACGCTTCAGAAAAGACTCCAGCAACGCTTACTTATTCATCGCTAAACTACAACATGATTGGTTGGGAAGGTGCTGGTGCAGTCAATGGTAAGAACGTCGAAATCAATGGTTCAACCGTAACCTATCACAAAAATGACGGATATAACTATGCTGATGATTACAATACAGTGGAAAAAGTTGGCGTAACGTGGGATGCTTCTGACTCGCCTTACCAATACAAGGGAGCTGCGCTGGGTGTCTTTAAAGAAGGAACAGCCTTCTCGAGTGATTTTACTCAATGGGATAATTACGCAACAACAGCAGGACAGACATATTGGTTTGCATTAAACACTAAAGTTGTAGCGCCAGTTGTTGAAGTTCCAGCTACTGCAACCATTACTAAAACAACTGTGAAGCCAGTTAAGACTGAACCTGTATCAGCTGAATTGGTCAAAGCGAAGAACCCAGTTAAGCCAACCTTGGCGCTTAAAACTCTTTCTGAAACCCAAAATCAGAAATTATCAGCAAGCTATCACGGCTACAAATTGCAGTATAAGCCATTAGTAACTAAATCTGTAGCAGATACAGATAAGACCAACACAGATGGCCAAACAGTAGCTAAAAACGCTACTCAGACCTATACATTGACCCATGATAATATCTATGCGAACCTGAAAAAAGGGGACAAGATTACCATCATTGATCCACTTGAAGCTGGAGCAGTTCCTGATGTCGCTGTGACGAAAGCAGCTGCAGAGAAAGCAGGATGGGGTGTTGCCTATGATGCAGTAAAGAACACTTATACCTTTACTGCGACTTACGAAGGGAAACGCTTAGAAGCTCCAGTGATTACCTGGAAGCCAATCTATGACAAGGGCTTCTATGATAACACTTATAAAGTGTTAGTGAATAACTACGAGGTTTACTCTAATCCAGTCACAAACTACACACCACCAGCCCCAAAACCAGTTAAAGCTGTTTTGGACCGCTCTGGTAAGGATATCAATGGTGCGACAACATTTGACCGCAACGTGACCTTCCGCTTGATGACAGATTACAGCCCATACACCAAAACCCTTGCTTCAGCGCAAGCACTTGGTAAGAAGTTCGCAATCCTGGACGATGTTCAAGACAAAGCCTTCACAGTTGACCACAGCAAGATCAAGATGACTGCTGCAGGTAAAGATGTGAAAAGTCTCTTTGATATGTATCACGTACTTTCAGACAAAGGGCGTACAGATGCAATCAATAAGATTCTGAAAGAATTGAACTTGAATCCTAAAGGTGAGTTTTATCTTTGGGTAGCGAAGGATTCTAAGAGTTTTTATCACAATTACGTGAAGCAAAATAAAAACGTGACGATTGATCTTCCAGCTAAACTCTTGATTAAAGCAGGGGAGAAAGTCGAGAATGACTTTAAACAAATTGACTTTGGTAATAGTTATCAGTCAAATCTTGTAACAGTTGAAGTTCCAAATGTTAAGCCAGAAAAACATGTACTTGATAGAACTGGCAAGAAAGTCCTTGATGGCAAAGAAGTTCAGCTAGGTGATTTTGTTCAGTACCTTCTTGATGGAGTAACTGTTCCAGAAAAACATGATACATTGTACCAATATGACGGTTTGGATAAGCTTGATACTAAGCATGACCGATATACTGGTAATTGGAAGGGTATCATCAAGGGTACAGAATACACAGCAGAAAAAGAGCTTGTGTTACCTTATGATGTGACATTGAAAAATGGTAAGGTTATCAAGGCAGGCGATAAGATTGCCAAAGGTAGCTCTTATGCCTTTACCTTTGAGTTCAACCAAGATACCAATTCAGAGTTTATCAAGAAACTTGTGACTGTTAAGTGGGATGCCAAAGGTGGTCAATGGTCTTACGTTATCAATCAAGATTTCCTAAACTCTCTAGGAGTTAAAGGAACCTTTGATGCAGATTTCTACATCGAGGCGGAGCGTATTGAAACTGGTGATAAGATTGAGAATACTTTCATCAATATTGTCAATAAACAAGAAATGACTGCCAAGGTTATTACTCGTACACCAGAGCCACCTAAACCAAAACACCCAGAAAAACATGCGCTTGATAAAACAGGTCAGAAAGTTCTTGATGGTAAAGAAGTTCAAATGGGTGAATTGATTCAGTACCTTCTTGATGGTGCAACTGTCTCAGAAAGACACCATACGTTGTACCAATATGACGGTTTGGATAAACTCGATATGAAGCATGACCGCTATACTGGTAATTGGAAAGGCATCATCAAGGGTACAGAATACACAGCAGAAAAAGATCTAACGTTGCCTTACGATGTTATCCTGAAGGATGGCAAAGTGATTAAGGCAGGAGATAAGATTGCTAAAGGAACATCTTATGCGTTCACCTTTGAATTTAACCAAGATACCAATTCAGAGTTTATCAAGAAACTTGTGACTGTTAAGTGGGATGCCAAAGGTGGTCAATGGTCTTATGTTATCAATCAAGACTTCCTAAAATCTCTAGGGGTTAAAGGAACCTTTGATGCAGACTTCTACATCGAAGTTGAGCGTATCGCAGCTGGAGAAGTTGAGAATACTTTTGTCAATATTGTCAATGGACAAGAAATGACTGCCAAGGTAACAACCCACACTCCAGAACCCCCAAAACCTGAAGAACCTGGAAAACCAAAACAATCACTGCCAAACACTGGAACAGCAGCAAGCATGCTTCCAGTTGTAGGAATGATTTTGGGATTGTTGAGTCTTGCAGGTCTTCGTAAGTCGAAAGAAAACTAATTTGACGAACTAAAATGAAAGATGACCACAAGCTGGGATATAACTCTCTTGTGGTCTTTATTGAAAGGAGAAAAAATGCAAGTATTTATTGCTTCTGGACGTGTTGCATTCATCCCAAGCGATGCAGTAGGTCAAACTAAAAATGGTCATGCCAGTTTCAAATTTGAGTTTGTTTGTGATTCAAGTATGAATGATGATACAAATAAACCAATTTCTAGTTTCTTCCATGTACAAGTCTATGGAAAACAAGCAGAATTGATGGCTCAGAGTCTATCAAAAGGCTCTCCGATCCTCTTAAAAGGAGAAATTATCCAACGACCATATAATGATGAACAGGGTCAACGTCGGACGTATCAGTTTATTTCCCCAAACCAACAAGGAGGAATCACTTTCCTTGAAAATAAGGAAGCATCTAATCGACGTAAGCAGGAACAACAAGGCCTTTCTCAGCCGACAGCAAGTTTTATTCCTACATCCTATCCTGAACCAATGGATGCGGATTCCCCATTCTAAAGGGATTTAAAGCATACAAGAACACTTGTGTGCTTTTTTATTGTCTATTTATTGTATAAAAAGTTATATAACTTATGGTACAATAATATCTTTTGTCCCTTTAACAAAGAATTTGATATTATCCTTTAGAATAGAGGGGAATTAAGAGATAATAAGAAAGGAGTGCAACAATGGCAAGACAAAAATACAATTATCTGTCTGATGAATTGATTGCGGAATCTCTTCAGGTGACCAATTACTTAGAACAAAGTCGATCCAGTCGATTGAATGTTCTTCAGTTGGATGGAGAGAAATGGTTGGAAAACTATTTTAACCGTTATGAGAAAGCCTCTCCAAGGCTACAGTTTCACATATTTCTCTTTTCGAGCTTCTATACTCGAAAAATGGAATGGTTTTTGGAAGGTGTAAGGGGGTAGTAGTTTGTTTGAGTTATTTGAAGTAGTATTTTATACCCTTATCCAACTGATTCGAGCCAGTTGGATCAATACCTTCCTTTTTTTAGGAGTCGCAGGTTATTACCTCTTCAGACTCTTTCAACCTTACTTCTTAAGGCAGTATCAGCGGTTACTAAAAAGCAAGAGTTTTCTTCAGCAGATTTTTAAAAGAAGTTGGAAAGGTCGCAATGCGATTGATTGGGAACAGGTATGGAAGCAATCAGCCAGAGGGCTGTTCAAATGGATAAAGTTATTGATTCCAAAAATCATTGCGCTTGTCTCCCTCATTCTTTGGAATATTCTCTTTCGAATTCTTTATATGATTCCCTTTGTAAAACGGGAACGGAAACGTTTTGATAAAGAAATGAAACCCATTCTTTATTTTAAAAGTTACCGTAGTTTTGTTTATATGGGATTAGGTTTTAGCTTTATTGCTTTTATCTTAACCAATTACCTGGTTACTGTTTTGAGGGCTACAATCCGCTTTCTCTATTTTAGTATTTGGTCGTTTAAAGATGCTAGTAAGGCCGTAAACTTTGACTTAAACAGCCTCTTATTTCAAAGTTTATTGAACGCTAAAGTCTTCTTGATAGCACCGATTTTAGCATTTCCAATCTTTTTACTGGGATTAGTTATCGCCTGGAAATCTGCCTGGGTGAACTTCGAGCAGTTTCGAGACTATAACAACAATGAAGAAGGAGATGACCGTTTTGTGACGATTGATGAAATTCGTCGTCAATACAAAAAGATCCCCAATAAAGATTTAACTTATCCAGGTGAAGGTGGAGCTCCTGTACTTCATGAACTGACTCATGATTTAGCAGGACAAACACTGAGAACTCAAATGTTATGGCAAAATAGAAAAATGAGCCGATACGTGACAAATGCGGAGCGGATTTTAGGAACGTTAGCTTTTCCTTCTGGATATTATTACATTGAAGATAAGCCGACGAATCTGTTAGGAATTGGGATGACTCGTTCAGGTAAGGGTGAAGGTCATATTACTCCAGCAATTGAAATCAACAGTCGTGCTGAATTGCAGCCATCGATGGTACTAGCAGACCCGAAAGGGGAACATTATCAAGCCTCCTACAAACTCATGAGGCAACGTGACTATGATGTCAATGTTCTTTCTTTCCAAAATATGGATTGGTCTATGTCTTTCAATCCGCTAGCTCTAGCCATCGCTGCCGCAAAGAAGGGCTACTATGAGAAGACTCAAACCTATGTCAATGCAGTCGCAGAATCCATTTATCCGAAACAAAAAGGTGGAGAGAAGGGGAATGCTGAATACTTCCGTAAGTCATCTATATCCCTGTTTAATGCTCTTACAATGGCTTTGATGGATCGAGCTAATGAAACCTATCAAAATGGTGAAGACGATGCCTGGGATACCATTACGATCCCTAACGTTGCGAAATTCTTGGCGACAATGGGGTCTGAAGAAGTCTTTGTAGATGGTGCTGGAGAAATCGTCGAGAATCCAAGCAGAGAACAACAAGTGTCGAAAAAGTCAAAAATCACAGTCTATTTTGATAATTTGAGACAAGTCAATCAACAACAATTCTCGAAATTTAGACAAATGGCTGATATCGAATTTCGTGCTTCAGACTTTGGTGGTGATGAGACTAAAGGGAATGTCTACTCTAGCATGATGACAGGAATCAACCTGTTCTTGCAAGACAACGTGGCCAAACTGACTTCTAAAAACTCTATTGATTTAGAGTCTGTTGGTTTCCCACGTCGATTGTCTGTCAAGTTGAGATCAAGCACCAATAGCCAACTTAAAAATGAGTTCAAGCACAAAACTGCTAAAGTAACGATTACAGGATTGAAGAAGTGGGGGAAAGTCGAAAAGAAAGTCGATTATATAAAGCAAGCGACGGCTTTAGTTGACGGGGAAGGCTATCTGACATATGCCATTGAGCCTAAACTTCCAGATCAGTTTACGGTAACGATTGATTTCAATCATAAGAACAATGGGCATTCCCCTGTTCGAGATCAAATCTTTCAATTTTCAGCTGAAAAAGTCTATCGAAGAAACGGAGATAGTCTGGAACTAGATGAGTATAGCAAGAAGCCGATTTTAGATCATATCGATATAACCGTCCTTAAGAATAAAGAAGATACTAAAAATCTTCTTCAGGAGTCGGATATTGAACTGGTCTATTCAGATAAACCGAAAGTCATCTACCTGGTAACACCGCCAAACCGAACAGAGTATAATGGTATTGTTTCGTTATTTTTAGATCAGCTATTCAATGCTAACTATGAGCTTGCTCTCTCAAGTGGTCGTAAATGTATTAATCGGATTCTCCATATCTTAGATGAGTTTACAAATATCCCTGCGATTCCTCACATGGATACAAAAATATCTATTGGATTGGGACAAAACATTCTCTATTACCTATGGATTCAAAATCTGGAGCAATTGGATGATAAATACGGCCAAAATGTTGCTCGAACCATTATGGACAACTGTTCATTGAAGGTTTATGTTAAAACAACATCTTCAGATACCAATAAGAAATTTAGTGCTGACCTGGGTACACGTACCATCACCAGAAGACGGCGCTCCAGCAATATCCTGGACGAAGCCAATCCAAATGTAGCTGTCGAGAATCCAAAACAAGAGTTGTTGACACCAACGCAATTGGCCAAGCTTCAGGAAGGAGAAGCGGTTATCTTACGTGGGGTCAAGGGACGGGATAATGTTGGACGTAAGGTTACAACGGATCCAATCTTCGCACATGATAAGAACAGCTTCCCTTACAAATACATGTTCTTACAAGAGGAGTTTGATACATCGATGACTCTTGCGGATATTCCAGTCGAAAGTGCACACCGTGAGCTAGAGCTCCAGGAAATAGCAGTTGATGCTGGTACAGCCTTCAACAACATCATCGACTGGAGGCAGCGTTTGACTATGCCTCTTCTTAGCAACAATGGAGAGACTCCCAAACTATCAGGCCGTAACAGTAAAGGACAAAAGGTACAATCCCAATCATTTGCTTCCACAGATGAACTATTTCAGGCAGCTGTAGCTAGTGTCATTCAAGGTGACTATGATTATTATGATGATGAGGATGACTTCTTTGCGGATGAAGTTATCTAAAAAGATGTACAATAAGTTATATAAACACTTGCAAGAAAAAATGATGTTTGTTATAATGAAGTAAATAATGATCAGGAGAAAAAATGATGAAAGCAAAGCACTTTTTAAGAATTGTTTTAGTAGGGTTAGCCTTGATTTTACTAGGAGCATGTGGTCAAAAATCACCTGATTCTATTGCTAAAAATGTTCTAAAAGATAGCTATACAGGCTTCTCACCAGAACATAGTTATGAGAGTATTTATTTTAAGGGTGGAGTAGGAACTACTTTAAAGTTTGATAAAGCAGAACGAACTATCTCGAATAACGACGGTAGAAGTGTTAAGTATAGTGTTCTATCAGATGAACAAGTAAAGACTATTCCAGCTGATTTCAGAGGGACTCTAGTTAGTTTAGAGAGTCAGCTGAAAGGAAAGGACAACTTTACAATCGCTGTTGGTGATCATGCAGATAAACCTGAAGAAGCAGAGGCTTATTATCAAGTCGTCTTGACCGAGGGTGGTAAAAAAATCCGAATCATTGAGCTCCGTCGTGGCTATAAAGAAGACAATGCTTTCTATGATTTCAACGGAACCGCAGATTAATTCACAAAAGTCTCAATTACTTGAGGCTTTTTTTGTTGTCAGAATTTCATTGTCCCTTTAAAAACGATTTTGCCATTATCGAATATGATAGGGGTATCTTAGAAAGAAAGAAGGTACCTTTAGTGCACTATCAAACCTTTTCAGATTTGATGAATGAGGTCAAGGATCTCAATGGTGAAATCACAGGCGAGAATGCAAAAAAGCTGGCGGAATTTTATTCCTACTGGGGCAACTATTTAGAACCGACTCCTGCATTTATGGCATTTCTCACTTATTTACCAGGAGGGATTGTCAAGGCTCTTTATCAAATCACTTCCAGCCTAGAACATGTTTTTAATAATATGTTCAAGCTCTTTGGTCTCTTCGGTTATCTGGGAGACCAGAAGACGATTATAGGCCAGTTCTTTTACTGGTTTCAGTTATTGGGGACGTCCTTGTTTACCCTGATTTTGGTTGTGTCGGCCGTCGCAGGAGTTTTTACAAAGCCAGTCAAATACAAAGGGGTCATTACGAATTTCCTTTTGGTAACGGCTGTAACTGCCGTATTGCCACTAGCTTTGACCACCATCTCAACAGCAGTGGCGCAGGATGCTATGTCTATTCAGACAGTCTCCAGTGAAGCGCCATCCGGTAGCCAACCGATTTCTTCCTTGGCTCTTCAGCCTATGAAAAATAATGTAGTAGACTTAAAAGTCTTGATCTACAAAGATTTTTCTACGGAGTTGTTTCCAATGGATGATTATGGCTTCATCAAGCCTGTTCAGGAAGGCTCTACTCCTGTCAATAATATCACGGATGATCCTGCACAGCGGGATACGACTGATTTTGCGACCAAGATCGATTTTGGGGCAAACTATGGTACAACGAATCCAAAAATGTTAGAGGAGATACAGGCAGACGATAAAATAGCAGGAATTAAAGGCTTGTTCCTCCATAAGTTGAATTCTAATAACACTGGAGTTGAAAGCATTACAGAACACCGCCTCATTAATCAATTGAGTGCTTTTGAATCTGTTTATATGCGCTATAAAGTCAACTGGATAGGGATGTTTCTTCAGTACATTATCCTTGTTGTTCTCTTGGTCAGCATGATCATTAAGCTCGTCAAATCAGTTTTTGATATTCTGATTGAAGCAATGATTTCTCCGATTCTTGGTTATAGCTCCCTATCAAACTCAAAGAAATACAAAGAGTTGTTAAGAACGATTGGTGGTGCCTTCGCAGGAATTTTCTTTGAAGTTATCATTATGCGTGTAACACTTGAGATTTTCAGAGATTTGCCAATCCTATCTGTTTCAGCAGTATCTAAGCTTTCTGGCGGATTCTTTGATGGACTCAACATGTGGGAACAGTGTCTCGCAGCTGCCTTTGTCTATGTGGGGGTATTCTTTGCAGCTATGCAAGGAGTGGCCATGATCGAGCGCTGGCTTGGAGTTTCAACGGGTCATAGTGAAACAGCTCAACAACTACTCGGAGCTATGATGATGGGCAATGCCTTTGCGGCTGGAGCAGGAGGTGTCTTTAATGGGGGTATGGCGCTTGGTCAATTTGGTATGGATATGGCTAAAAAAGCTCCAGATGCCCTGTCTAAAGGAAGTCAGATTCTGGGGAATAGCCTTGCAAGAACTGGAGGTGGTATTCAAGGTGCTTTGAACTCTGTAAAAGACCAGGGCTTGATGAATGCGGCCAAAGGTGGTGTAAGTAATATGGTTGATTTAGCAGAATGGAAAGCATTTGAAGCCATGCAAAATACGAAAGGTGCAGTTGGCAATGCTTTAAATAACTTGGATGATAAAGCCGCCTCTGCTCAAAATGCGACCTATAACGCTTTGAAAAACGATGCGGTTCCTGGAATTGATCAATTTGGACCAGTTGACATTCCTGAGCCACCAATCGATCCAGGAACAACGGATGCACCTATTGTTGATTCAACTCCTTCAGCTGAAGAAATAGGGTCCCCAATTCAAGATCCACCACTTCAAACTGAAGGAGCGGAGCCACCAATTAAAGAGTCAACTCATCCAACCGGAGGAACGGAAGCTCCAATTAAAGATTCACCTCATCTAACTGGAGGAACGGAGCCACCAACCCAAGGTTCATCTCCATCAGTTGTAGAATCGACACAAGCACCGAAACAACCAGACTCTTCTCAACAAAAGTTTCAACAGAGCATGAGTCAAATGAATTACATGAACCAACAGATGCAACAAGCAGGACAGCGTATGCAGGGAGGACGTCATATCACTGGCGCTGAGAGTGAAGACGAAGAAGAATAGGCTAAACTATGGATCTAACAGGGAAGAACATTGTTATCACAGGAAGCCTACGTCCTCTAACTCGAGAAGAAGCCATACGCTTTTTAGAAAGTAAAGGAGCTGTCGTTCAAAACTATATATCTTCAAGGACAGATATATTGGTTTTAGGACACAAGCAGTTGAATCTTTTTGATCTAGATAAAAGGTCTAAAAAGCATGATGAAGCGATTAGACGAATATCAGACGGTCAATTCATCACTTTCCTTTCTGAAGAATCATTCTTTGATCTAGTTAAGAAGTCTCAAGATTGAGGCTTCTTTTATTGTTTAAAAAAGTATATAACTTTTTGTACAATTCTTTCCTGAAAGATGATGGTGAAAATGCTATTGTCCCTTTAAAAGATATTTTCGATTATTCATTATAATGTGAGTGTCAAAACAAATATAAAGGAGAAGTTCATGTACGGTGAAAAATACGGTGTACCTAGAGATATCTATGCCAAAATCAAGATTATAGGCCTTCTTATCCTAGATATTGCTTTTGTAGGAATTACTGGAGTAATCGCTTTGAGCGTTGGCTTAAAAATCTTTCCCAAAAGCCAGTGGATACAGATGTTCGCATTCATTTTTTTAACACCAGTTTTGAGTTTGTATCTGGTGTTACCAGCTAACGGTGGCAAAAAGAATTGGCACAGCATGTTTCTTTTCTTCAGACGAAGAAGAAAACGTTATATTAGCTTGAATTATATCAGAAGGAGAAAACCATAATGGCGATTAAACAAATTCAACCCCCAAAAAATGAGAAACGTCCGCTGGGACGTATTCAAGAAACAAAGAAACAAACGCAGGAATATTTTGATTTGCATTCTTGCGTTGAGTTGTTAGATGTAAAATCAATCATTCCAAACAGCCAGGCTTATATCCAGTTAGTTGATTATGGTTACTTGCAGCTGATGGAGATACCAGGTAAAGATTTAGGATCGATGTCTTATAACGAGGTTATGAGAACCATTGAGAATTTTGAAACTTGGTTGACTCGATTTGGACCGAATATCCAAGTGGAGACGACAACTTTGCCAACAAATACAGACACGCAAATTTCTGACTTGCGCCATCATTTGGATTTAGTGCGACAAGATATGTCTAAGTTATCAGTAAACGATAGACGTTTTTTACAACTAAAGGATCGTGAAATTTGGCTTCAAAACCAAATTAAAGTTGAAGAAAGCATCCGACAAGAAGTCTATAATACAGAGTTCATTCTGTGGTTGTTTGCGCCTACAACAACCGAATTGGACGAATTGGTTCGGAAGGCTAAAACCTATGGAAATAATGATTTTGTTCCACAAGATATCAGCTACAGGAAGAAAATTCAGATTATAAAGCAATACAACAATATGAATGAGAAAGTGTAGGAGAGATAGCATGCCTGATTTATCAAAACGTAGACAAAGACAACTAAAAAATGAAGGATATGACCTTGCCTTTCTTAGCCAGATTCAACCGCAAGGAAATATTGATTTTCAAAAGGATGATCGCTCCTGGATAAGTGGAGATGGATACCATACGGTCTTACACTATTACGAGTATCCAACTGAAGGAATGGATCGCTTTTGGCTTTCTGAACTGTTGCTGATTCCTGGAACACGTTCCTTCCTGTCACTATACAAGGAGGATAATAGACAACTTCAAAAAGAGATTGAGGACTCTATTGAAGAGAAGTCAACACGGATTACAAACAATAGCAAACTAACCAATAATCGGAAAGAACTAGATGAGATTGATAATCTTAATAAACTAAGCCGTGAAATTGATAAGCGGAATATAGCTATGTATGGGATGTATATTCGTGTCTTTGTGTTTGCATCAACCAAAGAAGAATTATTTAAGAAGGTTGAAGAGGTCAAAGACAAGACGTCAAAATTCAAATCCACTATTCTATCTGGAGAATTAGATTTTGAATACCATGCTCCATTTATTCCAGCCGAATATCAGATTGATTTGCCCAATCATCGAAGAGGAATACCGACTCCAGCTCACTCAATAGCTGGTGGATATTTCTTTAATCATACGAAGCTAGAAGATGAGAAAGGCTTCTATCTTGGATGGACTCCAACAAATGGAGCGGTAAATTTCAATTTTCTAGAACGTGACGAGAAAAGAACACGATCCTTTATGATCCTATCTGGAAATCCAAAGATGGGACAGCGATCTTTTCTTATGAAACACACAGACGGTCTCTATGCGAAGGGGCATTATATCCGTAACTTTGATGCTACTGGCCAGTTTCTTGATCAGACACGAAAACAACATGGATTGATTCTTGATTTATCAGGAGAGGCTAACCGTATCAATATCTTCCAGGTGTTTCCAACAGTAACCAATGAAGCAGGAACTGAAATCGATAAGAAAAAATCTTATAACCTTCATATCGAGAAACTGAAGAGTATCTATAAACTCTTGAATAATGAAGTGACAGGAGACGATTTAATCACATTTGGAACTCTCCTGAATGAGTTTTACATTGAAGAAAATTTGTGGGCTCGAAATCCTTCGTTGAATCCAGAAAAACTGAAAGCGACGGGTGTTGTGAAGGAAGAGTATCCTATTCTGTCTGATTTTATTTTGTTTGTTGATGCCTACAAACGTCGACTGGAACAAACTAGTGCGGATAAAGCCGAACACAAGGCTGTTAAGCGTATTTACAATACGTTTAACGAACTATTAACAACAAACGCAGAAATTTTCGAGGGAACAACCGAATTTCAAGATATCTCTTCAGAGCAAGTTGTAACATTTGACTTCTCAGGGTTGAAGAACGCCCCTCATTTGTTAAATGTTCAGATATTTTCTGTTCTTTCACTTGTCTCAGCTGATATTGTTAATAACGGAAAACGTTGTAAGCAACTACTGAAGAAACGATCTGACCTAACGGAGATGGATATGCAACACTATATTGTTAATATTAGTGGGGCACAGACACTCATTAATCCAAAGCATGAAAGTAGTGTTAATCTCCTGGCTGATATGATCGATACAATGGGGGAAAACTTTGCTGGTGTTGTATTGTCTGTTAATTCACTACGTGGGATTCTGTTTGAGACAGGTATCGGTACTCATAAGGATCCGTATGTGACTGCAGTTCAGAGGATTTTTGGTCTGATGCAATATAGAGTTTTTGCTCAGACGGATGAAACCAGTGTGCCTCTACTAGCTAACGCCTTATCTGGCTCAATGAATCAGTCTGAACTAGAGACTTTGCCTCGTCTGAAGAAAGGACAGTTATTCATGAATATTGCAGGGGTAGGAAATCTGGTCTTTAACCAACAGCTGTTAGCCCCTGAAGTTGAGCGCTATGGCGGTATTGAATAAGAAAGGAAGACAAACCAGGATGGCCAAAAATAAACTAGGAATGATTGCAAGGACTAAGCAGAGATTTGATCAATATGTGTTGATTCGTAAATATCGCATGAAACAAGAAAGAGATTATTTCGCTTCAGAGGGAGAATCTGATCCAAAGCGCCTAGAAGCGCAAAAGGAACGAGATAAGGAATTTTTGAACGGTCTCAAGAAAATAGGCATAGGGTTTATTGTATTTTTAGTTTTTTATGGAATTTTGCGAACAATATTAGGATTGTGGTAGATAAGCGAGGTATCCATGAAAAAAATATTTAAACTGAAGATCCTCATCCCTCTTGTAGCTCTTCTATTACTTGTCAATGTCGGGATAACCATGTTAGTTGGGATAATGGGAGCTGTAACCAATAATGGCAGAAATGATTGTGGTGCTGTAGAAACAACATCTTCAACTAGCGATTCAACAGTTTCTTCAGCTGATGGTTCCATTGATGACTTTGTAAAAAAGCATAAGGAAGCCTATATCCTGTCTTGGAAGGCAGGAGGCTTCTTACCTTCAGCTTCTATCACTCAAACAATGATAGAGAATGGGTTCAATTTTACGAATCCTAATGGTACTTCCTTCTGGAAAGCTCACAATATGGGAGGTGTTAAAACCTCTAGTAAAAGTAATTTTCCAGTTACTCTTGCGACGTATGGTGAAGACAGTGTTGACCTAACAGGAACAAAGCCTGGAGCAAATGTTGGAGACGGCACAGGAGGAGCTTATACCTGGTTCTCTAGCTATGATGCAGGGATTGTAGGGAAAGCTGAGTTCATGGCTCACCAGACGCTTTATAAAGGGGCTATAAACAATACAAATGGTATTGCTAGCCTATCTGCTATAGCAGATGGTGGATGGGCTACAGATGGTACTTATAAGAGCAAACTAACTGATATGTACCAAAAGCTAGGTACGAAGTATCAGTGGCTTGATAAGGAAGCTATTGCTGCTCATGGTGAGAAACCTTATGAAGGATCCAGTACACAAGATGTCAGTTCTTCAGATAGTGCGGTGTCTTCTTCAGCTGAAAGAAGTGGATGTGGTGAGTCAGGTAGCAGTACCGATGGAACGGGAACTGTCCCTTCAGATGCGACTGCGTGGGGGTATAAACCAGAAGACTTACCAGATAGCTTGAAACCATTCATTATTGATCCTAAGAGCTTAGGCATGGATTATGCTAAGTCTACAGGATGGTATAATCCTGGAAGTGACGAGTATGCTGGACAATGTGTGAATCTTACAATTAGCATGGGAAATCACTTATGGGGCCATTCTGGCTCAGTACAGGGAGCTGGGAAAGATCAGGCAGCAGCTTGGGCTGCAATATTTGGAAATTCAGTTAAGACTACACCCAAAAGAGGCGCTATTTTTTCTTCACAGGTAGGAGGCGGAGGATATGGTCATACTGGAATTGTATGTCATGTTTTCGAGAATGGCTCTATCTTATTTGTAGAACAAAATACACCTCTGAGTGGTTGGGATCAGTTCAAAACCCCATATACATGGAATTATCGTATTTGGACTAAATCACAACAACAAGAACAGGTAATCTCTTTTGCTTATCCAGATGACAGAGAAGCTAAATTAAGTTCAAATTAAAAGGAGGATATAAGATGATTGATTGGATAAAAGAGAATATGGTTGTATCGATTGTAGTAGGTATTCTATTGATTTTGGCAGGAATAGGGATTGTATCGAGTTTCAGGCCATCTCAACAAACCAAAATAGAGGAAACGGCTCAGGTTAGTTCTTCAGGAACCACTCAAAACGAGCAGTCTTCCAAAGAGGAAACAGCAGACGAGAAGAACTATCGGACAGCTAAGCTAAAACTAGAACGCCCCTATGCAGAGGCAAGCTCAGAAGACAAAAAAGAAGTGTTAAAAGCCTTTGAAGAAGCAGTAGCAGATATAAAAAAGACGAATTTTCTGCCAAATGTCAAGGGAACAATCGAGAATCATTTATCTATGACACAGAATGCTATGGTTCAAACCTTTGCGATGGCTCTTCTGACGAATCAGTATGATTTTCAACCTAAACAATTGGAAGTGATGCCAACTGAGTCAGATGATGTGATTCAATTTTTAATTGTTCTAACTAAAAACGGAGAAGAGAACAGCTATTTTGTTGGAAATTTCAATACTACAGTTCAACAAATCCAGCTAAAAGCCTATGTTGGCGGAAATATAGGTGGTACATACGGATAACAAGTTGCACAAAAAGTTATATAACTTTTTGTGCTTTTATATTGACAAATAAAGTTGTTTTAGATATAATTAAGTATATAAAAAGTTATATAACAAAATATACAATTATCCAAGGAGGGAATCATGAAGATTCAGACTACAAACTTAGGAAAAGGTGGCGGTGGTAAGACTACAGATACCTTTAATGAAGGGGATTGGTTGGCACGTGTTAAGGGGCTTAGAACACTACTCATTGATGGAGCTTGGGAATGTAATTTGACAAGAACATTTGATGTAAAATGTGAGAAAACCGTCTATGATATATTTACGACTGGAGAGTATGAAATTGTTCCAATATCGGAAAATCTCAGTTTGATTTGTGGTGATGAGCGTTTGACAGATGAGCAGTTAGATCTTGCTAGTCGAAACAACAAGTATCTCCAGTTGTTTATGTGGTTTAGCGAACATTACGAAGAGTTAGAAGCACAATTTGATGTCATTCTGATTGATACGCACAATGATGAGAGTTTAGTTACAGCAAATTTTATAGCTGTATCAGATATTGTATTGGCTGTTTCTGATGCCTCTCTTAATGGTTTTCGTGCCTGGTTATCTTTGAAAAATTTTGTAGACTTCATTAAGAGCGAAGCTATCGAAGTTATTACTAAGAAAAGCTATGTTAAAGCAGAACCTTATCTTATTGGAAATAAGATTAAGTACGTTGGAAACAATGTAACAGACACCTGTAAACAATTTTTAGAAGTTGTTGAAGAAGATCAGGCTTACCTGGGATCTATCCAGGAGAAAGAGCTCATGGCCAAGAGCCTTGTGATCAGTCAGAGTGTCTTTGAGCAACATGAAGAGATGACAGCTAACCAACAAGAGACACATCAAAAGTTTTATGATAATATAAACTACGTATATGAAAATATTTTGAGTGTGTTAGAAGGAGAGGTAGCATGACAGAGAATCGATTCGCACAAGTAAAACAAACATTCCAAAGTACACCAAAGAGAGAAAAGACTCTTTCGTCGAGGAAACAAAATCAGGAGGCTAGAAAGTCTCCTGAAAGCTATAACAAAAAGCAACGGTTTCCTTTCTCTCTGCACCATAATGTTCGATATGATATGTTAGATGCTTTAGTAGAGTATCACGGTGAAAAATCAGCTTCATCTTATCTTGAGAATCTGATTATAAGAGAATGGGAAAAGATGGAGCGAAAGAAAAAATAGCGTTCCATAAGAAAGGAAATGCAGCAATGAAATACTTATCAAATCTATCAGATATTCCTGAATTTTCTTCAGCAGCAATAGATTCAGGACAAATTGTCATCCCTCGTCCAATAATAGACAACCCACAGTTTAATGATTTGAAGAGTAGTGGAATTTTTCTCTACATGCTTTTATTAAATCGTTTAAGAGCTGCAGTTGACTTTGAATTAAAAGGGTATGATGAAAATGGAAATACGTTTGTATGTTACCCTATAGAGGAGCTAATGGAGGCTCTTCAATCAGGTAAAAGTAAAGTGATTTCTTTGAAAAAGAAGTTAAAGAATCATGGTTTAATTGAAGAAGTCCGCCAAGGATCCGATCTACCCAATAGAATTTACCTAACAGATGAAATTTTAAAATATTACTGATGAAGTAGGAGGAATCTATGATGATTTTCATTGATATTAAAAGACTTGTTCAGCTGTTCTTTATTTTTATCGGAGCTATAGCAATCTATGTGTTCTATAAAACATTTGGACTTAGTATGGTGTTTATAATTGTTTTAGGGTTGGCCGTTTTAAAATTCGCTCCAGCTTTCCTTCCAGTTGTATTATTACTGTATTTGGGACTTCACTTTACAGGTGGTTTTTCCTTTATTGCAGATGGAATTGTGACGGTTTTATGGAGTATTATTTTGATTCCTATGGGGATAGCTACTATTGAAATGAGCAAATCCTATTTTAGTAAAAAAGAGAAACCCTGGTATGACAAGTAAGAGTTTATCTGAAAAGATAGGCTCTTTTTTTGTCAGAACAAAGGATTATTTGAACATTCAGGTCAAAATTTATTAAAATAAGCGTAATTTTAATAAGGGAGGATTCTGAATGGCTTTCTTTGATGAGAGAGAATTAAAAAATCAATTGCTGTTTCAAAATGCAAAAGAATTTTATAACTTTGTTTCTAGGTATGATGAGGAGATGATTCCAGTCATGAAAGCAAAGGGCTATACCTGTATTCATTCAATGGAGCGAACCGTTGCTTTTACATTTGGTGAGTTTACTTTCAGAAGAAGACGTTGGAAAAAGGGAGATCATTGGGTCATTCCAGTAGATGAAAAGTTAGGGCTTCAGAAGAACGTCCGCTTCTCCTGGGAATTTATGTATCAGGTGGCCAAATTATCTACTTTGATGCCATATGATAAAGTAACTCAGGTGATTCAATTGACTTATCACATCTCTATCACAAAGCCAATTGTAGTAAAAGCTGTAAAAATCTGTGAGAAGTTATTGGAGGAAAGAGAAGGCTATCGATATTATGAAGAGAATAAAGAATTTCGCAAAAGAAAAGCCCAGGTTATTTATATTGAGGGTGATGGTGTGATGGTTAAAGCACGTGATACACAAAAGGATAATAAACATTATGATTTATCCCATTTTGTAGTCCATACGGGAAGCCAGAAAGTTGGCAGCAATCGATTTGAACTCCAGGACAAAAAAGAATTTATTGGCCTTGACAATCGCTTAGTGAGGGAGCAGGTAATCGATTATCTATTCAATAATTACGAAGTTACGAATCAGACTTTATTGATTACGAACTCTGATGGAGGTCATGGATATACACCCTATGTTTTCAAAGAAATAGCGAAGGTTTTGCGAATTAAACGACACGAACATTTTTGGGATGAGTACCATGTAAATAAGGAGTTGAAGAATTATTTAAAATTTTACTCTGAAGAACTATTAGAGAGAGCTTTCCAGGCGATTAAGCAACATGATAAGCAGTTAATGAGAACTGTCCTAGATACGACCGAAAGTTATATCGAGACAGAAGAAGAACAAGAGTTATTTGAGAAGTTCAAGAGTAAAATATTGAGAAATTTTCAATATACTAAACCAGCTGAACAAAGAGGATTCAGCCATGCAGGAATAGGGATAATGGAGAGTCAGCATCGTAAGGTCACTTATAGAATGAAAAAAAGAGGAATGTACTGGACACTTGCTGGGGCTGAAACGATGAGTAGGATAATTGTTTTGAATTATGAGGATTCCTTGAGAGAATTATTCTTTGGCAACTGGAGAGAAGATTATGAAAAATTTATTTCTTTAGAGGAAGTTTCTGCTTATACCATTAAAAAAAGAATGAGTAAAACGGATAAAGAAAATACATCTAGATATCAATGTTACCCTGATAGTAAAAGATTATCCTACTTCCGAAAACAATAGAGGTACACAACAAAGTATATAAAAAGTTATATAACAATAACCTTTGTAAAAAAAGGTCTTTTTGTGCTACAATCAAACATAAAATGCTTGCACGGTATGTAAAAATGTGTTATAATTTACTTAAATTAATCGAATAAAAAAAGACGAAAAGTGCGCTAACACTTCTCGCCTTACCGAGTAAGAACTCGTCCTTCTTACTCAGTCTTTAATTAATGATACCTGATAAGTGTATCAATGTCAAGACTGAGCAAGAAATTTGTTCAGTCTTTTTTTAAAACTCGGTGATGTTCTCCTAAAAAATGTATGAATTTAGGCGTTCTAAAAAATTCTACCGCATACAATGTTCGTTTTCTACTTGACTTTTTTACTTTGAAAGAGTATACTAATACAAATTTAACCTTTAAGGGGAGTCCAGAGAGACTCACAAGGTGTCAGATAAAAGTGATAGGGAATTCTCTGTGGAGACTTTTTAGGTGTGTCCATGAGTTCTGTCCTATCTCGACTGAGACCTTGCAATAGCAAGGTCTTTTCTTTATCTGGTCCCCTTAAAATTTAAGGAGGAAAAGTCATGAATCCCACATGTAAGAAACGTTTGGGTGCAATTCGTTTGGAAACCATGAAGGTGGTCGCACAAGAGGAAATTGCGCCAGCAATCTTTGAATTAGTCCTAGAAGGGGAAATGGTTGAAGCTATGCGAGCAGGCCAATTTCTCCATCTGCGCGTGCCTGATGATGCCCATCTCTTGCGTCGTCCTATTTCAATTTCGTCTATTGACAAAGCAAACAAGCAGTGTCGCCTCATTTATCGGATTGAAGGTGCTGGGACAGCTATTTTTTCAACATTAAGTCAGGGAGATACTCTTGATGTAATGGGACCTCAGGGGAATGGTTTCGACTTGTCTGATCTGAACGACCAGAGCCAAGTTCTCCTCGTTGGTGGTGGGATTGGTGTTCCACCCTTGCTTGAGGTAGCAAAGGAATTGCATGCGCGTGGGGTGAAAGTAGTAACAGTTCTTGGTTTTGCTAATAAAGATGCTGTCATACTCGAAAAGGAATTGGCCCAATATGGTCAGGTATTTGTAACGACAGATGATGGTTCTTATGGCATCAAGGGAAATGTGTCAGTCATTATCAATGATTTAGATAATCAGTTTGACGCCGTCTACTCATGTGGAGCTCCAGGAATGATGAAGTACATCAATCAAAGATTTCATGACCACCCAAGAGCCTATCTATCTCTAGAATCTCGTATGGCTTGCGGGATGGGGGCCTGCTATGCCTGCGTTCTAAAAGTGCCAGATAGTGAGACGGTCAGCCAACGCGTCTGTGAAGATGGCCCTGTTTTCCGCACAGGAACAGTTGTATTATAAGGAGAAAGTCATGACTAACAAACGTTTACAAGTTTCTCTACCGGGCTTGGACTTGAAAAATCCTATCATACCAGCATCAGGCTGTTTTGGTTTTGGTCAGGAGTATGCCAAGTACTATGATTTAGATCTTTTGGGATCTATTATGATCAAGGCGACGACACTTGAACCTCGTTTTGGCAATCCAACTCCTAGAGTAGCTGAGACACCTGCTGGTATGCTCAATGCAATCGGCTTGCAAAATCCTGGTTTAGAAGCTGTTTTAGCTGAGAAAATGCCTTGGTTGGAAAGAGAGTATCCTACGCTTCCTATCATTGCAAATGTTGCAGGCTTTTCAAAACAAGAGTACGCTGCTGTTTCTCGAGGAATTTCCAAGGCAGCAAATGTAAAAGCTATCGAGCTCAATATCTCTTGTCCTAATGTGGATCACGGCAATCATGGGCTTTTGATTGGGCAAGATCCGGATTTAGCTTATGAAGTGGTAAAAGCAGCTGTGGAAGCCTCTGATGTGCCAGTTTATGTTAAGTTAACTCCTAGTGTAACGGATGTTGTCACTATTGCTAAAGCCGCAGAAGATGCAGGAGCAAGTGGGTTAACCATGATCAATACTCTTGTCGGTATGCGCTTTGACCTCAAAACTAGAAAACCAATCCTAGCCAATGGTACAGGTGGAATGTCAGGCCCAGCAGTTTTTCCGGTCGCCCTCAAACTCATTCGTCAAGTCGCCCAAACCACAGATCTCCCCATCATTGGAATGGGGGGAGTGGATTCTGCTGAAGCTGCGCTAGAAATGTATCTGGCTGGTGCCTCTGCCATCGGAGTTGGAACAGCAAACTTTACCAATCCTTACGCCTGTCCTGACATCATCGAACATCTACCAAAAGTCATGGACAAATACGGCATTAGCAGTTTGGAAGATCTCCGTCAGGAAGTCAAAGCCAGTCTGAGATAAGCTAGACCTTCCTTATCGTCAACAAGAAATAGAATCTTCATCAATTTGTAATATTTCCGTCTATTAACTATGTTACAATAGGGATTAGAAAACGTTATTGGAGCATTTAAATGAAACGATGGAAAGTGGCCCTAGTAAGTGCTAGCTTATTGGGGTGTTTTTTTACTGTAGTGGAGACAGCAAAAGCAGAAGAGGGAACGTGGCAAGGAAAGACCTACCTCAAAGCAGATGGGAAACTAGCAACCAAGCAATGGCTTTTTGACCAAACGCATCAGAAGTGGTTTTATCTTAAAGATGATGGTCAACGTGCGGAAAACGGTTGGTTGACTGTTGCTGGCAAGGACTACTATTTTGATGCTAATGGATTTTTGGCTACAAATACTTGGGTCAACCAATATTATGTCAATTCTAGTGGTGCCAAGGTTAAGGACCAGTGGCTTTTTGACCAAGAAGGACAGAGTTGGCTTTACCTCAAGGCTGATGGTCAGAGAGCCAAAAACGAGTGGATTAGTCAAGGGCAGGAAAAATATTACCTGAAAGAAGATGGCAAGATGGCCAAAGATGAGTGGATCACTCAAGGTAAAGACCAGTACTATGTCAATTCTCAAGGGAAAATCTTAAAAAATACCTGGCATGGCTCTCACTACCTATCTGATAAAGGAAATAAGGTAAAACAGGCTTGGATCTATGATGCTAATTATAGCAGTTGGTTCTACCTGAAAGCGGATGGCAACTACGCAGAAAACGGTTGGCAAACAGTTAAAGGGAAAGATTATTACTTCAAACAGGGTGGTTATCTGGCTACAAATACCTGGCTTGGAAAATCTTATGTAACTTCAAGTGGCCATAAGGCGAAAACAAGCTGGATTTTCGATAAGAACTACGAATCATGGTTCTATCTCAATGCCGAAGGCGACTATGTTGAAAAAGGCTGGCAAACAATTGATGGAAAAGATTACCATTTCAAATCAGGTGGCTATCTTTCTACAGAAAGTTGGATTGACCGCTTCTATGTTGCTAAGAGTGGTGCCAAACTAAAATCAGAGTGGTTCTTTGATAAAAATTACCAGTCTTGGTTCTACCTGAAAGAGGACGGAACCTATGCTGAAAAAGGTTGGAAAACCATTAAAGGCAAGGATTACCATTTCAAATCAGGCGGCTACCTTTCTACAGAAACTTGGATTGACCGCAGTTACGTGACAAGTAGTGGAGCAAAAGCAGGAAAGGGCTGGCTCTTTGATAAGAAATATAACTCTTGGTTCTACATCAAGGCTGATGGAAATTACACCAACAAAGAATGGGTCTGGGATAATGGCTACTATTATCTCAAATCAGGTGGCTATATGGCTTCAAATGAGTGGGTTTGGTACAAGAATAACTGGTTCTATCTCAAGTCGAATGGGAAGATGGCAGAAAAAGAGCTGATTTATGATTCAGTTAACCAAGCTTGGTACTATCTCAAATCAGGCGGCTATATGGCACAAAATGAAACTGTAGATGGTCATACCTTGGATGCCTCTGGTAAGTGGCATGTTGCGGATAAAACCAAGTATTACAAAGTTAAACCAATCACTGCCTATGTCTATAGTGCATCTGGAGAAATTTTGAGTTACATTAACCAAGGAAGCATCGTTTCACTGGATAGCTCGACCCGCAAAGGAGGCAGACTTGCAGTTTCGATTTCTGGCTTGTCTGGCTATATGAATCAAAGTGATTTGACAGCAGTGGATGAAGGAAGCGAGTTTATCCCTCATTATACTAGTGATGGGAAATTCCTCTACCATGAACTCTCTCCATATACGAGTATCAAAGTAGCTCCACACACATCTGCTATGGTTATTGGTAAGAAGTACTACTCAACTGATGGAGAGCATTTTGATGGCTTTACCATTAAAAATCCTTTCCTCTATAAGAACTTGAGAGAGCCAAGTAATTATAGTGCAGCTGAGTTGAATAAAATTTACTCCATGATGAACTTGCAGGATAGTCCACTAGCGGGTAAAGGAGCGACTTTCAAAGAGGCTGAAGAACGTTATGGCGTCAATGCCCTTTACTTGATGGCCCATAGTGCCCTTGAAAGTGCTTGGGGTCGCAGTCAAATTGCCAGAGATAAGAACAACTTCTTTGGTATTGCTGCTTATGATACTAGCCCATATCTCTCAGCCAAGAGCTTTGATAATGTGGACAAAGGAATTCTCGGAGCGGCCAAGTGGATCCGTGAGAATTATATTGACTATGGTAGAGACCACCTTGGAAATAAAGCAACCGGAATGAATGTTCGCTATGCTTCAGATCCATACTGGGGTGAGAAGATAGCCAGCATCATGATGACTATCAACAGCAAACTTGGTTGGAAAGACTAATCAAAAGAAATCAACGGTAACTACTGAAAAAGTGGTTATCGTTTTTGTTTTGAACATTGGAGGAGAAATAGTATAATAACAGTATCTTCGTTCTTGAACAATTAACAAAATGATAGTAAAATGTAATAGGAGATATTAATCTAATTATTATATAAAAAGGAGAATTTTATGAAAAAGTTACTATCCTTCTCAATTGCCTTGCTTTCAATCACAACACTAGTTGCTTGTTCTGAACATAAGGCGGAATCAAAGGTCCCAGAAGAAAAAATTGAACAGAAGCAAATCAAGTTTGATGAGAAGTTGTTTAAAGAAGCTGGACTCTTGCCTTTTAAAAATGAGAAACAACTAGAACTTGGGGAATTGGATTCTAAATCCCGCGCAACGGGTGCTCATATTCAACTTAAGGACAGCGATGAGCCAACTGAGAAGAGAGAGCCTAAGATAAGTTATAACCCAGTTGGTTGGCACAACTATAATTTTTATTATGGAGATGGCTCTAAAAAGGCTTGGTTGATGAATCGTGGTCATTTGATTGGGTACCAGTTTAGTGGATTAAACGATGAAAAGAGGAATCTGGTTCCAATGACTAACTGGCTAAATGCTGGAACTTATTATGGTACAGATAATACTAATCAAGAAAGTATGCTTTACTATGAGAATCGCTTGGACTCTTGGTTGGCCAATCACCCCAACTACTATCTTGACTACAAGGTGACCCCAATCTATCAGAAAGATGAATTGATTCCGAGACAAATTGAATTGCAGTATGTGGGAATTGATGAAAATGGCAAACTCTTGGAAATCAAATTGGATGGTAGTAAAGAAAAGGTTGATCAGTATTCAGTGACACATGTTATTCTAGACAATGTTTCAGCTAATGCGGAAATCAATTATTTGGATGGTACGGCTAAAAATACAGTCGAAAACGAAGAAGAAAAAGCTAAGAAAGAAGCTGAGGAGAAAGCTAAGAAGGAAGCTGAGGAAAAAGCCAAGAAAGAGGCTGAAGAAAAAGAAGCAGCTGAAAAGAAAGCAAAAGAAGAAGAACAGGAAAAAGCTCGCCAAGCCGCACAAGAACAGGAAGAAAGCCAGGAATCAAACTCACAATCAACAAATTCAGGTGGCTACTTTAGAGATAGAAACGGAAGATGGCACAGACCAAATGGTAAATTCGCTTCCAAGAAAGAAATAAGAGAAGCCGGATTGCAATGGTAGGAAGAATTTAGCAGATATACAGTCAAAAAGCCGTTGGAAAACGGTTTTTTGTTATAATTAAACTAAGAATTTAGAATTAAAGGAGAACATCATGACTTTTGAAGAAATCCTGCCTGGGTTAAAGGCCAAGAAAAAATATGTACGAACTGGTTGGGGAGGGGCTGAAAACTATGTCCAACTCTTTGACACTATCGAACAAAACGGGGTTGCACTTGAAGTGACGCCTTATTTCCTCATCAACGTGTCAGGAGAAGGGGAAGGTTTTTCCATGTGGAGCCCGACACCTTGTGATGTTTTGGCGACGGACTGGGTAGAAGTGCATGACTAGACGTGTATTGATTACGGGAGCAAGTTCAGGGATTGGTCTGGCTCAAGCTCGACTCTTTTTAGAGAAGGGTTATCAAGTTTATGGTGTGGATCAAGGTGAAAATCCACTCTTACAGGGTGATTTCCACTTTTTACAGAGAGATTTGACCTTGGACTTGGAGCCAATTTTTGACTGGTGTCCTTATGTGGATGTCTTGTGCAATACTGCTGGAGTTTTGGATGATTTCAAACCCCTTTTGGAACAGTCCGCGCAGGAAATTCAAGAGATTTTTGAAATCAACTATATGACTCCTGTTGAGTTGACTCGGCATTATTTGACACAAATGTTGGAAAATAAAAAAGGAATCATCATCAATATGTGTTCGATTGCTTCAAGTCTAGCTGGCGGAGGTGGTCACGCCTATACCTCGTCTAAGCACGCCTTAGCTGGCTTTACCAAGCAGTTGGCTCTAGACTATGCTGAGGATGGTATTCAGGTCTTTGGGATTGCTCCAGGAGCAGTCAATACAGCTATGACCGCTGCGGACTTTGAACCAGGTGGATTGGCTGACTGGGTGGCTAGTGAAACGCCAATCAAGCGCTGGATTGAGCCAGAGGAAATAGCAGAGCTTAGTCTTTTCTTAGCAAGTGGAAAGGCGAGCGCCATGCAGGGACAAATCCTGACCATTGATGGTGGTTGGTCGTTGAAGTAGGAGGAGTTGGATGGAAATCAAAAAACACTTTGGAGTTTATGCTGTTTGCTTTGAAAATGGGAAGTTACTCTGCATTGAAAAAACGAGAGGCCATTATCAACATCGTTATGATCTACCCGGAGGCAGTCAGCAACTTGGTGAAGGATTGACGGAAACGCTGATTAGAGAAGTTATGGAAGAGACAGGATTTACTGTTAGAAGCTACTCAAATCCTCGAATCTACGATGTTTTCGTCAGGGAAGAGTTAAAAAATTTTATGGTTCACCATATCATGGCATTTTATGATATTGAGGTCAACGAGAAGGAACCTCAGGTTACGATTTCGGAAGCTGTCTCTGATGGTGCGAATGATTCACTTGGATATATTTGGATGGATTTTCAGAAAATCACAGAAGAAAATGCATCGCCATTAGTCTTGAAGGTCAAGTCTGAATTATTAGGATTTGCAGAGCTGGACAAGACTTCTTACATGAATTGGAAGGTGAATGATGAGAAACCAACTTGTCCTTAGTGGAGAACAAATTGTTGAAAAAGTTTATCCTCAGTTATTGCACCACGTCGGTATGATTCGTGGGGAATATTTGTTGAGAGAGCTTAATCAAAACATCCTATTAGCAAGTTGTCAGCAATTTGTAAAAGATTATCTAGATACCATTTGCTCCTTGTACTCAGATGAAGAGGTTTGGTATCGTTTTTCAGAGTTAACAAATACAGAAGCTAATTGTTTAGAGGGGACTAAAGAGCATTTTGATGAAAATCATCCCTTGTTTGGATATAGAGGGATAAGGCGTTTGATGGCGTGTCCGAATGAATTTCAGGCTGAGGCAAATGTCGTTACAGAAGTTTATCAAACAAATCCCAATCTGTCTGTTATCTTTCCTTTTGTCAATGATGCTGAGCAGTTAAAGCAAGCTATTAGAGTATTGCGTGAGCATGGTTTTACTGGAAAAGTCGGCACAATGATTGAATTACCGTCAGCTTATTTTGACTTGGATAGAATATTGGAAACGGGTATTTCAAAGATTATAGTTGGAATGAATGATTTGACTTCTTTTATTTTTGCGACTGTGAGAAACAGTCAATGGCATGATATGGAAAGTCCAATAATGTTAGATATGCTGAGAGATATGCAGGATAAAGCAAGGATGAAAAAGATTGACTTTGCTGTAGCAGGCTATCTGAATGCTTCTTTCATACAAAAAATGAATCAGATGGGTATCAAGTGTATTATCCACTACAGTTCTATTCCAGAGATTTTTGATTTAGAGATTGATCATCCAGACCACCTCAAACGTGTAAAAGAAGTAAGTAAAAAAATACAAAGGAGCAACCCATGACACCTCAAGAAATGTGGAATGCGTATAAGCAAATTAACCCCTCGATTGGAGATGAGATAGATGTCTGGGCTTTTGGAGTGGAAGCCGATCTCTTGGCTGATTTGGTTTTAAAAGGCGAAAAGACAGCAACCGCCTCAGCCTACGACCTCTACGCACTAGAAGACGAACCACTTCCACAAGAAGGGACCTTCGATGTCATTTTAGACAGTCAAGATCAGGCTGTCTGCATTGTCGAAATTACAAAGGTTTCCGTTCAGCCTTTTCATCAAGTTTCTGCTGACCATGCCTACAAGGAAGGGGAGGGAGACAAATCTTTAGCCTATTGGCGCCAGGTTCATGAGGACTGTTTCACCGAGTGGATGAGGGAAGCCGGACTGACTTTTACCCCTGACAGCAAGGTTGTTTTGGAAGAATTTCGCAAGGTCTACCCACTGTAGACTGCAGAAGGAAGAAAGTTTTGGAAATCGCCGTCCAATCCTTTTTTCTGAAGCAAAACATGATATAATAAGTTTGTTTGAAGAAGAGTAAAACTTTTAAACTTAGAATAGGAGAAAACTATGCAAGCAGTTGAACATTTTATTACCCAATTTGTTCCTGAACATTATGATTTATTTTTAGACTTGAGTCGTGAGACCAAGACCTTTTCTGGGAAGGTGACCATTACTGGTCAAGCACAGAGTGACCGTATTTCCCTTCACCAAAAAGACTTGGAAATCACTTCTGTAGAAGTTGCGGGTCAAGCTCGTCCATTTACAGTTGACCATGACAATGAAGCCCTTCATATCGAATTGGCTGAGGCTGGTCAAGTTGAATTGGTCATTGCTTTTTCAGGAAAAATTACAGACAACATGACAGGGATTTACCCTTCTTACTACACAGTTGATGGTATCAAGAAGGAAGTCTTGTCTACTCAGTTTGAAAGCCATTTTGCGCGTGAAGCCTTCCCATGTGTGGACGAGCCTGAAGCCAAGGCTACTTTTGACCTCGCTCTTCGTTTTGACCAGGCAGAAGGTGAAGTTGCCTTGTCAAACATGCCTGAGATTGATGTGGAAAACCGCAAGGGAACAGGCATCTGGAAGTTCGAGACAACACCTCGCATGTCTTCTTACTTGTTGGCTTTTGTAGCTGGTGACTTGCAAGGGGTTACTGCTAAAACTAAAAATGGTACCCTCGTAGGTGTCTACTCGACCAAAGCACATCCACTATCAAACCTTGATTTCTCATTGGACATCGCCGTTCGTTCGATTGAGTTTTACGAAGATTACTACGGAGTTAAATATCCAATCCCTCAATCTCTTCATATCGCCCTCCCTGACTTCTCAGCGGGTGCAATGGAAAACTGGGGTCTGGTAACCTACCGTGAAGTATACTTGGTTGTGGATGAGAACTCAACCTTTGCTAGCCGTCAACAAGTTGCCCTAGTTGTAGCGCATGAGTTGGCTCACCAATGGTTTGGAAACCTCGTGACTATGAAATGGTGGGATGACCTTTGGCTCAATGAAAGCTTCGCTAACATGATGGAATACGTCTGTGTGGATGCCATCG
>ERZ772999.327-NODE-327-length-30431-cov-16.364762_pt1 | contig 30431 bp, 14 predicted proteins | sample MGYA00511467_ERZ772999 | MGnify/ENA primary metagenome ERZ772999 (study PRJEB29015, sample SAMEA2738064) | human oral metagenome | biome: human oral; feature: human-associated habitat; material: saliva | place: China | collected 2218 ... | reverse complement strand
ACGCTGCGGTGAACGGTGCGCGTAGCTACATCAATAACCGCCGCGCTGCGGTGGGCCCAATGACCCTGACCGCTGTTTCTGAGGCGGAGCGTCACCTGGGTCAGGCTCAGCGCCTGGCTTCTTCGGATCCGCTGAACGCCATGAAGGAAGCCAATATGGCTATCCAGAAGGCGACCGACGCACAGAACCGCGCGCAGAGCGAGGTCGGCAACTACTACAACAACCAGAACAACCGAGGCGGCGGTAGCGGCTTCGGTGGCGACCTGGCGAAGGGCCTGCTGCTGGGCGCTCTGATGACCGCTATTAACTCCGGCACCAGTAGCTGGGGTAGCAGCGGCGGCCACGGCAGTGGCGGCAGTAGCGGCGGAAGCTGGGGCGGTGGCTTCAGCGGAGGCGGCGATTGGGGTAGCGGCGGCGGCGACGGCGGCAGCTTCTAACCGCCTCCACACTGGCTGTCCTGCCGGTGCTGGCGATCCTGCCGGTCGGTTTCTGCAGATTTTTCTACAGTCTGACCGGCGGGTCACGTAGCTTACCTCACCGGTTTTTTCCCCACTCGGAAAACACCCGAGGCAATTTACCAAAAGTTTAGGTAACAGAAATCAGGCGTGCATCATTTTCACAGCATGCACCCAGAAATCTGCCACATAATTAGTTATACGGGCACGGCTCACGAGGAGCGTAGTGCTCCCCCGCAGCCCGTGAACAGAAAGTAGGAGATTATGGCTAAGCAGACCATCTTCGGCCGTATTGCACAGCTCGCTAAGGCAAATATCAACGCTCTGATTGATGCAGCTGAGGAACCGGAGAAGATGCTGGACCAGATGGTTCGTGACTACACCAACAACATCCGCGAGGCGGAGGCAGCAGTAGCACAGACCATCGGCAACCTGCGTCTGCTCGAAAAGGACCATGCAGAGGACGTCAAGGCCGCTCAGGAATGGGGCACCAAGGCTCTGGCAGCTTCTAACAAGGCTGATGAATTCCGCGCAGCTGGCGACGTTGCCAACGCTGACAAGTTCGACAACCTCGCTAAGATCGCTCTGAACAAGCAGCTGCTGGCTGAGAACGCTGCAAAGACTGTTGAGCCCCAGCTGGCTTCTCAGACTCAGGTTGTCAACCAGCTCAAGGACGGCCTGGAGAAGATGCGCTCCAAGCTTGAAGAGCTCAAGTACAAGCGTGATGAGCTGACCGCACGTCAGAAGACTGCAGCAGCTCAGACCCAGGTGAACGACGCGCTGAAGGCATTCGACGTTCTGGACCCGACCAGCGAGATTAACCGCTTCGAAGAGAAGGTTCGCCGCGAAGAGGCACGCGTCATCGGTCAGCAGGAGCTGGCTGCTTCCTCCCTGGACGCACAGTTCAACACTCTCGACCAGATGGAGCGTGAGACCGAGCTGGAAGCTTGCTTGGCCGCTCTGAAGGCAAAGAACGCTCCGGCAGCTCCGGCTCCCCTGGCTGTCGAACCCCCCACCCAGACTCTCTAAGCATGGAATTCTCAAGCCGGGGATTCTCAAACCTGGTCTAACGCATAGCTTCTTGAGCTAAATCTATAAAGATCCGCCCCGCTCCTGATGAGTTCAGGAACGGGGCGAATCTTTATGCGTTAAGGGGTGCGAGCTTTAGTTCGCGTAGATGTACAGGTAACCAGCCATAGCGGAGCGGGTGACCGCATCCGCAGAGGTGGAGCCGGTACCGATACCGTTGGAGGCAGCCCACGCCAGAGCCTGGGACGCGTAGCCACCCTGAGCCTGTGCCGGGGAGCCTGCTGCACGGTACATGAACTCAGCCATGGTGGACTCGGTGACGGCCTCCAAGGGGCGGAAGTTGCTACCGTTGATGCCCTGCTGGCTCAGCCAGAAGATTTCCTTGTACGCGGGGTGGTTGGCCGGAACATCGCTGAACGGCGAAACAGCCGGTGCGTTCACGGCGGGGCGACCAGCCACGCGATACAGGTAGGTTGCCAGCTGCGCACGGTTAACCGATGCGTGCGGGCGGAAGGTGCCGTCCGCGAAGCCGAGCATGATGCGGCGATCAGAGTTCCAACTAATCTCGTTGTAGTTCGGGTTCGAGACGGACAGGTCGCTGTAGCCCAGCGCCGGGGTCTTACCCGCGAAGTCCAGGGAGGACGCCAGGATGTGCGGCAGGTCGTAGTCGTGGTGGCTGAAGCCGTCAATCAGCTTCATGCGGGCGTCGGAGAAGCCAGCGTTCAGGTATGCGTTGTAGCCGGACTCGACTGCGCCACGTGCGCTCCAGGTGACGGGGTTGGTGTTACCGGAGGTGTCCTTCGCGCCAACCCACCAGTACATGGGCAGACCCTTGGTGGTCGCATCAGCGTCCACGGAGCCGTCCGAGTCACCGCCTGCAACCATGATGGAGCCGCCGCCGTTACGCCATGCGGTGTTGTGGTCGGTCAGCTCGTAGGTGATGAACTCGGCGCCACCGGAGTAGCCCATGGTCCACACCTGGGAAGCGTCCAGGTTGTTCTGGCCAATGAAGGAAGAAGCGAAGGAGCGGAAGAACTCACCGTTGGTGTTCATGTCTTCCCACCAGGTGATGCCATCGCCGGATGCGTTGGTGTCCGGGGAGATAATCGGCACGAAGACCATGTTGCGGGCGTTAGCAATCTTGCCCATTGCCGCGAGCATACCCTCGTCGGGGGTGTAGACCTTGGACTCGTCACGCTGCCAGTAGTCGCCGTCGAAGTAGAAGACCACGCCAACGGGCTTGGAGTAGTCCAGGTTGTTCGCGTACACGTGGTACTGGGAGGTGGTACCCGCCGGGGAGGTGTAGCTCTGGTAGGTTGCGGAGTTCATGGTGCGTGCGCGAGGACCGGTGGTCTGCTTCTGCTCAGACTTCTGTTCGGTCTTCTGCTCGACCTTGGGAGCGGCGGTTGCCTTACCCTTGGTGAGCGAGTTCCTCAGAATCTCAGAGAAGTTGTAGTCGAAGTGGCCCGAGCCGTTCAGAACGGTCGCGGAAGCGTTGGTGTAGCCAGCATTGCGGTAGGCGTTGTAGCCGCCCTCAACGGCGCCTCGGGCGCTCCAGGTCTGCGGGTAGGTCTGGCCGGAGCCATCGTTCGAGTTTGCGTACCAGAACATGGGCTGGGACTTCAGCGCAGCCGAGGGGGTGCCCTCGTCCAGGCCGCCGCCAGCAATCATGATGGAGCCGCCGCCGTTGCGCCAGGTCTGGGGCTTAGTGTTCAGCTCGTAGGTGATGAACTCGGCGCCACCGGAGTAGCCCATGGTCCACACGTTGGAGGAGTCCACGCCGTTAGCGGCAATGAAGGAGGAAGCGAAGGAGCGGAAGAACTCGCCGTTACGGTCCATGTTTTCCCACCAGGTCACGCCAGCATCGTAACGGTTGGTGTCCGGGGAGATTACGGGCACGAAGAGCATGTTCTGCGCCGCTGCGGATGCTGCCATCTTAGCCAGTTCACCGGAGGGGTTGTAGACCTTGGACTGGTCGTTACGCCAGTAGTCGCCGTCGAAGTAGAAGACAACACCAACAGGCTTGGAGAAGTCCACACCCTCAGCGTAAACGTGGTACTGCGAGGTGGTACCAGCCGGGGAGGTGTAGGACAGGAAAGTCTGGTTGGTGCGGGTTGCCGCCACACCGGATGCCGCCTGTGCGGTCTGAGCGGCGGGGGTTGCAGCCTTCTGGGTTGCTACGGGGGCCTGGGCAACCTGTGCCAGGGTGGGCTGAGCGGAAGGCTGAGCCGCCTGGGTTGCCTGAGCAGTGTAGGTCTTCTGGATAGGCTGAACCGCGGTAGTTGCGGGAGCCAGCTGAGTCTGCTTTGCCTGTTCTGCCTGCTGGCGGATCTGTACAGCAACCTGAGAGAGGGTGGGCTGCACGGTGGAGGTGAACAGGGACTTGGGAGTCTGGGTTGCGGTAGCTGCACCGGGGGTGTCCAGAACAACCGGTGCGAATGCTGAAGCGGGTGCTACCAGGGTGCTACCAAGTACGGAGGGTACGGCGATGGCTGCCAGGGAGCCAGCCTTAACGGTGCGGGGGCGAAGTGCCATTGGTAATCGTCCTCTAGGGGTAGATGGTTAGGGGATGGTGGTGCCCGTCGAGAGTTGAGTAATAGGGGCCCATAAGCGAGATGCCTATAGTATAGAGAGCCAAGGCTTGGATGGGGTACCCGCTGTGGTGTGATCACCTCTGGGGTGTTGAGCTACTGAATTGATGGTGAAGAAAGCGTGTGTGCTTTCGTCATTATGAGGTTTCTGGATGGACGGTGGTGGTGTTCATCCAGGCCAGTGCTCTACATCGAGGTGCCTTTGGCTATGTACTCAAAAATACCAGGTCAAAAGGCCTTTTCCAGCGGTTTTTTGGGGCTATTTTTGAACATCGAACAATATTCAATCTTTACAATAGCTTTTTCTTAACTTCTAGTTAAACTTAAATCACCCTCAAGTAGAGCTTAAATAAGCTATTTTTCCTTGATTTTTCAGGGTTTTTGAGCATTTTTTGAAAGAGTTCCAAAAAACCCTACAGTTAACTTGAATGTTTTATGTATGACTATAATCACTTTCAGGGTGAATTGTTGCACTCAAAGACCATTTTCTTCCTAAAACCGCGGAATTCCGGGGCAAAACAGGTGATTTCCAAACCCGGAATATAGGCACCTTTCGCATATTCCACTTTGAGAATGCACTTTGAGACAAAAATAGCCCCCTCATCACTCCCCCAATCAGGCCTCCTTTCGGATTGCTCATCACACCACCGAACCCCCACCAGAGCCCCCTTCAGGGAACCCAAAAGTAGCACCAAAAAGCAGCGCCCCCAGAAGGCATAGCCACACTCCAATAGCCGCTTAAAAGTGTCTCCGCCCCCTGTGAGCACACCTGCTTGAAGCTCCGATAGAAGTCTGCGAAGCACTTCGAGAGGCGCTTCGAGAAACACATCGGGAGATGTTTCGAAGACCATTCCAAGGTATTTTTACGACGGTTCCTTGAGGAGACTTTGGGAGCCTGGGGGGGATTCATGCCAAGCACCCCGAAGGGGCAGCAGACAAGCCCCCCTCAGATGCCTCTCCGAAGTATCCCGCGTGAGGGGTTGCAGGCTGGCCCCGACAATGCCCAGGGGAACGCCTCCGCAGCACCTGCGAAAGGTTCTAGGTGGGACTCTATCCCAAGAGTGAGTGGCACCAACAGATGCCACCAGAAACCAGCAGGGATACAGAGAGGTGGGGATATAAAGAAAGCCACCCAGCAGGTGGCAAGAAAGGGTGGCAGAAGAAGGTAGGTATGCGGGAGCGCGGGTTTTGGAGAATAAAAAAACTCCCGATAACTAAAAGCTATCGGGAGTTATCCGTTGCGGGGACAGGATTTGAACCTGCGACCTCCGGGTTATGAGCCCGGCGAGCTACCGAACTGCTCCACCCCGCGGCGACTCATACAACTATACAGACCCGAAACCGGGCGTGCAAGCTAAAAGTATAATTTGTAACCAAACACACAAAAACGGGGTGGAAGTGAGTCACTTCCACCCCGTTCCCGCAGAGGCCACTACAGCTAGCCAATAGGAGCCATACCCAGGGCAGACCCCGGCTCTAGAGCGAGGACGCTAAATCCGGAAGCCCAAGAACCTAGCGGGCACCACTCCCCCGCTATGTCATAGGCTTAGCCTCTTGGTCTTAGCGAGAACCCGAGGCGCTGGGCTTAGCGCTAGCCGCTGCGCTCGGAGCAGCAGAGGCGCTGGGCGCTACCGATGCGGAAGCCTTAGCGGACGCCGCACTCTGTGCTTCCTCCGCCTCCAAGGCCTTCTTCACGGCTGCCTCCAGACGCTTCTGAGCCTCACCGTAGGCAGCCCAGTCGCCCTTCTTCATCGCCGCATCAGCATCAGTCATCGCCTTCGAAGCATCCGTCAGAGCCTGCTTCAGCTCCGAAGACTGCGAAGCCGAAGAACCTCCGGTCGAAGTATCCAAGGCACCCGAAGTACCCGAAGTACCCGAAGAACCAGACGCCGAGGGGCTAGCCGCCGAACCGTCCAGCTTCGCACCCGAAGAGCCACCGAACACCTGGTTCAGCGCCTCCTCCAGAGTCGGAGCAAAACCAACCTTATCGCCGAAGCTCACCAGCACACGCTGCAGACGCGGGTACTTAGCGTCACCGCTCGACTGCACGTACACCGGCTGAACGTACAACATGCCGCCACCCACCGGCAAAGTCAGCATATTGCCGTTAATAACCTCAGACGAACCGCGGCGCAGCAGGTTCAGCTGGTTCGACACCTCAGCATCAGAGTTGAAAATGTTCTGAGCCTGGCCCGGACCCGGAACCACCGAAGAACGCGGCAACTCCAGCAGACGCAACTTGCCGTAATCGGGGCTACGCTCGCCGTCCTTACCGGTACCGGCATCACCATTAGCGGCGAGGAAGCCGTACATCACGTTACGAGAGTTCGAATCGCTCTGCTGAGGAATGAACGTGGTCGTCAACGAGAAGTGCGCACGAGAATCCCCGGGCATCTGCAAGGACAGGTAGTAGGGCGAAATCGGCTGGTTACGATCATTAGTCGGGTCGTTCGGAATCGACCAGACATCGTCACCGGCATAGAAGCTATTCGCGTTCGTCACGTGGTACTTATTCAGCATGGTGCGCTGAATATTGAACATGTCAGTCGGATAACGCACATGGCTCATCAGCGAAGCGTTCATCTCACGGTAGCTCTTCACCGTGCCAGGGAAAACACCCTGCCACGTCTTCAGCACCGGATCCTCCTCATCCCACGCGTACAGGGTCACCGAACCGTCGTACGCATCCACGGTAGCCTTCACCGAGTTACGGATGTAGTTCACCGAGTTAGAACGCTGAGCGCCCGCAGCAGTTGCCGCATCCTGGGAGCTACCCTGCGCATAGGGGAACTGATCGCTCGTAGTGTAGGCATCCACAATCCACTGCACGCGGTTATTCACAATCGCCGGGTACGGCTTAGAATCCACGCTCAGGTACGGCGCCACCTTACGCACACGATCCAGCGGGTTGCGTTCGTACAGAATCTGCGAACCCTCACGCACCGCATCCGAAAGCAGAATGTCAGAGGACTGGAACTTAATCGCGTAGGACAGGCGAGCCAGCAGCGAATCAACGCGAGGACCGCCGTAACCGGCGAAAGTGTACTTCGCGTCGGAGGTGTTGGTTTCCTCAGCAGAAAGCGGACGGTCCAGCTCCAGGGTGTCGCCCTTACCGCCCACAATCGAATACTCCGGCGAGCTCATGCCAAAGTAAATACGCGGCTCATAATCCTCGCTCAGGGAACCGGTCGCCTTAATACCGGACTGCAAGAACTTCGGGTTACCCGCAGAATCCACCTGGTTACCGTACGCGGCAATCACGCCGTAACCGTGGGTGTACACCACGTGGCGGTTATACCAAGAATCACCGCTCGTCTGCGCCGGGTTCAGCTCACGAGCCGCCAACACCGTATCCTGCGTAGTGTTACCCACCGAATAGCGGTCCACCGACAACTGCGAATCAAAACGGTAGTACGGACGGAACTGCTGCATCTGAGCAAACGCCGAGGACACAACATTCGGATCCAACAGACGAATATTCGCAATGGTTGCGCTCGAAGAGCTCAACGCACCGGCACGGGTATCAATCGTCGCGTCATACGGGGTGGTCTCTATCTTATCCAGACCGTACGCGTAACGGGTCGCATCAATATTGCGCTGAATGAACTTCGACTGAGCGCCCTGCTCATTCGGAACAACCTGGAAACGCTGAACAATCCACGGGTACAGGCCGCCAGCAACCACAGCGACAATCACCAGCATCGCGGTGCTAATCAGCGGTAGACGCCAACGATTCATCGAAGCAGCCACCACAAACATGATAGCCACCAGCAGAGCAGAAATCGCCAAAATAGCATTCACCGGGATCGACGAGTTCACATCCGTGTACATTGCGCCAGCCCAGCGGCCCACCTGCTGCTGAGTCGACGAATAACGATCCAGCCAGAAACTCACCGCACGAGTCAACAAGAACGCAGCCACCACAATCGCAGCGTGACGGCGGAATGCCGACGTGGTACTCACACCACCGGGCTGCACCTTAATACCGCCGTAGAAGTAGTGCATGAACAAACCCGCGAGCGCCGACAGCACCACAGCGGAGGTCACCAAAGTCACCACCATGCGGAAGAACGGCAACGCAAACAGGAAGAAACCGTAATCCAGACCAAACTCCGGGTCAGTCTTACCGAAGGACTGCTGGTTGAAGAACAGCGCGACGGTGCTCCACTGAGTCATCGTCGCCGAAGCAATGAACAGACCCAACAGCAACGGAACCACAATCAGCAGAACCTTACGAGCCTTATCCACGCTCTCGTGGTAGCGGCGCATGCTCTCCTCAGCACGCTGCTGACCAAACACGTCACGCAGCATCTGCTCGGCAGCATCCGTGCCGCTCGTCGGCACACTCTGATTCGAGTTCGGCCCCTCCTGCGGCTCCTTCTCGGACGCCCGCGCCACATCAGCATGACGGACCGCATAGGACATCGAAGCCCACAGCGGCACAGCAATCACCACGGCGGCCACCACAAACACGGCTACCTTCAACAAAATCTGGGTAGTGAACACGGTGCTATAACCCAGCTGATCAAACCACAGCCAGTCCGTGTACACCTGGGACGCACCCACAAAAGCAGCAATGAGCACCGCCACCACAGCAATCGTCACCCTCAGGGGGCTACGACGCTTAGGCGTTGACTTCTTCGGCTTGGGATGCGCGGTGTTATTGGTCGACTCAGACACAATTCCTCGCTCATCATACGTTCAGAGAAAATAACTGCCTTTAAGTATCTCAGAGGTACAGCAGAAGGGCAGAACCTCGTAGAAGCTCGCGGCGAAATACGGCAGATAAAAGAGGTAAGGAAGGCACAGAACAGCCCCGGTACCTTAAAGTACCGGGGCTGACTTCTACGCTATACTGGTGAGAACCTTGCGGAGAGAAACGTTGTGTTAGGAACCGCAGCGGGGCAGGGAATCATCCGGGGTGCCGGACTTAATCGCCTCCACCGTCTTGACCGCCTCATCCAGGGTCGACACCGGCACAACCACCATCGTGCCGCGCACCTGACCGGCGTGATAGTAATTGAACAGGTCGGGGTCCTGCGCCTGCATCTTCACGATTGAATCGCAGTTCTCCTTAGGCGCCAAGAAGTAGCGCGCACCGTAACGGCCCGTCGCCAAAATCTTGTACTTGATGCCGCCAATTGCGCCGACCTTGCCATTCGCATCAATCGTGCCGGTACCCGAAATGTAGCTGCGGTACGGGTCGCCTCCGGCGTCCTCATCGGCCAGCAGAGTACCCTCGCTCAGCTTATCGACCGTGCCCAGCGCCAGCATCAGACCGGCACTCGGGCCACCCACACCGTCCAGGTTGTACTGCACGTGCGCTGGCAGGTCATAGCTCTGCTTCAAACCCGCGCCCAGAATCCAGCGGCTATCGTCACTGGCACGAACCGGGGTCAGTTTAAACGTCTGCTGCGTGCCGCCACGTTCCACGGTCACGTCAATCGGCGAACCATTCGAGGCGTTTACCGCTTTCGGAACATCAGTGAGAGTCTCAATCTGCTTCTCCCCCACCTTCAAGATGCGGTCATCGCCCTTCAGCACGCTCGCCGCCGGGGAACCCTCCACCGTGGAAAGCACCTGAACCTTCTCGGTCACCGCCATCTTCAGCTGACGCATTGCCGCAACCTTCGCCTGAGTCTGCGAATCAGCCATCTGCGCGCCGGTCGCCGCCGTCGCCTGCTCATGGCTCACATGCGGGTACAGGGCATCGGTCGGCACCACGAGGCTGCGGTTACCGTCAAACGCCAACCAGCCGTAGAACGCCTCCGCGCCGGACAGCTCCGTGTACGGGCCGCCCGAAACCGACACCGTCGTCATGTTCATCTTGCCGAACGTCTTATAGCTGGGCGCGCCAGAAACCTCAATGACGTCCTTCTCCTGATAGGTTCCGAGCACGTCAAAGAGCGGGCCGGGGCCCTCCTTCACATAGGAACTGGGCAGAACAAAAGCACCAGCCAGCAGAGCGCACGTCGCCACAGCACTCACCGAACGCAAGTTCACGCGGCGCGGCGCAAAACGCGAACGGCGCTTAGCCGCCTTCTCAATACTCTTCACGCTCGCGAAGGCGGCGTTCGGCTGCTGCTCAGCATCTAAGGTGGACTTAGTCATGGTTTCTACAGTACCGGATAAACCTGCTTTTCAACACGCGCGCGGGCACCGTCACCCCGCTAAAAATAGAGCAACCAGGAGGCGTTCACGCTCTGACCCGCGCCGCGCTATGTCAGTGCCCCGCTGTGATGGCGGCACGAAAAAGCTCCCAAAACCCGACCCCAAAGACAAGCTTGTGTGCCCTCAGCTGATTAAGCCGCTTCCATAGCAGCAGCACGGGAAATTCTCAGCAAAAATCGGTAGGCTGGACAGCGAGCGGGCCAGCTACGCCCACCCCCGGATTACGAAAGGCTTCACATGTCTGAGAACCCCACCGGCGGCGCCTCCAACGAGCGCGACCCCCTCGAAGAATTCATTAAGAAGATGCAGGAGCAGGGCTTCGACCCCTCCGCAGGGGCAACCGGCCAGGGCGGTAAGGGCGCCTCCTCCAACGCACAGAACCCCTTCAGCGCGCTCTTCGGCGAAGACGGCCAGAACCCCTTCGGCATCAGCATCAACCCCGAAGACCTGAAGAACATGGGCATGGGCTTTGACCCCGCCATGATGCAGAGTATGTTTGCGCAAGTGCAGGCAATGTTCTCCGGCGCGGGCGCATCCGACAGCCCCAGCGGCGTGAACTGGGACAACGTGAAGAACCAGACTCGCCAGATGCTCGCATCCATGGGCGAAGACCCCTCCGTACCCGAAAACCTCAAGCGCGCAGTAGAAGACGCGGCGAACCTCGCAGACCTCTGGCTGGATGCGGTGACCACCATTGAACGCCACAACCACCCGGTACAGGCGTGGTCCAAAGCGGAATGGGTTGAGCATTCGTTCGACTCCTGGCGTGAAATGGTCGAGCCGGTCGCAGCCGAAGTCACCCAGTCCATGGTCATGCCCGGCGCACCCGAAGACGTACCCGAAGAAATCTCGCAGATTCTCAACAGCGGCTTTTTGAACAACATTGGTTCCGTGATTTTTGGTGCGCAGATGGCTCAGGCGCTCGCGCAGCTCGCCGGTGAAGTATACTCCTCCACCGACGTGGGCTTCCCCCTCGCGCCCGGCTCCTCCGCACTGCTACCCAACGGCTACCAGCAGCTCGCCGACACCATCGAGGTGCCCCCACAGGAGGTCCTGCTCTACCTTGCCGTACGTGAATCGGCGCTGATCCGCCTGCACAAAGCAAACCCCTGGCTGCGTGAAGACCTGGTTCAGCTCGTGGCGCGCTACGCCCGCGGCATCCGTGTGGACATGAACCGCATGCAGGACGCCGCATCCCAGGTGGATATGAGCAACCCCGACGCCGTACAGGAAGCATTCGAAGGCGGCATGTTCAGCCCCCAGCGCACCGAAGACCAGGAACTGGCGGTACAGCGCCTGGAGGGTCTGCTCGCCCTCATCGAAGGCTGGGTATCCGTCGTAACCGAGGACGCAACCCGCAACCTGCCCAAGGCACCGCAGCTGACCGAAATCATGGCGCGCCGCCGCATCGACGGCGGTCCCAGCGAGCAGGTCTTCGAGAACCTGGTCGGCCTGGAACTGCGCCCGCGCCTGGTGCGTGAAGCACAGCAGTTCTGGCGCTGGTACGAAAACTCCCACGGCATTGAGGCACGCGACGGCCTCTGGGATACCCCGGAGACTCTGCCCACCCCCGCCGAGCTGGAAGACTTCACCGCATACGATGCGCGCATGAACGAAATCAGCATGGACGACGTGGACTTCGACTCGGAGCTGCAGAAGCTGCTGGACGGCGGCTTCGGTGACGCGCCCGAAGAAAAGTAGCGCTGAGTGAAATAAAACTGAGTGGAGTAAAGCTGAGCGGCGAAAGTAAATAGCTGACACTCGAGCGGGAGTGGCTTGTGAATGTACAAGCCACCCCCGCTCGAGTGTTTCGTTTGGTTTTTGCGTCTTTGATTTTCGGGAAGCGCTTTAGTCGGCTGGATTTTAGTCAGCTGGATTTTAGCCGGTGCTGTTTTCGCCGCGCTCACCCTCAGCATGTTCGCTCTCAGCCCGTTCACCCTCAGCACGCGAGCGCCCCAGCGCGTACCCCTCCAGGTAGGCCTGCGCCCGCAGCAGCTGCAGGTAGCGCGCCTCCAGAGCACGGAACGCCGCCGAATGATTCGGCTGCAGCAGGTGGCAAAGCTCGTGGTGAATCACCGAATCCAGCACGTACTCGGGTACGCCCTGCAGCTCCGAGGAGATTCGGATCTGCATGTTCGCGTAGGTTGCCGAGCCCCAGCGCTGACGCTGGTTGCTCACCCAGCGAATCGACAGCTTCTCGAGCCTGCCCGAGGCAACCAGCTCCGGCAGGTTCTTCTGCGCCAGGTGCAGGGCGCGGGAGCGCAGGTACTCGTCCGTGACCGTCAGCTGCGTGGCCTGCTCACGGCGGGCGGTACGACGCTGAATGCGCGGCAGCAGGCGGGCGATATGCTCGTCAATCTCTTCACTCGTGCTGGCGGCGGGAATGAGCAGACGGTAGGCGGGGTTGCCGTGCTCGTCCACGCCGTCGCGCTGCATGCTGATGGTGCGGGTGCGGCGCGCCGAGCGGACCAGCTCAATCTGCGGGCGGTCCTCGCTGGCGGGCAGAATCTCACGCTTAAAACGCTGAGCCATAATTTCCTCTTCCCTTCGACGAACGGCGGGGCTGTACGGCACGGGGCTGAGTCGGACGAGACTGTGCCACGTGAGCCTGGCTATACGAGGAGCCGGCGCTCTCAGCCCTGCGGCGGCGCTTCGCCGGATCAATATCGTCCAGGAAACGCGAACGCTTACGCTGACCGCGACCACCCACGGTGCGGGTCATCGTCCAGGTCAGCCACAGGTACTTGCGGGCGCGTGTAATACCCACGTACAGCAGGCGGCGCTCCTCGTCCACCTCGTCCGGGGTGGTCGCAAAAGTAATGGGTATGAGGCCCTCGTTCAGGCCGCACAGGAACACGGCGTCCCACTCCAGGCCCTTAGCCGCGTGCAGGGAGGCGAGAGTTACGCCGTTGACCTGCGGTGCGTCGTTGAATTCGCTGCGGTGGTTCAGGGTCGCCACGACCTCGTGCATGGTCAAAGGTAGCGGCTCGGGCACGCCCGGTCGCGGGTTCGCACGGTACTCCTGAAACTGCTCTTGGCGGTGCTGCGCCATCAGGTCTACCATGTGCACCAGGGCGGCGAGAGACTCCCACTTCTGGCGGGTGGCCCCTCCCGAAAGGGGGCCTTCCTCCTTATAGCCGAGGCCGCCGAGAACATCGCGGGTGTAGCGGGTGACGTCCTCGGTACCGTCCGTGGACTTCGCCGAACCGCGCAGGGCAAGCATCGCCTGTTTGACCTCGGGGCGCTCAAAGAAACGCTCCGCGCCGCGCAGCTGGTACGGAATGTGGGCGGCAGCCAGCGCAGACTCAATCGCCGCCGACTGCGCGTTCGTGCGGAACAGCACTGCAATCTCCGAAGGCGCCACACCGTCCTTCTCAATCAGCTCCTGGATGTCCTCGGCAATGCCGGCGGCCTCCTTCTCATCGTCGGCGTAGCCGAACCACTCCACATCCACGCCGGGGCCGCGCTGAGACATAAGCTCCAGCGGCGGCGCCCACGAATGCGGGCTCGAGTCAGGACGCGGGCGACGCGCCGCCAACAGGCGGTTTGCCAACTCCACCACCTGCGAATGGGAACGGTAGTCGCGGGTCAATTTCACCGTGTGCGCGCCACGGTACCGGCGCGCAAAATCCAGCAGGTAACGGCTAGTCGCACCGGTGAAAGAGTAAATCGTCTGGGAGGCGTCGCCCACCACGCAAATATCGTCGCGGCCACCCAACCACACATCCAGCAGGCGCTGCTGTAGCGGGGACACATCCTGGTACTCGTCCACCACAAAATGGCGGTACTGGTTGTGGACGGTCGCGGCGAGCTTCTCGTCTTCCTCCAGCATGGCGATGGTCAGCAGCAGCACGTCCTCAAAGTCGATGAGGTTACGCTCATCCTTCAAATCTTCATACGCCTGGAAAATACGCTGCATATTCTGCGGTGTAACCGCCGAGGGCAGCTGCTTCTCACTCAGACGCTGCATGATGGTATCCGGGGTGAGTAGCTGAACCTTCGCCCACTCAATCAGCGACGCCAAATCACGCAGCAGGGATCGGTCCGTGCTGATGCGCAGACGGTTCGCCGCCTCCGTAATGAGCGTTGCTTTATTCTGCACAATGGACGGGAACATGCCGCCCACCACCTGCGGCCAGAAATACGCCAGCTGACGTAGCGCCGCAGAGTGGAAGGTACGCGCCTGCACACCGTGCGCACCCAGCTGGTGCAGGCGGGTACGCATCTCCTCCGCCGCGCGCAGGGTGAAGGTCAGGGCGAGCACGCGCGGTCCCTGGTATCGGCCAATCGCAATACCGTAGGCGATGCGGTGCGTAATCGCGCGGGTCTTACCGGTACCGGCACCCGCCAGCACACGCATGGGGCCGTCCAGCTCGGTGGCGACCGCACGCTGATCAGGGTCAAGCCCGGCAAGGATATCGTCTGCGGAGATCATATGCTGAGGCTGCTGAGGTGTGGCGGTCATAATGCTCCATCAGTAAGGCGGGCGGTACGGGCAGTCGGCGTGCGCTCACGCAGGCATACGGGCATGTGTGTATGCGTGTATGCGAGGCGGTGATAGCCGGTCTTCCATTGTATTCTCCCAGACTGTGTTCTCCAGACCCACCGCGGCTTCTTGGCTGCTGCTTTCATTCAGGGCGTGAGGAACCCGCCTCTTTTGGAGTGGGCAAGTAGAAGCTCGACAGGCCGCGCAGGCGAGCACGTTGAAGCTTGTCCACGAGTATCTTCCCCACTGGGCATAAAGATCCTAAAAACTACTAAACGACACACATTGGTTTGGTAACCTTAACCCGTGACTTTATCTCCCCTTCAGCTAGCAGCCATCGTCTCCGCCGGAGTGCCCGGGATTTACCCCGTCGGCGCCGAACCGATCCGCGAAGACAGCGACGACTTCGACTCTGCAATCATCGCCGACTCCACCGGTCGCCGCTGGCGAGTGCGCGCCCCGCGCCGCCCCGACGCCAGCATGCGCCTGGAAGCTGAACACCTCATCCTGCAGTCGTTCAGCCCCGGTCTGCGCGCCCGACTGCCCTTCGCCGTACCCACCGTCGCCAGCACCGTACCCTACGCGGGCGGCAACGTGTTCGTGTACACGCACATCCCCGGCACCATCTACGACGTGGACCAGCTCGCCGAGCTGAGCCGCCGCGAAGTTGCGGCGAACCGTCCCTCCCTGGCGCCCATCATCGCCAAGGACATCGCGACCCTGCACGTGATGCCCGAAGACATCATTTACGAAGCCGACCTGCCCTCTTACTCTTCGGAGCAGATTCGCCTGCGCAAGAACGCCGAGCTCGAGCGTGCCGCCGCAACCGGCAAGGTGCCCGCCGACTTGCTCGCACACTGGCGTACCGTGCTCTCTCCCGGACCCATGTGGCAGTTCCGCCCGCGTGTGGTTCACGGTGACATGGGTGCAGAGAACCTCGTACTGCACGTAACGCCCTCGACGGTGCGCATCGTGGAGGTCACCGGCTGGTCCGAGGTGCACGTGGGCGACCCCGCGCAGGACTTCGCGTGGCTGTACTCCTGCCAGGACATCGACTTCACTGACGAGGCAATCGAGGTGTACCGCCAGCAGATGCCTCAGCTGCCCGACGCCTACCTGGCGCAGCGCGCGAACTTCTACGCAGAGTTCGCGATCGCCCAGTGGCTCACCCACACCGTGGAGGTTGGCGACCGCGACGGCGCAACCCACGCGGTGTCCATGCTCCTGGATATTCAGGACGACCTGCGTGCCTCCGGCGAACTGCTCGGACAGGAGGAGGTCGGCCCGCTGGTCGACCCGGCCGAATAGATATTGGTCGGCCCCGCCGAGTAGCTCATAGGGTAAGTAGCCGCCAGGCTGTCGCCAGCCAGGGTATCACCTGCCGCATAGGTTTTCGGTTCAGCTAGGTTTTCAATTCAGCCCCGCAGTACTGCGCTGCGGGGCTGAACTATATCATCTACTGGGCTGTATATCCGCTGCCTCGCGCGCCCGGTGAAACCTGCTCTCCTGACTGTCTGTCACTAACTGTCTGTCAAACCGACGGGATGATGCCTATAAGGACTAGTGGAGGGGCTTTAGTGGGCTTTTTACCAAAATTTTTTATGTGTTTCCCCTCACCTTTTAAGCATCGGTTTTGCATTTTTGTGCATGAATGACTCAGATTAAGGTTGAGACTTGAAGGTGTACTAAAGGAGCCATTCACAATATTTCCCGGGCGTAAATACGCCACAAACCCACATGAACCAACCTTTGACCCCAAGAGTCCACAGAACCTCAACTTCACCTTGAACAATGCTCAAAATAGTGCATTTTAGGGCAAAAACTTTCCTTATAGATTTTTTCAAAAACTCCTGGAATACTTTTGTTGTGCCGCGAGAACACCAGCGGAAACACTCCCCATAGCGTACTGACCAGCGCTGATATCGTGGCAGCGATAAAGTGGGGAGAAAGATTGGACGGGACCCTGACCGGTCATGTCAGACCCGAGCCGGATTCATGCACCGCGCAACCAATCACCGATGGCAGAAATCTATAGAGTTACTTTCGAGGTTGTGTTTGAGAGTAAAGACGCACGCAAACCCCATGGGGCGCCGGCGGCGCGAGTGAGGCCGCGAGAGCGGCAGTCGTTCGGCGCGATTCTTTCCCGGAGCGTGCGAGGGCACGAAGTACCTCTATAGTTCTTCAGCGGCTGAGGACGGCTCTTCACCCCCAACGCAGTGGGGTGAAGAGCCGTCCTCTGCCATTACCCACAGAAGTCCACACAGAAAAGCAGCTCACGAGGCGCAATGCCTCCGTGAGCTGCTCTTCTATATTCAGTTACGGCGGGCGCGCGCACTGCACTGCGCTCCGCAGACTGGCACTGGCCTGTGCAGACTGGCACTGGCACGGTCTAGTACGCGAGCGCATGTCTCCGCCGATTAGCCTTGCTGCCTAGCCTTTGCGCGCCTCGCGGATCACCTTCGCCAGCTGCGCCTCGGTGGGCAGGCCGCCGCGGATCTGGTGATCCCACACCTCCGCAACGCCCTTGCCGCCCAGGTACACGAACACGGTGCTGATACGCTCCGGGTCCACGCCCATAATGCGGGAGAACGCGATACGGTACAGGCCCAGCTGGAAGCGTCGAGACTGCATGGTCGCCATTTTCGGGCGGGAACCGCTCTTCCAATCCACCAGCATCCAACGTTCGCCGTCTTCATCCTCGGTGCGGAACACCGCGTCGATACGGCCGCGCAGGCTTACGCCCTCGATGTGGGTTTCGACCGGGTACTCGACCGCCCAGATGCGATCCTTCCACTCGTCGCTGCCCCAGTCGCTGGTGGCGAAGCGCTCCCAGAGGCGCTGAACGGAGGCGTCCAGTTCGCTCTCGGGTTCCTCGAAGTCGTCCTCGAAGGTGAACTCGTCCTGTTCCTGCAGGTCAGCGGGGTCTGCAGATTCAGAGGAATCTGCAGGCTCAGCGGGCGCGGCGGAGGTGGAGGCAGCTGAGGCGGCAGCAGAACCAGGCAGGTCAACGCCCACCGTGTCCTCCGCATCGGGTGCCTCCAGCGGGTCGGCGCTCGGCGCCACCCCGAAGTGCTCCTCAATTAGAGCGTGCACCGCCGTACCAATCGTTGCCGCGCGCGAGGGACGCTCAGGCACCGGGCGCGTCAGCTGATGCACCGTGCCCTGCGGGTCCTCACTCAGACGAATGAACGTGGATGCGGACAGGTGCCCGGGCAGCTGATCGCTCAGCACCGGGTCGGTCTGACCCATCATGAGCAGTAGCAGGTCTGCTTCGCGTTCCCAGTCCACCGCCTGCTGGCGCAGGGATTCGGGAATGGCGGACTCGCCGTGTGCAGCTGATGCAGCGGGTGCAGGATGGCTTGCGCTCTCCCCCGCTACATCCCCACTCTGGTGTAGGTCATCCTCCCCCGCGTCGACGGCGAGCTCCACCGCCAGGGCGGCACGCTCCACCGCCTCGCGACGGCTCAAGGAGTTAATCGCAATCTCACGTTCCAGCTGCTCATGCTGGCCATGGCGAAGCACCGCCTCAGTGCCCCGGTTGAGGGCATCATCAGAAGCCCATCGCCAAATCACGGGGCGCTCCAGCGGGTCAAAAGGCCACATGGCGGTCAGCACCGCACCCAGGTTCGGGTTCCTGTCCTCGTAGTTCTTCTGGGCGAACTGGCCGCGCACCTCAATCGGCAGCGCCGCCGCCACCGTAGGCGAGAAACCGGGCTGAGGCGGTTGCGCCTCACGCCATTTCTCCCGCTCGGTGGCTTCGATAATCCATTCGGGCACCGGCAGGTTCAGGCGGGTACAGTTCTCCGCTACCGTGCGTGCTCGTACGGAAGGAGCCGCCAGCTGCCAATCCTGCGCGAGGGCGGGAGCCATGGCCTCAACTAGCGCCCATGCGTAGCGTTGCACCTGCTCGGCGTATTGTGCCCGAGCGTTCGCGCGCGCCTCCGCCTGTACGGGGGTGAGCTCGTCAGCGTCTACGGGATAGAGTTCCAGCTCCTTCAGCAGCGCCGCCTCATCGGGGGCGGGCGGCAGGTTCGAGGGATCCACGACCGTGCCGTACACCAGGGTCACCGGCTCCACCAGGCGGTACTTCGACTCAGCCAGCTGCTCAGCCCAGCGGCGCACATGGTTCAGGTGCACCTTCTTGCGCTTATCTGCGGGGTTCGGCATTGTGTACGACAGACCCATACCCACCAGCTGCGGTGCCGCCCAGGGGGTATCCATCGTCTCTTCGAAACGCACAGAGGGCGCGTCTACCGTGGGGGTGCCCATGCCGAAGAGCGACTTGAAAAGCATCTCCATCAGCTCCTCCCAGAAGGGCTGCACCGGCAGGGGAAGCATGGCGGTGCTCTTCCAGCGGTAAGCGCTCAACGCCAGCAGGTTACGGGCACGGGTCATCGCCACGTACATGAGGCGGCGGTCCTCCATGCCGGCATGCTCGGCGGCATCATCCTTATGCTCGCCCAGGTAGTCTTCCAGGTCCTTCGCCTTCTCGAAGGCGGTAATCTCCTCCGGGGTCTCAAGGATCGAGGGAAGGTACTCACGGTCGCCACGCAGCGGCCAGGGCAGAGCCGTATTAGCCGACACCTGCCACAGGTTCGGGGTCTGCCCGCCGGTCGCACTACCGCACAGGCCCGGCAGAAGCACATGATCCCACTCCAGGCCCTTCGCCGCGTGCATGGTCATCAGCTGTACCGCATTCGGGTCAGGCTCCACAGCGCCCAGCGCCAGGCCCTTCTCCTCATCATCGGCACGCTCAAGCCACGCCAAAAAGCCCATCACGTAGCTCACGCCGCCCGAAGACAGCAGGAAGCGGCGCGCACCCGGGTCGCCCTCCTCCGCGCTCACGCCGTCAGAGCCAGCGTAAATCATCGCGTTAATACGAGGCGCCGACATGCCGTAAGCTGCCGCCACCTCGTGGAAAGCGTCCAGGTTCGCGCGTGAACCCAGCGGGTCGGTACCCGGGCGGACCGCCAGCTCAATATCGAGCAGCATGGTGCGCTCAATCTCGTACAGAAGCGTGCCTAAATCCTCGCTCAAACCGGCACGTAGCACGCGCATCTGCTCGGCAAAAGCACGCAGACGCTCCAGCGCCACCGCGGAGAAACGGCGGCCGCGGTACTGCTCACCGTAGAGCGGTTCGCCGTCTGCGCCGTCCTGCGGCAGGTTCTCCACCGCCTCAATCAGGGAGGCGTAGCCGGAGGAGTCCTCCACCGCTCCCTTGAGGGTTTCGTCCAGGCGCTCCTGGGCGGCACGCAGGTGCTCTGCCTGCAGGTTGATAGCAGCAGCGTCGTCGGCGTCTTCAGCCTCGGCGAGCATACGCAACGCCATCTGCTCGCGCAGGGCACGCTCACGCTCACGCACCAGCGACTGCGCCCAATCGCCCAGCGCCAACATATCCGCCGCGCCCAGGCGCCAACGCGCCCCCGTCAGCAGGCGCGCCAGAGCATCCGAACGGTTCGGATCAGCCAGCACACGCAACGCCGACACCAAATCCACAACCTCCGGCTGGGAGAGCAAACCACCCAAACCCACCTGCTGCACCGGAATACCCAGACGCTCGCACTCCACACGAATCGGGTCCAGCTGACCGTGTACACGCGCCAACACCGCAATCTCAGGCATCTTCAGATGCGGACGCACCGAACCATCACCGGAACGATGCGCCGCGTAGGCGCGCTCATACTCGCGCACCGCCTGCGCACGCATCGCCGCAATACGCTCAGCAATAGCCACAGCCTCCTCGCGGTCAGAGTCGTGGTACGTCAAATCAACGCGCCCCACCATGCCCGCGGCAGCCTGCTCAAAAACGGGTGAACCCGGCTCCCCCACCAGGGCGCAGCGCGGGCGCAGGTCAGGAACCTGAGCGGCGGTAATATCGCCGTCGGCGGCACGCACCCACTCGGGAACCTCCTTCAGCTTCTCCGCCACGTGGTTCGCCGCGTTCAGCACCGAAATGTCGTTACGCCACGCGATGGACAGGAACAGCGGCTGCACATGCTTAGTCGGGAAATGACGATAGAAGCTGAACATCTGACCGTCCGAAGCGCCACGGAAACCGTAAATCGACTGCTTCGGGTCACCCACAGCCATCACCGGATGCGCCGGAATACCCGCCGCCTCATCGGCACCGTAAATCGAGGAGAACAAGCTCATCTGCGCGTGCGAAGTGTCCTGGAACTCGTCCAGCAGAACCACCTTGAAGCGGGCACGCTCACCCTCACGGATCGCCGGGTCAGCCTCCGCAATGCGGGCGGCAAAACGCATCAGGTCACCAAAATCCAGCACCTGCATGCGCGCCTTCACGCGGGCGTAGCTCATCACCATGCGCGCGTACACTCGGCGGTTACGCAGCAGACGCTGAACCTTCAGAATGTCCTTCTCAGTCTTCGTCTCACGGCGAGGCTCGGGCACCGCCGCATACGCCGCCAACTGCTCGGTGCAGAAGTCAATAACCTGTTGCGGCTCCACCAGGTGCTCCGCGCACTCGTCAGAAAGCTGCAGCATCTGGTTAATCATGGTCGCCGCAGACACCGGCACGCCGTCCTTATCGAGGGGAAGCTCCCCCTCCCAGTACTGCACAATCTGCGCGGCAAGCTGCCACTTCTGCGCATCGCCAAGCATCTGCGCGTCCTGCTCCACGCCCAGGCGCAGACCGTACTCCTTGACGAGGTTATTCGCGTAAGAGTGGTAGGTGAGCACGGTCGGGTCAGCGATGCCTTCGCGTAGCTCCTCATCGGTCGGGGCGACGCGGCGGCTACGGCGTAGCGTGTTCAGACCGGCACGCATACGGCTGCGCAACTCGGTTGCCGCCTTGCGGGTGAAGGTCACGCCAAGCACCTCTTCAGGGCGCACAAAACCGTTGTCAACCAGCCAAATTACGCGGTCAACCATGGTCGCGGTCTTACCCGAACCGGCACCGGCAATGACGAGGGTCGGGGCGGGGCCCGCCTCAATCATGCGGACCTGCTCGGGGGTCGGCTTCTTACCGTCGGCGCCGTTGAGCATCTCGGCAATGTCGAGGGCGCTGCGGTAGTCGGCAGGCTTCAGAACGGGGTCGTTCGCGGCGGCTTCAGCAGAGAAGAGCACGCCGTTGGGCAGCTGCCAGCTATTGTGCTCGCACCACTGGGCGGGGGTGAGCATACCGGTGCCAGAACCGGGGCGAGTGCCCGGGTTAGTAGCGCCGGGGGTAGCAGTGCCCTGCATATCAGCGCCATATGCGCCAGAGTCAGTCATGATTCCTCTTCCTCATGGATCATTCTCATGGGAGGTTCGGGGTGAGTGATATCGAAAGTAAACGTAGGGTACACGGCTACTAGGGCTGTGTCACCTGACGGCCGCGCGTACAAATCGGGCAGATCTCCGGCAGCCGGCACCCATAGCCGCCCTCACGGTGACGAGCCTGCACCTGCGAGCCAGCAATCAGCTCCGCGGCGTGCTGCACCAGCTCAGCCGCCCACGAATCGTGCTCCGTCAGAGCCGGCTGAACCTGCAGACGAGTCTTGCTCTCATCGTTCACGCCCGAGGCGCCCAACTGCACGAGCGCCGCGCCTGCGGAATGACCCGTGTAGCCGGTGTATTCCAGTTCCTGGGGGCGGGCATCCGGTAGCGGTTCACCCGCCTCCAAGGCGGCGGCTTCGGCGCGGTAGCGCTCCTCCAGCTGCTCGCCCGCGCCAGCCTCCACCGCGATCTGGTAGGCGGCAAGCTGCGGATGCGTCTCCATCTCCGATCCGGTCGGCTTAGACTTACCGGTTTTCAGATCAACAATGGCGTAGCGTCGGGTGCCGTCCTCCGCCGGGGCGGTACCCTCGAGGCGGTCCACACGGCCGGTGAGCAGCGCATCCAGCTCGCCAACCTCACCGGCGGGGTCAAAGGGCACGGGCACACGCACCGCGAAGGAGCCTTCAACACCGAGGTTCTGCCAGCCGGCATCCCCCATGTGCTGACGGTAGTAGTAGCTCAGGCGCAGAATCATGCGCTTGGCGCGCTCATAGAGGGCGTAGGATTCCCAGGGCACGCGCTCGCGGTACTCTTCGTCGGTTTCGTCCTCCTTGCGGGCGGGCACACCGAGGGAGCTAATGCGCTCGTCGAGGGCGGTTTGGAGTTCTTCGAGGGTGCCGGTCGGGTACTCCTCGGCAATGGCGTGAACGAGCGTGCCGAGGGAGCGGGACAGGTCGGTTTGGGCTTCGGCACGGGCGGCGGAAACCAGCCAGTCCAGCGGGGAGCTGTGGATGGTTTCCAGGCGCGAGGGCGAAAGCGTAATCGTGCGGCGGCCGGGGTTTTCGGCGGGGTTTTCAGCCTGTTCTTCGCCGTGTTCTTCGCCGTCTTCACCGTGGTTTTCGTCCAGCTCAGCGTGATCTGCCGGGCGGTGGGCAAAAAGCAGCTCCGTGCTAGAAAGCGGTAGCAGACCCCACCAGTCGTCGGGTGCGGCGCCGGGCGCCTGGGCGTTCGCCAGGCGCGCCAGAGTGCGGGAGGCAGCATCGAGTCGGTATGCGGAAGCCTCCGGGGTGGGCGCCTCATCCTCCGGTGCGTTGTGCATCGGCGCGCCATCCTGAGCGTCTTCGGCGCGCATCGCGTTCATCGATTCCTCAACGAGGGTGCGGCGAAGCTCCGCCACGAGGGAACGCAGAGTGGCGGGGCGGCGCACGCGGGTGATGGGTACGTCCGTAGAGTCGCCGACAGCGTCGATGGGCAGCACGAAATCGAAGAACTCACCGGGTGCTTGGTCGTCGTTGCGCACGGCGGTGAGCACGAGGCGGGTGCGGGCTCGGGTGGCGGCGACGGCGAACATGCGTAGCTCGTCGTGGCGGGTGTCGCGCACGCGTTCGGGGTAACTGCGGATGCGGGCGGGCGGTACCGGCTGCTCACTCTCGCCCGGCTGCTGTTCTGCCTGTTGTGCGCGCTGGCGGAGGCGCGCATCGCACAGATCAACGAGGTCGCCGGTGCTCAGCAGGGAGCCGCGCACGGTGGTGTTGGGCCAGGTACCTTCCTGCAGACCGCATACATATACGGTGCGCCAGGACTGACCTGCGGCGAGTGCGGGGGTGAGAATCTCGACCGCGTCTTGGCGTACGCCGCGGGCGGCGAGGGTGTCCATGGGTAGGTCCTGCGCGTCGATGAAGTCGAGGAACTGCTCGGCACCGGCGCCGCGCATCTGCTCGTCGAATCGGTCGGCGGCTTCGAAGAGACCGATCATGGCGTCGAGGTTTCGGTGGGCTGAGTCGGCGTCGGGGCCTGCGCCGCGCGACTGGGCGACCCAGGTTTTTTCGAGGCCGCTGGCTTCCCAGAGTGCCCAGAGCACTTCGGTGCTGGTGGATTCGGGGCGGGCGAGTGCTTTACGTCCGGCGGAGAGCACGGCTGCGATGCGGTGCACGGCGCGTCCTACACCCTCTTCGGGGAGGGTTTCGGGGTGTAGCAGAGCGCCGAGGAGCAGGTCGTCGCTGGGGCGGTGGCCGCCGCTTTGCAGTTCGATGGATCGTAGCTGCTGGCGGAGTCGTCGCACGTCCATGCTGGATGCGCCACCGAGCCGGGAGGTGAGCAGGGTGATGGCGCTCTGCGCGCCGCCGAGGGGGTTGGCGCGGCTTTCTTCGGCGATGACGTCGTCGAGGCTTCGGCGCATGAGCTCTTCAGCTTCGGTGGCGCTGAGGGATTCGTAGCCACCACGCTCCACCGCCTCCGCACCTTCTGTGCCTTCTGCGGCGGGCATGTGTACGGCGGGGTTGAGTGCCTTCTCGCCGCGCTTACGGGCATAGACGAGCAGGCTGAGCGCATCAAGGAAGGGGCGTACGGCGGGTTCGTCGCGCACCGGCACGAGCGCCGCGGAGGTACGCGAGGGAATGCCGTTCGAGGAGAGCACGCGGCGGATGCGCGCCACGTCCGCGCTGCTACGCACGATGATGGCGGACTCGCGGTAGGGGTGGTTGCCGTAGATGCGTTCTTCGAGCAGCATTTGGGCGATGAGGTTCGCCTCGTCCTGAGAGCTGGAGAGCGCATACTTATACACGCCGGCGGGTGCGGTGCGGTAGTGGGCGGGGTCGAGGATTTTGCCGTCAGCGCCCAGATGCAGCAGCGGTTCGTCGGCGGCGCCCCAGGTGAGGGCTTCGTCGGCGGGGGTGGTGTTGATGCGTCCAAAGGTTGCGGGCGCACCGTTCTTTGCGCCGTCCTTCGCCACCTCCGGCACACCATTCTCCACCCCTTCCTGCTCGGCGGTGAGTGGCACGAACCGGGTGTAGCGCGGCAGGCGGCGGCGAATGTCCGCCACGAGCGGCATCATGAGTGCGGGCAGGCGGTACGAGGTGGTGAGCGTGCGGGTGCGCATGCTGGGGAAGCTTGCCTGCAGGGTGGTGACGAGGTCGGGGCGGGCGCCTCGGAAGCCCTGGACGACGGCTTCGTCGCTGTAGGTCATGACAACCTGGGGGCCTTCAGCGAAGAGGTCGAGGTGGGTTTCGGTCAGGTGCGCGGCGTCTGCGGGGGCGACTTCTGCGGCGATGAGGCGCAGCAGCCGGTAGATGGAGGGGCTGAGTTCCTGCACGTCGTCGATGAGGATCAGGTCGTAGCGGCGGCGTTCTTCGGCGAGGAATTCGGGGGCGCGCAGCAGTAGCCGGCAGGCATCGTTGATGAGTACTGCCGGGTCGTAGGCGTTTTTGGCGCGGAGGGCTCGCACGGCACGGTATTCGGTGTGCAGTTGGGCGAGGGCGTGCCAGGCGGGCTGGTTGTGTTCGGTGGCGAGGGCGTGTACGTCTTCAGCGGTGAGGTCGTATTCTGCCATGCGGTCGAAGAAGTCGCGGATTTCGTGGCGGAATCCGCGGGTTGCGAGGGCGTCGCGGAGTACGTCGGGCCAGGCGGGTCCGGGGGCGATGCCTTCGGCGTGGTTGGCGAGTAGTTCGCCGATGATGACGTCTTGTTCGGGGCCGGAGAGGAGTTTGAGGTTGCCTTCTACGCCGCTGAGTAGCCCGCGGGTTTGGGCTCGTTTGAGCAGGTCGAAGGCGTATGCTGCCCAGGCGCGGGTGGGTGCTACGGAGAGGCTGCGGTCGCTGGATGCGGCTATGGTGTCTCGCATGCGGGTTGCGGCGGTGCGGGTGGGTGCGAGGATGAGCAGGCGGGCGGGGTCGTTGCCGTCGGCGAGGTAGCGCAGGGCGCGTTCGGTGAGGTGGTGGGTTTTACCGGTTCCGGGGATGCCGGTGAGAAGTTGGGTTGTCATGGTTTCAGTCTATCGGGTGGGCGGCGGGTACGCCCCGCCGCCCGTCATGTGGGCTCGTCAGCTACTTATGTGCCGCCTCGGTGACTTAATATGCCGCTCCCAGGGCTTAATATGCAGCCCCGCGGGGGGCTTATCCACAGCCGCGTGACGACCGGGCGCGCGCCCGCACCGCCGCTGGGTTAGTCTTATAGCATGACCTGGATGAACGGCCTGCGCGCCACTTTTGACCTTGAAACCACCGGTGTGGACGTCACCACCGCCCGCATCGTGACTGCTTCCCTGATCCTGCTGGATCCTCAGGGTAATGTGGTGCGCCGTGGCGAGTGGCTGGCTGACCCCGGTGTTGAGATCCCTGCCGGTGCCGCCGCCGTGCACGGTATTACGACCGAGTACGCGCGTGAGCACGGCCGTCCCGCCCACGAGGTCGTGTGGGAGCTCGCCGGCGCGATTGGTGCGCTGAACCTTGACGGCGTGCCGATTATTGCGTTCAATGCCGCCTACGATTTTTCGGTGCTACACCACGAGATGCTGCGCCACAATATTGCCAACGGTGAGCTACCGCCGGGTGTGGTGCTCGACCCGTACGTTCTGCACAAACACGTGATTCCGCGTAAGCGAGGCAAGCGCACCCTTGAAGTTCTTGCCGCCGAGTACGGTGTCTCCCTGGAGAATGCACACACCTCCGCTGATGACGCGTTGGCGGCGGAGCGTCTGCTGGTGAAGCTGACCGAGCAGTTCCCGCAAGTTCTCAACGTGGATGCGCGCCAGCTGCACGAGCAGCAGATTCAGTGGGCGGCGGAGCAGGCGGCAAGCTTCCAGGCGTGGTTGCGAACGCAGCCGGGTAAGGAATCTGAGGTCATTGACGGCCGCTGGCCCGTGCGCCGATAAAACTGCGCCGATAAAACTGCGCCGCTAAACTCACCCCGGCCTCCCAACATATCTCTCCTTTACTGACGGGCTGACACTATCCCTGTTTGGGCTTCTCCCCTATGCTAGAAGGTAACCGCACCTACACGAATAGCACGTGAATAGCACGACCCGGAAGGCCTCTCATGGATGATCAGCCCCGCACTACCGAGCCGTACCCTGACACTAATACGCGCAGTATCTATCTGGGGTCTACCCGTCTGGCGCATGAGCATCTGGTGGCGCAGTCTCAGGTGGTGCTCCGCCTGGGCCGTATCCTGATGAAGTCGGGTGCGAGCGCGTACCGTATTAAGGCGTCGATGGCGCGTTTGGCGAAGGCTGTGGGGTTGAAGGAGCATCACGCGCAGGTGACCTTCACCGAAATTTCGACCTCTTCGTACACGGACGGTAATTTCCGTACCGAGGTCGCTGAGCAGCGCACGATGGGTATTAACGCTCATAAGCTGGATCAGTTGGGTAAGTTCATTTCTGAGCTTCCTGAAAAGATCACCCCTGCGGAGGCGAACGCTGAGCTGGACCGTATCGATTCGGCGAAGCCACTGTACACCCCGTGGATGCTGGCGTTGGCGTCAGCTGTGGCGTGTGTCGGGTTCGCGTTCCTGAACCGTGGCGGTCTAGTGGAGTGCTCGGTCGTGTTCTTGGCGGCGGGTGCCGGCCAGTATTTGCGTTCGACCCTGCTCAAGCGCGGTGTGAGCCACATGGCAACGTGGATGGCGTGTGGTTTCCTGGCGGCGGGCCTGTACATTGCGGTGGTTAATGTGCTGGTTGCGGCGGGTTGGGTTAGCCCGAACCATATGGTTGGTTTTATTTCGTCGGTGCTGTTCTTGGTGCCCGGTTTCCCCATGGTGACGGGTATGCTCGACATTTCCCGCATGGACTTTTTGGCGGGTATTTCGCGCCTGACCTATGTGGGTTTGCTGCTGCTTAGCGCGTCGTTTGCGGTGTGGCTGTTGGGTTCACTGTTCAATTTGCCGTTGGCAACTCCGGCGCCTCTTAACCTGGATCCACCCCTGTATTTGGTGTTGCAGGTGCTTTCTTCGGGTGTTGCGGCGGCTGGCTTCGCGATGCTTTTTGCCGCTTCCCCGGTGGCGTGCGTGTGGGGTGGCGTGATTGCGGCGGTGGCGAACCCCGCCCGTATTTACATGGTTGAGGCTGGTATGCCCGCGCATATGGCGGCGACAATTGCCGTGTTTGGTGTGGGCATTTTGGCTGAGGTTGTGGCGCCGCTACATCAGCGTAAGTACACGCGTATTTCCCTGTCGGTTCCAGCGGTGGTGACGATGGTTCCGGGTGTGCTGTTCTACCGTTCCATGTCATATTTTGCTAGCGGTGACATGTATTCGGCGACGACCGGTTTTGTGCAGTCCATGCTGATTTTCATGGCGTTGGGTATGGGCCTGGCGTTTGTGCGTCTGCTCTTTGATAAGAACTGGCTGTTCGATCAGGACACTCAGGTGTTGAACCGTCTGGACACTGACCGGCACCTGCGTTAGTGCGTTGCGCATCCTCTCTGTTGCCTAACTTGTCTGTTGTGTTTTATCGTCACCTTTCGGTACGTTCAGGTGCTCGTCACCCGTGGTTCATCTGTAGCGCCTATGATGGTTAGGTACGGGACGCTAGTAGCGGGCGGGCTCCGTTGCCCGTTGCACGTCGTCCCTTGTAATTGTTTAGTTCGCCGTCCCTGTTGAAAGGCACCGATACGATGACTCCTTCCTCTGCCCACCCGCTGCACCACGAAGCCAGCGAGAAGCTGTTTGAGCGTTCTCGCGCGGTGATTCCCGGCGGCGTGAATTCCCCGGTGCGTGCTTTCAATTCTGTGGGCGGCACCCCCGCATTTGCCGCGAAGGCTAAGGGCGCTTACCTGTACGATGCAGACGGCAACGAGTACGTTGACCTGGTCTGCTCGTGGGGCCCGTCGATTCTGGGTCACGCGCATCCGCAGGTGGTTGAGGCGGTTCAGCAGGCGGCTGAGCGCGGCCTGTCTTTTGGTGCGGCGAGCGCATCGGAGGCTGAGCTGGCTGAGCTGGTGGTCAACCGTATTAACTCGGCGATTCCCGGTGCGATTGATCAAGTGCGTATGGTGTCCACCGGCACTGAGGCGACGATGACTGCGATTCGTCTGGCGCGCGGTGTGACCGGTCGCGACAAGATTATTAAGTTCGCGGGCTGCTACCACGGTCACGTGGATGCGCTGCTTTCCGAGGCTGGTTCGGGTGTGGCTACCCTGGCGCTACCGGGTTCGGCTGGCGTAACTGCCGCAACCGCCGCGGAGACCATCGTTCTGCCCTATAACGACCTGGACGCTGTACGTGAGGCATTCGCGAACCATGAGGGTCAGATTGCCGCGATTATTACTGAGGCAGCGCCCTGCAACATGGGTGTGGTGACCCCCGAGCACGGTTTCAACCGTGGCCTGCACGAGATCGCTCACGCGAACGGTGCGCTCATCATTTTTGATGAGGTACTGACCGGTTTCCGTGTGTCTTCGGCTGGTTACTGGGGTTACGCGGCTCCCGAGGATGGCGGCTGGGTTCCCGATATTTTCACGTTCGGCAAGGTCATTGGTGGCGGTATGCCCATCGCGGCGCTGGCCGGTAAGCGTGAGGTCATGGAGTACCTGGCGCCGGTCGGCCCGGTCTACCAGGCGGGTACCCTCTCCGGTAACCCGCTGTCCGTCGCGGCGGGCATTACGACCCTGACCCTGGCTGATGCCGCCGTCTACGCGCACCTGGATTCGCGTAGCGCCCAGCTGCAGCAGGCTCTGACCGAGGCGTTCAACGCCGCCGGTGTGGACCACTCCATCCAGAGCGCCGGTAACCTCTTCTCGGTCGCGTTTGGCACCTCTCAGGAGGGCGTGCACAACTACGCCGATATCAAGGCCTCGGCAACCAGCCGCTACAACGCGTTCTTCCACTCCATGCTCGAATCCGGCGTGTACCTGCCGCCGAGCGCATTCGAGGCTTGGTTCGTTTCTGCCGCACACGACGATGAGGCGATGGACCGTATCATCTCGGCTCTTCCGGCTGCCGCTGCTGCTGCCGCATCCGCTTAAGGGTTCGAGAGACGTAAGGAGGTGAGCCGCTCATGGATCTAAGCGCTCTGGGACTGCCCATGGAGCAGCTACGCGACGTGTGGCTGATCTCCTTCATGGTGTACCTGGGCTTGTGCCTGCTGGTGGATATCGCCTACCCGGTGCCGATTAAGCAGGAAAAAGCTCAGAAACTGTACCTTGAGGTGTCCGGTTCGCCCGTTGATGGTGCGCGCCGCGCCACCGCGGAACGCACCGCGATGGGTGCGCCGCTGAGCTCCTCCCGTAAGGGTAGCGCCACGAAGAAGGCGAAGAAGAAGCTGGATTCTATTGAGGGCGCCGGCGTGTTTAGCGGCTGGTTCCACACGGTCATGTACCTGTGGGGCTGGATTGTGGCGGTCTCGATCTTCACCCTGTACTGGGATATCGTGTACGACGGCGTTGTACTGCCGGCGCTGCTTCTGCCGTTCCTTATGGTGTACCTGGGTGCGTGTATTGGCCGCCGTCAGTGGCGTGCAGTTCGTGGTTACAGCAAGGACGACCGTGT
>ERZ772999.325-NODE-325-length-30459-cov-8.509966_pt1 | contig 30459 bp, 27 predicted proteins | sample MGYA00511467_ERZ772999 | MGnify/ENA primary metagenome ERZ772999 (study PRJEB29015, sample SAMEA2738064) | human oral metagenome | biome: human oral; feature: human-associated habitat; material: saliva | place: China | collected 2218 ... | reverse complement strand
GATTTATCATCCTCGATGATTAAGATTTTGAACATTAGCTTTTCCTTTTTTCTTCCTCATCTTTGATTTTTTGAATCATATCACGGATTTCAGCAGCTTTTTCGTACTCAAGATTAGCTGCTGCGAGTTGCATCTGTTCGGATAACTCTTTAATTAAGACCTTAAATTCAGACTTTGGCACTTTCTTCAAATCGAGCTTATTTTCTTTTTCCTTTTCAGGAATAATTGCACGAAGCCCCAAAGAAATTTCCTTCTTGATACTGTGCGGGACTATATTGTGTTCGTGATTATATTTCATCTGAATATCGCGACGACGATCGGTTTCAGTAATTGCCCGTTCCATACTTTCGGTAATATTATCGGCATACATAATCACATGACCTTCTTCATGACGAGCCGCACGACCAATGGTTTGAATCAAAGCAGATTCAGAACGCAAGAAGCCTTCTTTATCTGCATCCAAAATAGCGACTAGTGAAACCTCTGGAAGATCAAGACCTTCACGTAGAAGATTAATGCCAACTAGAACATCATAAACACCCGTGCGTAAGTCTCGCAGGATATCTCCACGTTCAAGAGTGTCAATTTCCGAATGAATATAGGCAGTCTTAATGCCATGATCCTTAAGATGATCCGAAAGGTCCTCGGCCATGCGCTTGGTGAGAGTCGTAACAATGACGCGCTGATTTTTTTGAATGCGGGTTTCGATCTCTGCCATCAGATCATCAATTTGCCCATCCGTGGGACGAACTTCAATTTCAGGATCGAGCAGGCCTGTGGGGCGAATCACCTGCTCGGCTGGAGTAGGAGAAACTTCTAGTTCATATTTTCCTGGCGTAGCCGAAACGTAGACCGCGCGGTGGATGTGTTTTTCAAATTCATCAAAAGTAAGTGGGCGGTTATCTAGGGCACTTGGCAGACGAAATCCATAATCAACGAGTGTGGTTTTTCTAGCGTGATCACCGTTATACATACCGCGCACTTGAGGCAGGGTCATATGTGACTCATCAACGAGCAGAAGAAAATCATCTGGGAAAAAGTCTAAAAGCGTCGCTGGTGGTTCCCCAGCCTTACGTCCGTCCAGATGCCTGGAATAGTTTTCAATACCTTTAACAAAACCAGTTTCTTTAAGCATTTCTAGATCATACTTGGTGCGCTGGGATAGACGTTGCGCTTCCAGATATTTATGTTCTGCCTCAAAATATTTTAGCCTGCTGTCAAATTCTACTTGGATCGTATCAATGGCCCGAGAGAGTTGATCACGAGGAGTAGCGTAATGGGTGTTTGGAAAAATATGAACCTGTTCAGGCCTCTCTAGGACTTCAGCCGTGAGAGGGTCAATAATTTTTACAGACTCTAAGGTATCAAAGGCGAACTCAAAGCGATAAGCCACTTCGCCAGAAGCTGGGAAAAGATCAATCGTATCACCCTTCACGCGGAAGTTCCCTCTTTCGAACGCAAGATCATTACGATGATATTGCATGGCAATGAGATAAATAATGAAGTTGGTTTGATTTAGTGAGTTTGAGCTTTGGGTTGCCGTGTTGACTAAAGATGGAGAGTGGAGCCGCCCCATTGAGGCCTTAGCCAACTCGCTGAGTTCCATAATTTGCCAAATCCCCTGTTTTTTGATCAAGGGAAGTGACATTTCAACATAGTGATCAGGAGAACCGATACCATAGATACAGGAAACAGAGGCAACAATAATGGTGTCTGGCCTAGTCAATAGGGCGACGGTGGCAGCGTGGCGAAGTCGATCGATCTCATCATTAATAGCTGAATCTTTCTCAATGTAGGTATCGGTACTGGCAATATAGGCCTCAGGCTGGTAGTAATCGAAATAAGAAACAAAATAATGTACCTCGTTTCTCGGGAAGAATTCTCTAAATTCAGAGTAGAGTTGAGCCGCTAGAGTCTTGTTGTGCGCCAAGATCAAAGTTGGCTTCTGGAGATTCTGGATAATATTTGCCATAGTGAAGGTTTTACCAGAACCGGTCACGCCAAGTAAGGTCTGCTCGCGAATGCCTTTTTTAAGACCATCAGTAAGTTGCCGAATTGCAGTCGGCTGGTCACCCGTAGGGGCAAATTTACTCTGTAACTCAAACAAGGGCATGTTTTTATTATATCACTAGTTATAGTTCGATTCTGATTCCGAGAACACCGTAATGACGCTGTTTTTCTGCTGGATAGAATTCATTAAGAACGTTTAGTAACTCAGTTTTAGACATTGTAGCATCTGAAAGAAGTTCGATAGAAAAATCTTGAAATAGAGATACGAAATCCTGATAGTGTAATAAGCCAGTTATTTTGGTTGAAAGTGATTCCCCTTCGGAGCTAGTAAAAACTAATGTATCGCCAAGTTGAAGCTGTCTACGTTTTTCATCATTAAGTCGAAGCTCGATACGTTTGGTGCTGTTTTTTATGTAATCAAAATATCGGGGTTGAAGATTCATATAGTGAGTTGTCATGTATATATTATAATTTAAATTTTCTATTTCAAATAAAAGACCCAGGGATTTTACCCTGGGCATGAAATTAGTCAAAGACAAGAGTTTGGTTTACGCACTTGACCTCGATGAGGTGCACGTCACTACCCAAGGTTGTCTCGACTTTTCTAAAGTCCGCCTCCTTTCCGAGAATGGCAATTGCCTGGCTGAGGTCCGCAGTATCTTGCCCCTCGAACTTAATAACATCCTCATCCTCAGCAAGCTGTCCTGCTAAGGACAGGTTGTAATAATCTGGCTGGGCTACTGGCTTATTCTGCTCCTTAAAGATTTCAAGATCAGTAATAAACCATGCAAGCTTCTTTGGCTTTCTAGCTTCGAAGCCGGCCTGAGCAAATCCTTCTGGATAATACTCGTCTGAGCCGTATTTGTCAGCCGAGGCGATTAAATCACCATTGTCAAGGATAACTTTAACAGCCTCCTTGTCTTCCCTGAGAGCTTCAAAGATATTTACTTCGATTGGATGCATTTGCCAGTTGAGTTTTATATCTACACTCTCGTGCCAAGACCAGTACCCGTAGGTACACGCCTCGCATCCAGAAGGACTAGTGTCCCCCTGCTCCCAAAGACTGAGAATAGAGCCATCATTAAAGAAGACGTTATATCTTCTTGATAAATAGCCCTTAGGCATTTCGTTGTGATCATAGATCTGATTCTCTATTAAATCTATAACAACTCCTAACAATATCTTCTTCATAATTTTCTCCTTCTGCGGCTTTATACCGCCAATAATTTTTTTGCAGAAGAAGCTTTTTCTTCTGCGACTGATTATACCTACTAGGAAAAATTTATTAGTAGAAATAATTAGTCACAGAAGTAAAGAAGAAAAGAGACTAGACTTTTGTAAGGTACTTATTTGTATAGCTTTCAGATTATAACATAACTTTAACTAATTACAATACTTTCGTTGAAGCCTGTCTTTTTAGTAATAGATATCGGCAAAACTTTACCAATAGAAATAGGTATATCCATACTTAATAATAAAAACAACGAGTAAGAAACCTATGGGAAGTACCTAAAAATAAGAAAATACCTTATATATTTAAAATATATACAATCTTAAGCGCGACTCCTATGCAAAATCTTTCAAAAATACTGCGCCGATATGGCTAAGTTGACATTTTACATAAAATGATGTGTAATGATAATACGCACATTAACAATCTATTTTGTATAGGAGGTATATTTATGTTTATCTATATTGAAGGAATGGATCTTTCTGGCAAAACTACTTTGGCAAACAATCTCAGGAGTAGTTTAAATGGTGAATGGAGTATTCAATCAAATGCACTAACCAATGACAACCAAGTATGGTTGCTGGCAGACCAAGCCAGAAAAAATCAGAGCCTAGATGAAGATATTATCGGATATCTTTACTCTATTGCTATGATGGTAGACGTTAGAAATTTCAATTTAACAAACTACAGTAATCTAATTCAAGACTCAACTATTGCGATTAGGTCATTAGCATATCATTCGATACTTGGAACATCAACCGTGCTTGAGCAGTTAAAAGACTCGGTTAATAAAATTCCTACTCCGGATTTGACGATTTATCTTTTGGCAGATATAAAAACCAGGGCTGCTCGCCTTCGACAACGAGAAGTCGATAGTCCAGGAGAGATTGCACAAGATGACTTAATGGTAATCAAAGACCCAGAACGTTTTTCCAAAATGGAAGAAAAGCTTCTCATGTTTACAAATGAATATTTTAGTCCGATGATAATAGACACATCACATATGACGAAGAGCAATGTGTGTGCACTAGTACTTGATGAAATAAGGAGGATAATGTAATGAGTGTAAATAATCTACATCTTAAAATGTTCTCTATTATATCGGGTTGTTCTTATGATGACAAAATATCGGAAAGAGCCAACAAGGAAATAATACTAGGACACTACGGACTCTTAAGCTGCAACACTACCACCATCAAAAAAGAATTTAATACGAAGGACATCTACTCAATTGGTGAGTTCCTCCAAGAACAGTGTCAAAATAATAGATATTGTTCTATTCTGGTTCATACAGGAAAAAATGAAACGATTGGTGGATGTAATGTTATTTATATAATAAACAGTGAAGATATCGCACCATGCCTAAATTTATTAGAAGAAAAAGGCGAGGTAACAATTTATTCTCGACAAAAATCAACTAAAGTTGCATTAAGCAAGTTCGACAATTATGAACAAAAAGAAGTAGGTTTTGGCGGTGGATTCAGGATTCAAGTTAATGGGATAAATTCACTACAAGAACATCCCACACTTACCCTTCTAGTTACCATGTCATTCGATAACTTCGGATCAAGAGTCTTATCAGAAACTGTTACTGTTAATAGCGGACCGCCAATAAAAAGTATCTTTTATGAAGCACCTATCATTGATGGACGAATAGCAATGGATCTGAAATATAAAAACAGTTTTGATAGCATCAATAAAGCTGAAGATGCTGTATTATTCGTAATTGAGTGTCTACTTAGGAATAATATTGCCAAAATCGACCATTTTTTAAGGAACCTACTAGAACTAAGGCCAGCAATAGGCGTTCATCAATTAGAGGGTATGTATGGGGTTACCGATAACGGCATTCCAATTATCGAAATCATCGATTTTGATGGATTGGATGTGTTTGATATTGGCAGAAGCAGTTATGATATAGATCTGCCTCCGCAAGAGTTATTTTTCTGTCAGCAGCTCGAGTCTATCGGCTTCTTGAAGAGAGGGGATACTAATGCATTCTCAAGATACCTTATGCAAGAATCAGAAATTACAGAATGCATTTCTATGTTAAATAACGTTGATAATTTGCCAAGACAGATAAAAAGCATTATCATAAAATTAGATAACGAGTCACTCGATTCCTATTTTAACAGACTAAAGCCCTATATCTATGCCTCCAAGGCACTGAGATGGGTGGATTCATTGAAGTATGTCGATATTGTTACTGAGATATGCAAATATGCCAAATACGACAATAATGTCTGTTTTTATCTACTCAGTATAGCTGGTACAGATATGATGTTTCTACTAAGTCGGGGAGAACTTTCATATTTTGAATCAGAGAGCCAGGCGAAAGATATTATCACGCATATCTTCGGACCTAAAATTCTCCCGGTATACTTTTCCTATGCAAGAGAAGGTGATTAAGGATATCCCTCTAGCTAATGCTAGGGGGATAATTTATTCTGATATTATTTTCTCTTTAGTCACATGTTCGAAGCCACGCAATGCATTTTCTCTTCCATATCCAGACATCTTGCAACCACCAAAGAAGTTTTCTTTTCGCACATAAGACACCCCGTTACGACTCACCATGCAGGTTTCTAGTTCTTTTGAAATTTTATTAAATGTTTTATCGCTATTTGTAAAGATATAGCCGCCCAAACCATATACCGTATCATTGGCCAACTCTATAGCCTCATTGATGGTCGAAAATGATACTATCGGTAAAACTGGGCCAAAGACCTCTTCTCTCCAAATCTTCATATTAGAATCTATATTTGTGATAACCGTCGGTTCGTAATATGCGCCACCTAATAAAGTTTTTCCACCACATAAGACCCTTGCACCTTTTTCTATAGCATCATTAACTTGCTTGGAGATATTTTCTTGTTGTGCTAATGAAACTAATGGCCCCATATCGACTCGCTTATTAGATAATGGGTTTCCGATTATCATATTACTCACCTTATTGAGAATTCTTATGGTTACATCTTCAACTATCTCTTTGTCAACAATAAGTCTTTTTAGTCCATCACAAACCTGTCCGGCATTCATAAATCTATACATTATTATTTTTTCAATAGCCAAATCGAGGTCTGCGTCCCTTAATACTATGCCGGGTGCAGACCCACCAAGCTCTAAATTAACAGGCGTAAGGCTTTTGGCTGCTAGTTCGGCTATTCTTATGCCGGCTTGTGTGCTGCCGACAAAACTAATAGCATCAACACCTTCTTTTATAACACTTTCAACTATGGAATGATTGCCGTAAATTACCGTAAAAACATTTTTTGGCAATATTTTATTTACGATGCGTTCTAGTTTCTGACAGAAAAGAGGGATTTCACTAGAAGCCTTATAAATGACAGTATTACCTGCCAAGAGTGCCTGTACACATAACCAAATAAAATTCCCCATAGGGAAGTTCCATGGTGCGATAGCAAGAACTACGCCGAGAGGCTCTTTAATCGTAGTATGCTTTTCCCCGTTTGAAGCGAATTGTTTACTAGATAAGGCATCATTTGATTGTTCTATATACCCAATGATTGAATTAATCCCAGACATTACATCAAAAATAGAATCGGTTTTCGCCATACCCATCTCCAAAGAAATCAAGTCTGACAATTCATTCACTTGCCCTTCTAGTGATTCCGCAACTTTCTGTATAACCTCTTGCCTTTTATCTAATTTAATATTTCGCCACTCTTTCAGTGCAATTCTTGATTTTTTGATTATTTTTGGTACATCTAATACCCTAGTAACTCCTACTTGGCCGATAATACTATAGTTATCAGCCGGATTGGTCGAAACTATTTCTTGATCCACTTTATCAACTCCTTAATAGCAATCTCTTGATAGATTGGTTTCTTTTGACTATTTCTATAACTATGATCCGCATCTACAATTTCAACTACTTCAGCTAGATTACCGACCATTTTTCTGACTTCAACTGGAGAAGCAAAACGATCATTTGTGCCCTGAATGACTAGTTTTAAGTTGTTCAAAATAGCCCTTTGTTTAATTTCTCCAGGGATGTATCCAAGAATTGAAAGTTCTATTTGGCTATCCGGATATTGTTCAAGATAATAACTAGCAATAATACCGCCGAGCGATTTTGCAACAATTCTAATTTCATAAAACCCTTCAAGATGGACAAAATCAACAACTTGCTTGAGCGCATCTATTTCTTCTTTTAATTTTGGTCCGCTTGAAGACTCTTCTCCTCTCTCACAGTACGGAAAATTAAAACATAGGACACTATTTTTAGTGACCGCAATAGCATCAAATATAGATGAAATGAAATCGGTCTCTACTCCCACTGCTCCCCCACCGTGCAGTATTATATAAATTGTTTTGGTTCCATTTTTTCTATAATATTTATACGTAAGTCCTTGCATATCTATCCTTCTCTATACTTTATATATTAATTCTTAGCAATAAAATATTACGGTTTGTATAGAATTTTTTCATAATATTACTTATTTTTGCGCCTGAGATATTAGATGAAAAATCTAATTCTAGCATTTTTATATATGAGGGGAGAACTCCAGAAATTTTTTGGCCGCCAGTAGAATAGAGACCTCCGTTATCTATTAGTATTATTTTAGTATTTAACTTTCGCTCTATTAATTCATCAATGGCATTTTTTGCAGAATGAAAAAAGGCACCATCACCGACGACTGCAACGACGTTTTTTCTGCCAGCCATAGACATCCCCATTGCAACCGGAATAGACGACCCAAAGCTTAGAGCGTGAGTTATGGTATTTAATGTGTCTTTCGTAAATTCACCAATATCTCCGCAGACATAGTCAAAATCTTTATTGATCTCTCTAAAAATTATCTCATATCTACTACTAATGATGTATTTACTTTTTTCTGGCACAAAAGGTAATCGATAATCTTTTAACGGATAAGCTATACAAAACACTTGCTTTATTAACTTATTAATTTTAGTTGACATAGCAATAAGTTTCTTATTTTTTTCGTACAATACACAAAACTGTTCATATGCGTTTATCGGATGAGATATAGGCTCAATTCTTAAATCACAATCTTTTGAATAGTCTTTTATAATTTTCTCTATCCGTCCAGTATCGATTATTGCAATATTATTATTAAAATCGATTCCATTTGTAATCTCAACAACAACCGGTAGATTAAAAGAGGCCGAAATTAAATTAGCTATCTTTGAGGAGATAATTAAGCTATTATAGTCATATGGTTTTAACCATATACCACCAAACCTAGCATAATTACTAGGTTCTATAATACACTGGGAGCCTTCAAATTTTGTATCACTAAAAACAGTCACAACTAAGCCTGAGCCCACTCCAGTAAATAGAGAATTAATATAATTGTCTGCAGCAATATTTAATCCTAATTCTCTGAAGCATACTAGAGATTTTTTCCCAGCTTGACTTGCTCCCCAGGCACTGGAGAATGCTATGGATTCATTTACACTTATCGTTTGATTAGTAAACTGTTCAAACAATAGACTGCTACGAAAACCTGGAAAATTAAAGGCCAATTCAGTGCCTGTTTGTTTTAAATTTAGCGCAAACTCTTTTATAGCTTCTTCCATTTATGCAATACTACTTTCTTCTTAATACCAGACTCGTAGAGCATAGACATAAGCTCAACAGATAGAGCATGCGTAGACAAATCAGAATTCGTATTATTGCATTCTCTTACCCCTGTTATTATTTGTAAAAATTCTTCAACTACTCGTTTCTTTATCTGTTCAGAAAAAAGCTTATTAGTTTTATAACCGTATTTCTCAGCAAGTTGAGCTGAAGTTATTATTTCTATAGTTTTACCCCCAGTAATTGCTGAATTCCTGTAAATGATTACATCTAAATGATTATTACCGCCAAGCTCATAGTCATGCAGACTATTCTCCTCATGTTTGCTTTTTGATTGGTAGGAATGTATTTGTATTGTTTGTAGTGGACCTTGTTCTATATTATGAAATTCATGTTTAACGCGTCCGTTTCCTTTGTATAGATCCCCCCCTGGGAGCATCCAACTTCTTCTAGAAAATCCCGTATGCATTAAGTTTAACGATATATTGGTTATAGGTGTATTATTTTGAGCTAGCGTAATAACAGATCCAACATCAGTCTCCGCCTCACGTTTTCTCTTATATAGTCTACCTAGCTCAAAATCACTTCTAGAATCGATGCAGTCATATTTCTCCCCAAAGATTTTTAATAATTCCTTTTGCCCCTGCACTTTGAGAATACCACTTGGTCTAATAAAACTCGAAAAAGCTCTTATTTTATCAAATTTTTTTCCAGAACTTAAAAAAGAGTGCAAAACAAACTGACTAATGATGTCAGTAAAATGATAACCACTATGCGATATCTTTCCCCACCCATAATATGGATGATAATCCTGAGTTAATACTTCTCCAGGTAATCTCCACTGACCGTCACAATGATAGCTTTGAATAGACGTAATAGGCAAATAAAATTTAGATGCAATTTCACCTATCTTTTTTAGTACAATCTGGAATCCAGGATTATATCGCCTTTGCACATTAATTATGAATGCTCTCGTTGGTTTTCTGTTTTTTATTAACAAATTAAAATCTTCAATAATATCTTTATACTCAGACTTAGAATTTGATATATTAGAACGTGTAGAAATTGGCTTATCCATAAGTATATGCAATCCTATTTTCTCTGCCCAAAGAGCATATTGCATATGATTAAGCGGATTGGTCGAAATAATAATTCCTGTTATATTATGACGTTTAACCAAATAATTTAATTTTTGTTCAACCAGTTTTGGTAATTTTCGAGGGTGTCGAAATCGATTAACAAAAAAATACTCCACATTAGTTGAGTATTGAGAGATAAATTCACGGGTATCTAGTTCTTTCTTTTCTAATTCGACTATAACCTTTATAGTGGCGTCGTATTCCTTTTGTAGAAAAAAAGATGGCACATAAATCCTGCGCGCATGTGGTCCGCAACCCACTAGCATAATATTCTGACTCATAACTTTATTACATATCATTTTACGTAAAATGTCAACTTGTTTTCTAAATTAACCCTTCAAGTGCAACAAAATATTGGCGAAAATCTTGCCAATAAAAATAGGTAGATCCATACTTAAGAATAATAACAAACGTAAATAGGAGATCTTACCTATAGTAGATTGTATAGTCAAGTCTATTGAAATTTAACTTAGTAAAGCATTAAAGGAAATTTTTCTTGAAGGCAGAAGCGTTGCATAAGCAGCGAGACGTTTCGGAAGAAATAGAAGCAATGTTTATCGGTGGATAAAGAGATGGAAAGAAATTAGTATTTATCCAGACTTTAGAAATTATAGTAGATCGCCCCCCTAGAACTCATCCAAATGCTTTAGGTGAAAAGCTAGTGGAATATATTATTAAGACTAAACTTGAATTAAGACGGAGTAATTTCATCGTTTGGTTAACTCTTCAAAATGAGAATATAAAAGTAAGTTTTTCTAGCGTGCGTAGGATTGTTCGCAGATATAAAATCCAAAATGTTCGTCTTTATGGATAGAAATATTGGACAGAAAATAATCCAAGACGGCCGCTGGCTAATGCTCCTGGAGAACTAGTTGAAGCGGATACTGTATTCTTAATGAACCATTTTGGCGGACAGAATTTCTACATTACTAACGTGGTAGATAATACATACAGCCAGACCAGTACAGCAGATATGGTGCTTGAAGCACAAGAACTATTTGGTTTTATGTTTAAGATAATTCAGTGCGATAATGGACGTGAGTTCGGTAAAAAAATTGAAAACGATCCCAGATAAGAATGATATCCAAATTCGCCATACACGCGTCCGCAGACCAAATGATAATACGCATATAGAGCGTTTTAACCGAACTATGCGTGATGAGCTAATTGGATCATACACTGGAAGAGGTCTAGAAGAAGTATCTAAAAGCATAGAAGAATATCTTATCTACTACAACTATGTTAGAATACATACAACCTTAAGAATGGCTCCTATACAGATGTTGTAAGAGTGCTGAACCTTATACGAAACATGGGCATGATAGATTTATTAAAGAATCAGCAATTTCTGAATTCTACGGAGGTAAGGTTTGGCAAAAATTGAAGAATACTGGTGTGATATTTTAAAAAGTGATATAGCTTAGCTACTTAAAGATTATAGATATTAGTACCCGTGTCTGTTGGGGAAAGATACTATGATTCTTTGAGTAAAAAAAAGAAGAGTCAAAAACTCTTCTTTTTGTCTATATTGGGATAGAAAGAGTAATATTGGTTTTATAATCGAAGACGTAAGGATGTTATGAGATTGAGGGGATATCGTCATAGTCTAGATTAATAACTAGCATTATTAATATTTAAGGGTATAATTTATTATATGAGTACGCATCAAATGAATTTACAGCCAACCTATTTTAATTTTATTAAGAATGGAACAAAGCGCATCGAGCTACGTCTTTATGATGAAAAGAGACAGAAGATTAATCTTGGCGATATTATTGAGTTTTCAAAGGATGATGGTGAGAATTTTAAGACTGAAGTCATTGGTCTACTACGCTACGCTAACTTCAATGATCTCTTTGAGGATTTTGATATCTCAATATTGGCTGATGCATCTATGACAAAACAAGAACTTCTTGATGTCCTTTCTCAATTCTATACCGAAGAAAAACAAGCTATGTTTGGCGTTATTGGGTTTAGAATTAAATTACTTTAGATAAAAATAAGGCGCCACTTGCAGCAGCGCCTTTTTTGTTGATTTTAGACTGTACCGTTAAACACATACTCACGTGAATGGTCGTTATAAAAACCGCTACTAAGCGTTTGCGTGTGCTCCCAGCCGTATTTCTTGATGATGCCAGAAAACTGGTCCAGTTTATAATCCGCAATCGTAATGATGGGCTTTGTTGTGCCGAGCCATTTGAAAGCTTTTTCTGCCAATGCTGTCGCTATGCCCAAGTTGCGAAATTCAGGCTGAACGTAGAATGTGCTAATTTTGCACTCTTCTTTATCTTTCTTGAGGATAGTTGTAGCTGCGATCTTGCCGTCAATATAGCAGGATATAATCTCACGGTCTCCCGTGAAAATGCCGGGCAGATACTTGCTATAGAAGTGGTCGCAATGATCGGGGTAATCACTGCAAATCCAATCTGTAATAATGTAGCTTTCTGCAGCGACTTTTGAGAACTTCTTATTTTGCGCTTGTTTGAGTAATTCCGATGCAATGTAGAACTCCATCTTCCCCCTTTTTGTATTTTCGTCACGGAATTTTAGCTCGAAGACATAAACGCCGAGACACTCTTTATTCTTCGGGTAAATATTCTGAAGAGCGTTGAGCGCACTGCTATGGGTCATTCCTGGAAGGATTTTATCAACACCCTCCTTATCTAGGAGCTCTTCAAAGCTACTGTAAGTTTTAACCTGCAGCACATCGAATTCGTTACGACCGTAGTTCTCAAAAGTGATAATATCACCCTTTTGCACTTTCTTCACCTGAGAGTAGCCAACTCTGATTTCCAGAGACTTTTTTCCACTCTTCAGCTGCTGAAAGTATTCCTTCTTAATTCTCCAAACATGTTTCTTTACCATCTTAAAAATCAACTCCTTTCTAAAGTTCTATAGTGGTAGATAGTTACTATCGTTTGAGATTATATCATAATATTGTTAATAGTCAATTTTTGTGTTAAAATTCAATATCTTTACAACAAACTATCACAAAAAATCGTGCTTTCACACGATTTTCAATCCAAAATTGGTGCCCGAGACTGGACTCGAACCAGCACGCACGAGGCATATGCTCCTAAGGCATACGTGTATACCAATTTCACCACTCGGGCCTGTGTTAATTATAACACAATCTTAGGAATTTTGGAGAGCTAATTTTGCTTTGATTTCACGATTCTTGAAGAAAAGATAACTAGCAACGCCGATAAGGAGAGCGGTTGGAAGAAGATCTTCGGGACCAGTAGTAGGAAGGTCGGTAGTAGCAGTATTTGAGGTATTAGTTTGCTGGCTTACAGGATATTGTGCAGCAGGGGAAGTGGTACTTGCAGCTGGCTTATTTGAGGCAGTACCGGTACTAGTAGAATTTGACGTGTTACCAGTAGTCTTACCATTGCTTGAGCTAGACTGCTCAGTAGATTTATTATCAGTGGTGTTTTTTTCATCTTTCTGAGCGGTCGTGTTCTGCTCTGAGCTAGCTTGCTGTTTCTTCTCTACGCTTTTAATAGCTGAAGTAATCAACCATGCGCCAAAAATAAAAATGATGATTGCAGCAATAATAGTGATGATAATAATTTTGATACGCTGTGGGCGGTTAGCGTCTTGATTTCGCATAATAATTCTCCACAATCTTCGACACCACCTCGAGATTTTTTACAATTTATTGATTGATATTATACGATATTTAGAGATTATTGTAAAGAGGGACTAGGCTTCGTGGGGGCGAAAAATTGTAATACGAGAACCAGCGTAGGCTTTGGTCGAAAGCAACTCAGCATCAATAGCATGAGGGTCAAAATCGGAGGGATGAGATAAGACGAAGTATTCCCTGGCGGTTTTAGCAAGGCGATCAAGGACAGATAATGGCAGGTCGTGAAAATACTCATAAGGCGGATCTGCGATAACAATATCAAATGGGCTATCAAAGTCAATTTTTTCCGCTTTTGTATTATAAATGCGCACCTGTTCAAAGACGCCAAGAACAATGGCGTTCTGTTTTAAGATTTCAGCAGCTTTTTTATCAGCCTCGATAAAGGTAACGTGCGAAGCGCCGCGAGAAAGAGCCTCAAGTCCAAGCGCACCGGTGCCCGCAAAAACGTCGAGAATAATCTTGTCTTTAATTTTATCGCTTAACGAATTAAAAAGGGCTAATTTTTCGCGAGAGCCCATTGGATGTGTGACGCCATTTTGTGGAGCCTTAAGCTCACGACCACGGAAGAGCCCGGAAGTGATCTTAACATTAGTAAATTTCCCCTGGTGGAAGATTTCGCGTGCACTTTTCATGTTTTTATTTTACCACAAAGCTATTTGGCAGGATCGGTCAATTCAGGAATGGAGGACGCCCAACAGAGAGCGATCGCACGTGCAATCTCCGGTAAAAGAATATTTTTGGTTTCAAAGGCTAAATCTGTATTCCAACCTTGTTCAAGAAACCTAGTATACATATTAAGAGAAGCAACGCGTTCAAGAGATTGATAAAAAGCCTGTTTTAGGTCGATATTTTTTAATTCTTTTTTGTCCAGCTTAGGAGTAACAGCTTTCTCAGGTAGGGCAGTCATAGTAATGGCAACACCATATTCAAAGGCGACATGCTTACTCATATAACCATTAGCCCCCCAATAAAGCCAGTTGTTACGTAAGGTCTCCAAGGAATTACGACCACGCATGATTCCCTTGACCGGAATACCGAAAATTTTAATAAATTCTTTTTCAGTCATCAACTCACCCTGCGCCTCAGTGAGTGGAAAGTGATGGGCTGGAGTTAGACCGTCAGTAATGGCATGTGCCATCCAACCGGCTTCAAAGGCAGCGCGTACCTTATTGTCTGTAGCGAGTGCTTTTCTTAAATTATACTGGTGGTCGAGGATCATTTGAATGAGTTTACCGTCGTCTTGGCCAGGAATTATAAAGTGCATTGGTTCATCAACGCCAGGGCTTTTTCTTTTTAAACCGTCTGGGCCACCCATACCTTCAAAAAGAAGTATCTCCTTAATATCTGGAAAATAGACGCGGGCGGGTAGGGCTTTTTGAAGAATTTTGCGAGCAATCTTGTCAAGTTTTTGGTGTGTACCGACAATATTCCCCGATCTTTTACTATTATTTAGCGCAAGAGTTGAATACATAATTACTTTCTAATGATGTTAACAAAATTAATTTAGTGTAGTTAGTTGCTGGTATTTTCGGATAGACTGACTAAGCTCCTCATATTTTAGCATATTTTCAGGATTAGCTGCGAATTTTACAGCCTGTGCCTGAGCTTCCTTAATCATTTTTGTATCTGCAAGACTGGCAATTCTGAGGTTCAACTCACCATGCTGCATGGCCCCGTAAACTTCACCTGGACCGCGAAGTTTTAGATCTACTTCAGCCAAATAAAATCCATTACTTGATTTTTCAAGCTCCCTTAATCTAGTAGTAGGTGGGTTGTCTCCAGTAGTAATTAAAAAACATTGGCTAGCTTTTTGGCCACGACCAACACGTCCTCTAAGTTGGTGCGCCTGAGCTAGACCAAAACGGTCAGCATTCATAATCACAATCTGAGTAGCATTTGGCACATCAACGCCCACCTCTACGACAGTTGTGGAGACCAAGATATCCAAACGATGATCCTTAAAATCAGCCATAATCTGGTCTTTCTCTTGAGGTTTCATCTTACCATGTAATACACCAATCTTATATTTTGGAAAGATTTTAGCTAATCGCTTTGCTTCTTCTACGACGGAATGCTGATCTTTCTCTTGGGGATCATCTTCATCTTGTTCGATGAGCCGACAAATCCAGTAAATTTGCTCACCCACTTCAAGGTGTTGTTTGATCTCTGGATAGAGCATCTCCTTTGTGCTGGTTTCACTGATAATTTTTGTAATAATTGGTTGGCGGCCCTTTGGCATTTGTTGAATGAGTGAGACATCAAGATCACCAAAGATAGTTAACTGTAAAGAACGTGGAATCGGAGTTGCCGTCATAGCAAGAAAATGTGGTGCCGTAAATTCGGGGAGGCCAGAGTTTTTTGTAGTATTAAGTGATACTTTCTCAAGTAACTTCTGACGTTGGGCTACACCAAAACGATGCTGTTCGTCAATAATACAGAAAGCAAGCTGGTGAAAAATCGTATCATCGGTTAGGATGGCATGAGTTCCTACAATAAGATCAATTTCACCATCTTTAATTTGCTGCTTAAGCGGATCCTTTTTCTTAGTAGCGCCAATTAGAAGTGCTACACGGATATTGAACGGAGCGAGGACTTTTTCAAGATTCTCAGCATGCTGAGCAGCTAGAATAGCTGTTGGAGCCAGGAGGGCAACCTGCGCACCGTTTTTGACAGCCTGCAAGATAGCGATGGCCGCCACAATAGTCTTACCAGAACCAACATCACCTTGTAGGAGGCGATTCATTGGCGTAGTTTTTGCAAGATCCTGAAGTATCTCCCATGAGACACTTTTCTGCGCGTCAGTTAATTCAAACGGAAGAGTTGCTAGAAATTTTTTAATCAAATTGAGATCAAAGCGTAGCGGCGCAGCTTTTAGCTTTTGATTCTCCTGACGATTCAATTGACTAGCCAAGATTAATTCAAATAATTCTTCATATCCAAGATATTTTTTTGCCTGCTTAACATCTTCTATGTCTTTAGGAAAATGGATCTTACTTAAGGCTTGGCTACGCACTCCTTGATGAAGATAGCTTGGTCCTGATTCAAGAGGTAAGAGATCAGGTACTTTTGCCGTGACTGGCCTTAACTTTTCAAAAACTTTCTTAAACCAGGCAGAGTTAAAACTGCCCTTAGCTGAGTAAATAGGTTGGAATCCCTCAACTTTCTGTTCAATTTCGCTAGCCGCAACCACGGTAGGAGAGGTGATCTGATAACGATTATATTTAAAATCATATTGACCAGTGAAGTAATACGTGGTTTGTTCGTCAAAGTTCTTAATCCGATATGGCTGATTATACCAAACAACGCGAACCGCTCCCGTATCATCATAGATTTCACCCTGCGTAATTACGAAATTACGACGTCTGGTGTGAAGGTTTCTCAGATTACGAATCTTGCCTCGAAGAATAACTCGGCCTGGTTTAATATCAGCAATATTAGTTTGAGATTGATAATCTTCGTAAGAACGAGGAAAATAATAGAGCAGATCCCTAATTGTCCGAAAGCCTCGTTTTTCGAGTGCTTCGGCGGTTTTTGGACCTATGCCCTTAATCTCCTCCAATTTTGCCGATAAAATCATTAGAGCTATTATACCATGAGGATAGAGGGTGGGATCGGCATAAGCTCTATTTTACAGATATGAAGGAGGCTATTGTGATTTTATATGCTACTTATTTTACGAATGTGAAGGGCGTTGATGAGCTTCACGCCATTCCTTAATTTTGCCATGATGACCAGATAATAGGACTTCTGGGACCTTCATGCCACGAAAATCCGCTGGCTTAGTATATTGAGGATACTCAATTGTGTCGCCATCGGAGAAACTTTCAATAATTGCTGACTTTTCCCCGCCTAGCACCCCTGGTAAGAGACGAACAATACTGTCGATGATAATCAATGCAGGAAGCTCACCACCAGTTAGAACAAAGTGTCCAAGACTGATTTGGTAGTCAACTAGACTCAATATCCGCTCATCATAGCCCTCATAATGTGGACAAAGAATAATAAAATGATTTTCTTCCTGTGATTCAATCTTTTCCGCAAATTGACGAATAAGTGATTGTTGCCAAATTTGACCAGCAGGAGTAGGAAGAATAACCTTTGCAGAGGGATCTTCTTGCTTGATTTTTTCGATGGCAGAAAAGACTGGCTCGCAACGTAGCAACATCCCGTCGCCACCTCCATATGGAGTATCGTCCACTGACTTATGGACGCCTAGACCAAATTCACGCAAGTCGACGAAGGAAAATTCAGCGACTTGATTTTTGGTCGCTTTCCACATCATAGATGATGATAAATATGGTGCGAGTGCATCCTGAAAAAGAGTAATGATTGTGAATTTGACTTTTGGCATTTTATTTATTATACCATAATTATGTTTTGGCAGTTTTGGGGGATATTTTAAAATTTGGAGACGTTATTTTCTGAATTATCTTGACAGGATAAATAAAACTCGGTATAGTAAGCATAAGCTGATACGCTTCACGGGGTTCCGCTTCAAAAAATAGTGGAGTGTGGAGATTTCATTAAAAACAAAAAGCGAATTAAAACAAAACAATGTGCCCCAGGGTGGGCGCGCATCAGTGAAAAAATACTCCCCTCGGAGTATTTTTTATTATTTTTTGAAGGACTTATTGTTGAGTAGGCTTATAAAGAAATAACTTTGAGGGGATAATTGAAGAACCTAAATTACCAAAGTCCACCTGGAAGTAAGAGACCGATGAGCCCCCAGAACATAAAGTAGATTAATAAGCCGATAACAATATTAAACATACGGGTTTTAATCTTAACAATGACTGCTGGTTCGTTTTTAGAAGTAATATATTGATAACCGCAGAAAATAAAACCACCAGTGGCAGCAATACCAACACCAAAAGTGAAAATATTAAGGATCATACCGAGGATCTCAAAGATGGCTTCTTTAGAGTTTTCAATACAATCCTTCCCTTTGATACGAATAATAGCCAATTTGATACATTTTTCATCCCCAGAAGAGCTGGAAGAGGCCCCAGAAGAAGAACCAGAAGCTGAAGACCCAGAGCTAGAAGAGCCACCTGATTTAGATCCAGAGGAAGATCCAGATGCCTTTTTTTCCGTATAGCTAGCTGACGGAGTAGATCCAGAGGAAGATCCAGAGGAAGATCCAGAGGAGCTAGAAGTGCCAGAGGACCCTGATGATGTTCCAGTTGAAGATTCAAATGTGGGGGTTGAGCCTGTTGAACTACCGTCAGCCTCTTCGTAGATCATTCCAGTTGCATCGGTTTTTTGACCATTGGGAGTAATACCATTTTTTAGAAGCATCCCAGTACCATCCTCGGTATAATAATAAGTCTTACCGCCTCGTTTTACCTCCCCCGTCATCAATTCGCCATCAACTTCAAAACAGTAGACGGTACCATTAATTGTTCGGCAGCCCTCACCAACAGTCTCACCATTCACATAATAAAACCAGGAGCGCCCTTCTTTTACCCAGCCAGATGGTCCTTTATTTCCAGCGTATTCTGCCCCAACACCAGAGTCATCGTCATCCTCCTCCTCTTCTTCTACCTTTTGTTTTTTAGCTTTCTTTGCGGTCCGTTTTGTCACTGTTGCAGCCACAAAAGTATTACCATCAAGAGCCTCAACTAAAGGAGTAAATAGAGACGCGGTAGAGAGAATGGATATCGTGACTAGAAAAAAACTTAAGATTCTTTTTACAATATGGCTTTTCATGATTAAAGTATAGCATAAACTTTTTTAATAGAGTATGTTATGCTTAAACTATGAATGATTTTGAAAACGCTTTTATTCAAGATGTTAAGAGTCAAGTTTCACAGGAGATGCAATCGACAAAACAGGAGAAGCCTAAGGGGAAAAAGGCTCTAATTATTATAATAATAGTTGCGGTTTTGGCTACCTCACTTGGTGGAGCGCTGATCTGGTCGGTATTTTTCAAACAATCATCTCTGTTTTGTGGATCAGATAAGGGCGATATTACTCTTTATTATAACCATGAAAAGATTGTTGACTATAAGTCAAATGGTATGGAACTAAATCTAGAAAATCAAAATAAGCTCTTTAAAAACCTCGGAAAAGATGAATATATAAAACAATTCAAATCCTGGTACAAGAAGACATCGGGCGTAGATTGTAAATAAACTAAGACCACAGATTAATCTGTGGTCTTTTTAATTATATTATTTAAGAATTAATATTGCTCGACAAGAGTGAAGACTTTGCCTGAGATCTCAATCAGAGAGTCTGGGCCAGCACCCTGGTTGGTAAGTTCGGCACGGATACCAAGTTTCTTTAGGATATCTCGAAGACGGTTTACAGAAGCATAATTACTAAGATCGGTACGGCGTGCAAACTTCTCAATTTTTTCACCAGTCACATGATAGACACCATCGTCATCAACAGAGACAGACCAAGTATTGCGAAGCTCCTGTGAGCTTAATGAAATTACTGGAACTCCTGTTTCATGATGTGAATTCTCGATGGAGATATCAGAGCCTAGACCATGTTGCGCGCCCAAATCGGCTTTTGTAGCCTCCTTCGTATTGGCTTTAGCTTCTTTTGATTTTTCGATTTCTTGCCATAGAGTACGTAGCAGTTCATCTATACCTTGGTGAGAAGCGGCAGAGATCGGTAGAATTCGAACATGCTCATTTTGCTCACGGATAGACTGAGCCTGCATTTCAATAATATCCTGGTCTACACCTTCACACTTTGTTAAGGCAACAATTTCAGGGCGTGTTTTAAGATCGGAATATTTATCGAGTTCATGGCGAATAACTCGATAAGCTTCTCCTGCATCATTATTATAGACATCAACTAGATGAAGAAGGACGGCTGTACGATCAACGTGACGTAAGAAATCATGCCCCAAGCCTTTCCCTTCAGCTGCCCCCTCAATAAGTCCTGGAATGTCGGCAATTAGAATGTCGTGACGATCAATCGTAGCAACACCAAGATTTGGAGTTAGAGTGGTGAATGGATAATCTGCAATTTCTGGCTTAGCATTACTAACGACTGACAAAAAAGTTGATTTACCGGCATTTGGAAGACCAACCAAACCAACATCTGCAAGCAGACGCAATTCTAACTCAGCCTCAAATTCATCACCGGGCTCACCAACCTCGGCAATGACTGGAGTTTGTCGTACACTTGACTTAAAGTGAGCATTACCAAATCCACCATCTCCACCCTTAGCGATTACAGCCTTTTCACCATCATGAGTTAGATCGGCGATAATTACTCCATCACGCTTAACGACTATACCAATAGGAACCTCAACTAAGAGATCTTTACCAGATCGCCCAGCGCTTCGAGTACCAGAGCCATTACCACCATTTTCTGCTGTTAAAATAGGATTGAAACGAAAATCAATAAGAGTATTGGTATCCTTATCGGCAACAAAGATAATTGAGCCCCCCTTACCACCATTTCCACCATCTGGTCCACCTTTATTAATGTAGATTTCGTGACGAAAAGAAACGGCACCATCTCCACCTTTGCCAGCTTTTAGACTAACTTTTGCAGTATCACAAAACATATTATATATATTTTACCATTTTAGCGACTATGAATAAAGAGGTAGCCCGACCAAACACTTTGTGGAACAGTCTTGCGGCCAACATGACCCCAACCAGCAATACCGTTCATGTCGGAAATCGTAATAGTGCCATCATCATTTACGGAATCGACAATTCCAACGTGCCCATACCAACCAGAATCAGTTTGGAATACGTCACCTGCTTGAGGGTTAGTTCCACGACTACTTGGAAAGCTACCGATCAGTGCATTATCCCAGGTATTCGCATTACCAAGACCACCAGGAAGCACATAACCACCACCGAGCTCGTATCGACGTTGCCAGGCATACCAGGTACACCAGCCCCATGGCATTTGGTTTGCTGAAGTCCAATAGGTACGATAATAGACAGACTGAGTATAGCTTTGGGACTGTGAATTAGTGAGTCGGGGAGCAACATAATCTGGCCTTTCAGTCTCTGGAAGATTGCCATCAGGTAACAGAATTGAGGCACCAACGGTTAGGCTTTGATTTAACTCAAGATTATTAGCGGTAATAATTTCTTCGGTTTTTGCGCCGTATTTATTCGCAATTGACTCAACCGTATCACCATTTTTAATCTTATAGACAAAGCCAGCACGTGATGGAAGATAAATAACATCGCCAACTTTCGGTTCGTAAGTATTCTTGAAATTATTAGACCAACGCACCATGGTTTCTGTAACGCCACAGGCGGCATACTTGCCAGTAATTGAAGCAATAGTATCTCCTTCAAGTACAGTGTACGTAATAGCTCCAACTTTTAGACAGTTGGTAGCAAGTGGAGCAATTGGTTTTTCCATTTTCTCCGTAGAAACCTGACCGGAATCACGAAGGGTAGTCAGAGAGTTGTAATTAACATTAACCACCTCGGATGATGCAAGACTAAGATTACTGGCAAGTTCTGAAACAACATAGAATTCTGATAGCTGATCAGTAGAGACGGCATAGTCTTTCTTAGAAATAGACTGAAGGTTAAGGCTATTAGTCGTTTCGTCTATATGTTTATTCTTTGAACCATAGTTTATTAAGCCCATGGTAGCAAGAAAGACGAAGATATACGGAAGTATCTTTAGTTTATTTCTTAATTTGATTCGTTTATTCTGTTTTTTCGTTGTCATAATTTGCCGATATTCCACCTATAGACCCACGTTACAGAGTTTTTGACAAAAGTCACGTTTTTTCTGCTCGTGCTCAGTATCGGTTACACTATAATACATCTTTCCATCGTCTCCTGTCAAGAAATAGTACATAGACTTCATGTTTTCATCTGGCTCGGCAACAGCTAGTAGGGCAGAAATTGACGGACTACAGATCGGTCCTGGAGGAAGACCCGTATGCTTTCTCGTGTTATAGAGACTGTCTGTCTCAAGTACTACCAGGTTATTATTTGGATCATTCTTATTTCGATTCGGATTAACTAGATCAGCTGCGTAAGTGGCAGTGACGTCTGATCCGAGACTCCAGCCACGACGCAGACGATTCTGAAAAACCATCGAAACTCCTGGCATATCTTCTGTGTGTGCCTCTTTTTGAATTATGGACGCTAAAATTAACCCTTCCCTCAAGCTTAAGCCGCGTTTTTGAAATTTTTCCTCAAGTTTGTTTAGGGATACGATGTTGTTTAACTGATCTATCATGGTCTGAAAAATCTTTTCTATAGCTTCACCTTGATAAAACTGGTATGTCTCCCCATAGAGATACCCCTCCAGTGCGACTGCTGCTGGCTGGAGTTGATTTTCTAGTCGCCCCTCGCTATTATAGAGACCTTTTAAAACTGGACTATTATACTGTTTTGCGAGTGCAGTATTAATTTGTTCTTCCGTGTAACCGTGCTTAACGAGCTTTTGGCTAATGTCTTTAAGTGTTTCTCCTGGTAAAATTGTCAAATTAAACACATTAGTAGAAACCGCGCCCTGCTCAAGTAAGTCAGCAATTTCCTGGGCAGATTGACTAGTACGTAGTGGATACACGCCAGATTTAATCTTTGCGGCCTTCTGATTCAATTTCAGATAAGTTTTAAATGCAAAATCAGAACGGATAAAACCTTGTGCTTTTAATCGTTTAGCAATCTCATTGATGGTTTCGTTGGTTTTAATTTCAAAATCCTGATATCGGCACCCTTCCTCTTGTTCTACTTCACTTACTGCCGCTGCCTCAGATGGACTTTTAAAACGACAGTTCAGGGAGACTGGAGCGGTAAGCTGCTTTTGATACCAGAAATAAGCACCTCCAAGACCAATACCTGTTAGAAAAATTAAAATGAAAGCTGAAATAATAATTTTTTTCATAATTGTTTTCTTTTTTACGACCGGGTTAGGGTTTGAATCATTTTTCCCCTCTTCTGGCTCATTTTCCTTAATCCCACCTGACTGAGTAAAATCTATTGGGGCTATCGTTTGCTGATTATTAAGAGCAGACTGCAAACGCTCCACGAAGTCCTGCAAAATAATTGCTGCAGACTCAGCGTCAATTTCGCCTTTCTGATAATTATTCTTACGATTCTTAAGGCGGCTCTCTGCCTCAACGGAAGTTAAGGATTCGTCCTGAAAATAAATTTTAAGTCCAGGAATTGTAGCGGCAATACGCTCAGTAAAAGATTTAACAAAATCAGACTGTGCGGTTTGATTACCGTCATTACTACGTGGCATACCGATGACTAAAACATTGGCATTATAAAAACTGAGTTTTCTCTGGATTTCTGAAATTTCCTGACCATTTACATTAATATAACCATCTGGAATTGCAATTTTGGTTGTCGTATCAACACGAGCCACACCAATACGAACGGTTCCGACGTCTAGCCCAATTATCTTCATCTTACCACCTTAATTTTCTTCAATTGTAATTGCTACGCTAACTTTATTAATATCATCTGGGATACTACGTACCCATGGGAAGGATGTATCAACCTTGACTTCACTTACGCCATTAATCGATTTAATAAGTGTAGTGACCTCACCGATTTTTTTACCAAGTGACTTATCGAGAACTGTTTTCTCCGTTACCTCAGGACCAGTCTTAACAATAGCTTTTAGCTTAGCAGAAGTGGCATTATTTTCCTGAAAACGCTCAACAAAGAGTGATCCAATTTCATAGATTTTTTGATCTTCACCTAAGCGACTACTAACGAGTGTTCTAATATATTCTTCGATAGCAGTCTTATCCAAAACGTTGACTTGATAGGTTATTTTAGCTAGAAGCTTAGCCTTGCCTTCTGCAGCCACTTCACCAATTGCAGGAGTTGGAGTAGTACTTCCTAGGGTCTTTTTGTAACTGGCATCAATTTTCAGTTCAGTCTCTTTAACTTTAGCAAACAATTCTTCCTTGCCTTCATCGAGCTGACTGGCTTGAGCCTTAGCCTTTTCTACATCACTAGCAGTAACAATCTTCACAATTTTATCCGTACCACCAGTAAAGGCGCTGGAGTTGAAGGCCTCAACCTTATCGATAGAAGATTGCCAACCAGAAGCGACAGGGTCAATATTGAATCTTGTGCCACCTTCAAAAGCCACAACATCTACAGTTTTTCTAATCTGGCAGGTGTTAGTAGTACGAACAGTACAGCTAGTAGTGGATCCATCCCAACTAAAATCAGTGCTAGAAATGGTGAGATAATTTAGATTACCTTTTGCAAAAGCACTACCAATAGGAACAGAAATGCGATCGGGATTACTTGGAGAAGCGCTGGAAGTTGAGAAGCTAAAGTTTGCCGTGAGGGTTAATTTTCCGCTAGCTTTTTCACCATCATTGCGTTCACCAGTTGCCGCGAATTCAATAGTACTTTCCTTTTCAAGTGTTTCTGATTCTAGGAGAATTTTCCCTTCCTTATTTACGGCCTGGTCGGCAGATGTGGCGAAAGTAATATTTTCCGAGAAGTTATCTGGCGTAGTTTTGATTTTAACCATGATTTTTGCAGCTGGAGCAAAAACAAAGGCCCATACACCACCGATAATCGCTACAATAACTAGCGCTACACCAAGAATAATCCATTTACGCATCGATTCAAAGCTAGGGACCTTTTTTGTTTTCTTATCATCGTCTTTTGCATTATCTTGCTGTGCCAATTCAGAGGAGTCAAGGTCTTCTACTACTTGCTTCTTGGTTTTTTGAGAAGCAACCACTTCGGTATTTTTACCAGCCAGAGACGATGGGTCAGTTTTTCTATTACTGAAATTACTAGATTTTTCTTCTGGTTCTTCTACCGTAGTCTCGTCTTCAGATGCATCAATTTCACTAATTTGCTGTTTCTCAGAATGCTTGGTAACTGGAACATCCTTATATTCAGTTGGTAGGACTGGTCGGGACTGTAAATTCTTAGCAACGGGTAGCCCAGAAGCAGCAGCTAGTTTCATTAAAACTGGATCGAGAGTCACAATGACTACGGCTTTATCAAGGTTCTTAGCAGTCTTGGTTATGAGCTTTAAGTTGATGGCACTACGCAGTACACTAAGTTTTTTTGGTGGAACGAGAGCAATAACTTTTTGCTTTGATGATTTAAGATGGTTGATAATATCGGTAATATCATCCTCTGGCTCTATATAGTAGATGTCCTTATTCATGATCCGATTTTATCACATTACATACTTTTTATGTTAAAATTTGGTTAATGAGTATTTTCAACTTTATTAAGAAAAAAGAGGCCAACAACAATACTTTAGAGTCGTCTTCAATTCAGACCTCACCCTCAACTCACTCTGGCAATTTAGCGAATTTAGTATTGAATTCAATTGACGAGGGGGTGATGATTGTCCATTCTTCAGGCATAGTCGTCCTGGTAAATCCAGCTGCAATGCGTCTTCTCGGCACTAATGACCCAAACACAGTCGAGAACTTGCAATTAGCTTCTATCTTAAAACTCGAAAACGGAGAGGGGGCGCCAATTGAGGATAATGTTAATCCAATTTTACGTGCCGTTTCTAATGGCGAAAACTACAGCACTCGTGATCTTGTCCTAATAAGTATTCAAGAGCAAAGGAGACCAGTAGCAATTTCAGTTGTTTGTACGACAACTGGGCAAAATGAAAGAATTATTACCTTACGCGATATCGCGAGAGAGCTCGAGGAAGAAGGAGAGCAGGCAGAATTCATTTCTACCGCCTCTCATGAAATGCGTACTCCCGTTGCTTCAATAGAGGGATATCTTGGACTAGCTCTAAATCCGAAGACGGCCACGATTGATGAGCGAGCCCGTAAGTATCTCGAGGAAGCCCACGCTTCATCTAAACACTTAGGTCGTCTTTTTAAAGACCTTCTCGATGTCACTAAGCTAGATGACAAGAAGATACGTGTACAACTTACGCCAGTTGAAATGTCATCAACAGTGCGTTCGATCGCGAATGGGCAGGTTCCAATGATGAATGAAAAGGGTATTCATTACACTTTTGGAGCTAGCATGGCAAGATCAGATAGTGCTGTGCGAACAATAAACCAAGAAGTTTATGCCAGCGTTGACATTGATTTTCTACGCGAGGCAGTAAATAACCTGGTCGAGAACGCCATTAAATACACGGCCTCGGGTGGTGGGATCTGGGTTAATGTGCGCGGCGATGATGATCGAGTCTTAATTAATGTTACTGATACTGGTATTGGAATTTCGCCTGATGATTTAAAACATATATTTCAAAAGTTTTACCGTGCCGATAACTCACAGACCCGTACAGTGGGAGGGACTGGTCTTGGCCTTTACCTAGTTAAACAGCGTGTTGAAGCCATGGGGGGGAAAGTTTGGGCTGAAAGCTCGTTCGGCGAGGGTTCGACTTTTTATCTTTCCTTCCCACGTATTACAGCCGAAGAATATCAGCGACGAAAACAGATTGCTTCAAATATTGAGGCGATGAATATAAATACGCCAATTAATAGTATTAATAACAATGATATGAACGGAGACAGCTTGACTCAAGCAAATATGACGAATCCTGTCAGCTCTCCAGTACAAGAAAATCTAGTAGCAAACCCAATAGTACCCAACGAACCTATTCAGCAGAATATTCAAGCCCAACAATTTCAGACTACGATAGCTCAACCAACCCAAGTTGCTCAACCTCAGATACCACAGATGCAGACAAGTACGCTACCTCCCCAGGTCAATCAACCTCAAACCATGCAAATTCAGACTCAACCATCATTAGCCCAATCACCAACCCCACAACCTCCAGTAATACAACCCTCGGTGCCCCAAACTTCTGCTGCACAAATGACAACACCGCAGGCTCCAGTGATGCAACCCCAAGTTACTCAAGCACAGGTGATGCAGCCTCAGGCTACCCAAGCACCAGTGATGCAGCCCCAAGCTGCCCAAGCACCAGTGATACAACCCCAGAGTTTTCAGGCGCCAGCAACACAGCAACAGAATGTGCCACCACAAGTCTCGCAGCAGCCCATAAATAATAACCAAGCATTACCAACTAATAATTAAAGGAACTATATGGCAAAAATACTACTTGTCGAAGATGATCAAAGTCTAAGAGAGATTTATGGCATCCGCCTAACGGCTGAAGGGTACGAGATTGTACCAGCAGGTGATGGCGAAGAGGCTTTGGCTGCTGCGGTGCGCGAGAGACCTGACCTGATTATTTCAGATGTGATGATGCCGAAGATTTCTGGTTTCGATATGTTAGATATTTTAAGATCAACTCCTGAGACTAAAGATATTAAGGTGATTATGATGACAGCGCTCTCCTCGGAAGACCAAAGAGAGCGTGGGGAGAGCCTTGGAGCGGATCGTTTTCTAGTTAAGTCTCAGGTTGGGATTGAAGATGTAGTAAATGCGGTACACGAAGTATTGGACCAGAATAATACAGATCAAAGCGCAGCTCAACCAGAGAATAATATTGCTAACTTCAATCCACCAGCAGTCCAGAATAATGTGTTTCAAATTCAACAACCTGCTATGCAACAGATGTCACAGCAGCAGCCTATACAAGAAACATCACAACAGCAGATCATACAACAGGTGCCAGAGCAGCAGCCCACCCAGCAAGCATCACAACAACAGCCTATACAGCAAGCATCACAACAGATTACTATGCCAACAATGCCACAGCCAGGCGTATTAAACCAGCCTTCTTTTCAGGACCCAATTTCAAATATACCACCTCAAAATATGACACCAGTAGACCCTACTCAATCGAATAATAATTATTCAAACGACTCTTATTCTATTAATTCAGTAACTGACGACTCTGGAATGAACATAAAGGATCAAATGGACCAGATCCTTGGTGGTATGGGATCTATCTAAATATCACATATATGATATATTTATAATATGCGTTTAAATAAATTTTTAGCCGAGAGATTAGGAGTTTCTAGGAGAGAGGCTGACAATCTAATCGAGAACAAGAGAGTGCAGATTGACGGTCGGTCTGCGGAAGTAGGTATGCAGGTTGCTGAAAATCAAGATGTCATTGTTGATGGGCGTAAGATCGACTATACACACAACTACACATACTTGATGCTTAATAAACCTCGTGGATACGTTTCTTCAAGAAAGCGACAAGGCGACATACCTACTCTTTACGAACTTCTTCCTGAAAAATGGCAATCGTTAAAAATAGTGGGGAGACTTGATAAAGATAGCTCTGGGCTAATCTTATTAACGGATGATGGTGATTTTGCATTTCAAATGACCCACCCAAAGTTCTTTAAGATTAAAACTTACATAGTTGAACTGGACCACGAGCTAGCACCTTTACATCAACAAATGATATCAGATATTGGGATTACCCTTCCAGATGGTTTAAGTAAGCTGTTTTTGACGAAATTGCCAGAGATCGATGGTAATATTTCTGGAAGAAGATTCCAGGTCGAGATGAGCGAGGGTCGCAACCGTCAGATTCGTCGCACCTTTGCCGCACTAGGGTATGAAGTAATAGACTTACATCGCATCGAGTTTGGAAAATATCTTCTGGGTGAGTTAAAATCTGGTGAATACAAAATAGTTGAGAAACAATGACAAAAAATAGGCCTAAGGCCTATTTTTCTATTCTTCAGTATTGCCTTCAAGTGCGGAAAGCAATGAATCTTCAGCATTACCTCGCTTCTTTTTCTTAGGAGCTTCAGCTAGCTCAATATCAAGTTCAACGCCAGTAAGTTTTGAGGCAAGACGAACATTTTGCCCCTGCCTACCAATTGCAACCGACTGCTGATCTTCAGAGACATAGACCTTGGCATGTTTACCATCAAGATCAACCTTGATAATCTCTGCTGGACTAAGTGCTTCACGAATATATTCAGACATATTGTCACTCCAGTTGACGATATCAATCTTTTCACGATCACCAATTTCATTCATGACAGCCTGAACACGAACACCACGACCACCGACGAAGGTGCCGACTGGGTCTACGCCAGGAACTGATGAAGAGACGGCAATTTTAGTACGACGACCTGGTTCGCGTGCAATTGCATGAATCTCAACAGTACCGTTCTCTATTTCTGGTACTTCTTGTATGAAAAGTTGTTTAATAAATTCGGACGAGCCGCGTGAAACTAAAAGGTCCGCACCACGTTCATTTCGTTCGATAGCCTTAATAAGAACCTTAATGCGAGCGCCAACCTTGTAATATTCGCCTTCGATTTGATCCTGTTTTAACATGAGACCAGTTGCCTTACCAAGATCAACGCGTACAAGACGTGGTTCAACACGAGAGATGGTACCATTAATCAAGGTATTAATCTTATCTTCGTAGGCGGTAAGAATAGCCTCATGTTCAGCCTCACGAAGACGCTGGACAATGACCTGTTTGGCGGTCATTGAAGCTACACGGCCAAAGCTGGTAACTTTATGTGATTCTTCTACGATATCACCAATTTCCTTACCACCAGCAAGATCGGCTGGAATTTCAGTTGCTGGATTATAGGCGAGACCATCTTCGATGACTTCCTTAGCAACATAAACTTCAGCTTCGCCATTATCAAGATTAAGGACGGCGCGAACGTTCATATCCTTGTCGCCTTCTTCTTTACGCCAAGCCGCAGCGATAGCGGTCTCGATAATATTTAAGACTACCTCTTCAGGCAAGCCTTTCTCCTCAGAGATCACCTTGACCATTGAGGACATTTGTTTGAGATCTAAACCCTCCATTTAATCCTTTCTATTTTAATATGATTTATTATTTGAGGTTAAAGCTTGAGTCTAAAATATCCGACCTTTCGGCCGGATATTATATTCAAGTATGTTTTTATTATAGCAAAGTTTTATCAGAATAGCAAACAGAAAAAATATTCTGGTTCACTTAAACAATTCAGAAAGGATCAGCAACTAAAAAGGAACAATCCTGTAAAATAGTAGTTAGCAATAACAACTAAAAT